>Ga0187866_1000011_pt1 | contig 298766 bp, 276 predicted proteins | sample June2016WEW_11_1_3_FD_133013 | JGI IMG/M metagenome (GOLD analysis project Ga0187866, IMG submission 133013) | Peatland microbial communities from SPRUCE experiment site at the Marcell Experimental Forest, Minnesota, USA - June2016WEW_11_150 | ecosystem: Environmental > Terrestrial > Soil >... | reverse complement strand
GGAATCCACATAGGATCCTGTAGTGAAGTTCCACTTCTGGGTGCCGGTTGTTGCATCTATGGCATAGACCTTCCCATTACCGCTTCCTACGTAGACCACGCCGTCCGCAATTGCAGGGGAGGACCAAACATAGGATCCTGTAGTGAAGTTCCACTTCTGGGTGCCGGTCGCTGCATCTATGGCATAGACCTTCCCATTACCGCTTCCTACGTAGACCACGCCGTCCGCAACTGCAGGGGATGAATCCACCCACGATCCTGTTGTGAAGTTCCACTTCTGGGTGCCGGTCGCTGCATCTATGGCATAGACCTTCCCATTACCGCTTCCTACGTAGACCACGCCATCCACCAGAGCAGGGGAGGAAAACATATCAATTGACCCGATTCCTGTCGGGAAGACCCATTTCAGAACGTTATTTGGGTGGATTCCACCGGAGATGCTGCTGTAATTCCCGGTGTGCTCAGGGTTCATCCGGAACATCATTGAAGAGCCGGCAGCGGCCGGGATGGTCGCCAGGCCGGCAAGAAGGAGTATCATGAATAAGATGCTCGCAAGATGTGATCCCATACTACCTCTTAATAGCGTATGCTCCCTCTATACTATATATAATTGTTTCCAATTTATAATATCTTTCATATTAGTCTTTTTTCATAAATTGTTGATTTTTCACTGGCCTCATAGGAATTCTTCCATCACAATGAGAATAGAAACAGAAGACACCATCTTTGAGATCTTGTGGAGGTGTAGTGGATCACTTTGAGTCCCATTTTTCAGGGAGATGTCTGGAGGGCATCCGGTACTGTCCGGGGGGGCAGGGAATGGGAACCGAAGGAGGGTTCCCGCCACGAGGACGATTTCCGCACGATTATCAGGGATGAGGTTGTAATCACCTATAAGGGATCCCCATGGAGAGAAGACACGATCTCATCTTCCTCGCTTTCATCCTCGCCACGATCGCCGTTGTCCTTGTTCTGGCCACCATATTCACGGGGATCCCTCTGGCTCCGGGTGAGCCAGCATCAGTCCCACCTCCCCCGGCCAACCTCTCGCCGCTGGCCAGGGAATACTGCAATGACCTGAACTTCACCTACGAGGTCCGGACGAATCCGGACGGGAACCGGTACGGGGTGTGCATCCTTCCCGACGGCACCGTCTGCGATTCCTGGGAATTTTACCGGGGCAACTGCGTTGCCGCCTCCGGCTCCAGTGAGACTTCAACTGACCCCTGGGGTGACTTCTGTCTTGCAGAGAACCTTACGTACACCATCAGGGAGAACCCGGACGGGGGCGTGGACCATGTCTGCGTCTTCACGGACGGGAGTGAATGCGATGCCCAGGCATACTACCTAGGGAACTGCAATGAGACAACGGCAAGGATGCCCTGATTCAAAATATCTATTTTTTCGATGAAAGAATCCAAAATTCTCTTATTCTGAGATCTGCCTCCCTAGGGGTGGCCTTGTTTCCTGAGAAAATGTGGGTTATTATAAAGGTCCTGCCTGGTACTGCAAGTTTATGGAATATGAGCCAGCTGGATCGGTATCCCCGTAATACTGCCTGATGTACAGAGTATTTGTGAACGTGCCCGGTGATCTCCCTGTCCAGATCGTGAGGGGTGGATTGACACCAGCAAAACTTGAAGTATCAATGCTTTTCACCAATAGCGGCTTCGCCAGATGCTTCGAAGGATCCTTTACGTTTATCATACAACCCGGGCTTGCACTCTCCGTGTCATCTGATATCTTCACGTACCAGGATGAATAGCTGGTGTTCACCGTTATCCCTGTAGACCAGTCGTTATCGCCGATATGAAATTTATTAAAAACTGCGGTGTCACTGGCAAATGTAATAGTAATTTCACCTGGTGTTGTTTCCTGAGGCGTCACATTCTGGTCCGGGACCGGGGTTTCGGCAGGCGTTACATTGGTAGCCACCGGTGTTTCCGTAACCGTCACATTCTGGTCCGGGACCGGGGTTTCAGCAGGCGTTACAGTGGTAACCACCGGTGTTTCCGCAACCGTCACATTCTGGTCCGGGACCGGGGTTTCAGCAGGCGTTACAGTGGTAACCACCGGTGTTTCCGTAACCGTCACATTCTCAGCTGCCACCGGCAACGGTATGATCCCTGGCATGATCAGCAAAACAAAAGTGAGCATGCCTAAAAGCAGAAATATGTGCATCCTCATTCTTCATCCACCTCTGTACATCCCCTTCAAATCCACCGCAGGACCCTTGTGCCTATCGGGCAGGCACCAAGTTTTATTTCGACGGACCGTGAAAGACAGAAATGTTACTTTTATTCACATATGATAAATCTTTCGATTTTTTCGCCGGTTAAGAGAGGATAGTTACAAAAACCGGGTTTCCAGAGAAAGAGGTAAGTACATATCGTTTCCTGTTTGATCTCAGGTGACGGCTGATCTTATACCACCAGAAAAAGGAAACGCGGCAGGGAGGCGGAAACGGTATATCGTCGTAAAAAGGGATTTGAAAAAGTGCCCTATCTTCGCCGTTTCGCGGACCAGAGGAGGAGGGCTGCGGATACTACTCCGACAGTCATAAGAGCATCCGGCCCAGGTGTATAAATTGGCAGGAATGGGATCTTATTCGGCCCGGTGGTCCCTGCCGGTGCAGGCACGGTATAAGAAGGAATCGGCGTTCCCCCAGCTACGGTGACGGTAGCCTGCGGGGTTGGGGTCGGCGGGACGTAGGGGGTCTGGATGGTGAAGGAGGCAGTCTTCGAATCAAGAAGGACCATCCCGTCGGCGAGTTTCGCGTCGGCCTTCACCGTGTAGGTGCCTGGGGACAGGGTTGCAGTAATGGGCGTAACGAATGTTATTGCATATCCAGGGATTATGGCAGGGCGCGACGGGTCTGTCGAAGTCGTGGCAACCACCTTCCCAGCTGCGTCAGTTACGGTAACATTCACAAAAGCCCCGTAATAGTGGTAGTTACCGGTGTTCTTAAGGGTCGTCAGAATCTTGATAGGCTCCCCGGTAACCATCTCACCCGTCGCCAAATTGGTGATAGATCCGGTCTGGGTCAGAGTGCTTCCCGCTATGGTGAGCATGACCGGGATCTGGACAGCAGTGGAGATTCCAGATCCTGCACCACCTGCTGCGGGAGCCGGATGGACGAGAATAAGCGCATACCGTCCACCGTCTGGAGCGTTCGCCGGAACACGAATTGTTATGTTAGAATATTCTCGTTCTCCCGGATTGAGGTGGACCGTCGGTTGATTGACCGTGATGTATGGTCGGGCCGAGAATGAGCTGGTATCATTGGAGGCGGGGAGAGATTGATAGATTCCGTCAGGTGTCTCCCCGAAGCCGCCCACATCGATGGCATAATCGCCCGCCGACTCCTGCGATCCGATGGAGACGGCAATGGGAATGGTGTACGTGTCTCCTTTCGACACCGCGATTCTAAAATCCCCACTTTCCACTCTCAGCGAAGCAACCGGTTGGATGGCCAGAATAGCGATAAAAAATACTGTCAGGAGTATCAGGATTAATCGGATACGATGGTTCACAGAAAGCATACGTTCCCTCCTGATTGAATTATTTTCTCATCTAAAAAGGTTTTTGGGTTTGCTACTCTATTGGGATGTAGTCTGCTTCTTTTGAATCTCAATATGATCCGATCGTGAAGACTACATTAAGCACATAACTACCGGGATTATCCGTGTTCTCTACTTTTTGTGAGAACCAGGTTGCACCAACGCCACCGAGCCCAGGGGTAACAGGATACCAACCTGAGTAACCTGGGGTGGTTGTTGAACCATAATAGAATTCAACTGCAGTAGTACCGCTCAAAGACTCGAGGCCTTCGCCACTAAGTCCCTGTATCTGAAGAGCATCAATCAGTTTTTGGGCACCGTCGCCATTTTTGTACATGTGTCCATTATTGTCGTCGGTCGCCACAACATGCCAGCGTGGCACATTCGAAGACACCTGTACGTCCACATAGTCAGTAGTGACCGTGGTACCGGGGATTAAAGTGGGAAGTGCTATGGTAGCTGGAGTGACTTGAATTTCCTGATCTACTGTGGAAGATCCTGTCACCTGAACGTTGCCCGTCGCGGGCGCCGCCGCCACTGCCATCGGAATCGCAACCAGCATGATGGCGAGCACTCCCAAAAGTACGTACTTCTTCATGTTTCTTTTCACCTCTGTGCATAATCCCTCACGCCCGCCATGTGGAGCCCGTGACTTCGGGGCCCCCACGAGCTTCGTTCAAGCAGGTCGGAAAGGACAAGAACACTAATTTCATTAACACATGATAAATGTTTCGATTTTTTTTCCAGTTAATAGGGGATAATTACTAAATCCCGCGATTTATAAAAAATGATAAGGGGATTCCCTTTACTCTTTTGAGTGGCCGTGATTTCGCCCCTTTCATCGCAGGCGGAGCATATGCGGCAGGTCGGCGGAAGGCCTGCCGTTACGCCCCGTATGCATGGTTTTCAGGCAAACCGGGCCAGTCTCATCCGCGAAGGTTCCTGGTAACATGTGGATGGGTTAAGCATTTTCATTGAATTAATGGGAAGTGGTTTTTTGCTCATTTTTAGCGATCACTTATTCAATGCATCTAAAAAGTCATTCACAGTTTTAGAGACGATTTCCTGAAGACCGTAAGGTTTATTAGAAAAAATAGGTTTTATAAAATTCTTCTTAACTTTTCGATTGAGCGGCCAGGGTGCAAAGCGATCCGGTATTGAGGAAGGGCTGTTCCGGAATTTTCCCTCACGGTCACAGGATGATTCAGCCGAGGGATATCTTCACCGGGTTCCCGTCTGGTTAAAACGTGAAATGGAAGACGCAATATTTTAGGGGGAGTACCACCGCATTTGCCGGGTATTCAGGAAAAGAAGGAGATTCCCCCCGTTCCATGACCGTGAGATTGGCCGCCCTCCCCGGGGCACCTTCCCGAAATCACCGGGGAAAGACCCGGAAAGATCACTTGTTTACGGTTATGGAGATGGTCTTTGTGCTCGTGCAGCAGTCATTCTTCACGGTCAGTTTCGCCGTGACGGTCTTGGTTTTCGTTGTAGTATAGATATGAGGGATCTTATCAGCTCTCTGCGTCGCATGAGTTGTGCTGTCACCGAAATCCAGATCCCAGGAGGTGTAAGGACCGCTGGTTGTATCGGAGAAGGTGACGGTGGACCCGGTTTTCACGGAGGTCGGGCTCGCGGACATGCCAGCCGTCACGGTCGGGCACGTCACGGTGATGGTCTGGGTTCCGCTGGTCTTACTTGTACCACAGGCGTTCGATACCGTGAGCCTTATCGAATAGGTACCTGTTGCTGTAAAGGTAAAGGTCGAGTCCACAGCCCTCAGATAGAACTGCTTCCAGGAGCTGCTTGACGAGGTTTTGTTCTCCCACTTCTCTGAAGTGATACAGGAGCCTGTGCTCGTATCCTTGAATTTCACGGTGAGCGGTTTGGGTCCGCTCGTCGGGGTTGCGGTAAAGGAAGCAGTGAGCGGAGATGAAGAACTGATCACGATGATATAGCCGGGCTTGATCAACTGGTAAGACACGCTTCCTGAAACTACGGTGAGCCGGATATCATACGTTCCGGCGGCGGAAAATGAGGCAGATAGTGGATTGCCCGTCCCCGTAGTACCTAATGTCTTCCAGGTTGAGCTGCCGCTCGCTTCGTATGCCCATGCCCAGGAAGTGATGGTGGTCACACCCGTTTGCGTGCAGGTGAATTTCACCGTGTTACTCGTGCAGGGACAGGGCTTATCGGCAGTAAAGTCGAAGGTCGGGGCGGGGTTTGTGACCGTGATGGATTGTGTAGACGTCAATATTACCTGCGCACCGCATGGGCCGTAGAGGGTGAGTTTTGGATAATAGGGGCCCCCTGGTGTAGTATAGGTATGTTGCGGGTTCGCATCCGTCGATGTACCCCCGTCGCCAAACTCCCAGTAATACGAGGTGATGACTCCTGTGGATGATGTGGAGCTGAACATCACGAGAAGGGGGGCAGTTCCTGAAACTGGTGAGAAAGAGAAGCTGGGAGTCGGCGGGACCTTCACGCAACCACCGACCGTCACGCTGGCTGCTTTTCCAGCCGCGGCGCAAGGGGTAACGGCGAGGACTGCGACGGCGAGAATAAGAAATGCACCGATAACCTTCAGCTTCATCGGCATTCTATCGAACGAGGATGTATATAAATATATTCATTCTTCATTAACTGCCATGAGATCCCGGCATACCATGAATCGATAGAAAAGGCATTATTATTTCGTATATGGCTTTTAAATGGTTTTAAATGGGCTTTAGAACGTATTCAACGAACATTACAGGGATTGAAATTCAATTTGATTGAATCATTTTTGAAAAAGTTAAGAGAAGTTAATTACTTTTATCTGAATAAGGAGGTAAAAGGTAACGTAATCCTGTTATCGGATCTGTTTGCTGAGTTGAAAAGGTCTAAAAAGAAGTTCCACGCAGGGTAGTTATTCCATATAGTTCCATCTGGAAAAGGAGTGGAGACCCGGTAAACGGGGGGGGAGGAGTCTCCTCACTTAAGGGGGATCCCTGCGGGGTTCCCCATGGCGGGGATGGGTATCACGACCCGGTCGAACCGGAGGACGTGGACGATGAGGTTCAGACCGATGACAGTGGTGACCAGAAAGACCGGTTCCTGGAGAGGCCCACCCTCGGTATAGATAAAGGAAGCCCAGAGGACACCGGTCATGCTGATCAGGTACAGGGTGATCCAGGTCTGGTACCGGGCGATCTGGTCCCTCCGGGTATAGGCGTAGAGGCCGGCGAGGGCAATGAGGAGGGTGGTGAAGGCCGCCGAGAGGTTCGCGGTGGCGTACGCGAGGAGACCGGCAAGGGCATTCAGAATGGGATTCTGTACCGGCTGCCCCTGGACTTCGACCGTCCCGGCCGGGATCGGCTGGATGGGAAGGGGTGGTGTGGGAATCGGCACCGGTTCGCCGAAGAGTCCGAAGATGCCCAGCTGGGAGACCGGGCCGGAAAGAGTATGGGAACCGGGGATCAGGCTGGCGGGGAAGGTCACCCACGAATTGGTATTCACATCAAAGACGCGGATGGAGAACCGGGTATCTCCGGACCACAGGGAATCAGGGATGATCATGGTGAGGGTAGCAGGTGGATTGAAGTGCGCGCCATCCGGGGCCACGTCGTAGGATATCCCGGTGAAACCGGGGACAACCCCTCCGGCTGAAACGGGGCTCACGCTCACCTGGGTGAGGGGAATATTCGACCCGTCAAGGGCCTGGATGCCTCCCGGGATGTAGAGGCTCGCCCCGTGGTCCAGGGAGGTTATCGTTACGCCATCCCGGGTGGTTCCCGACGGGGTGGTATCAACCGGCCCCTGCCCGTAGAAGGTCGGGACCGCAGGGATAACTGCCGGGCCCGGTGGCCCCGAGGGCGGGATATACCCGGGCCCGCCCCCTCCTCCTCCGCCACCCCCTCCACCGCCTCCGCCACCTGTCGAGGGGCCGGGACGGATCAATGTCCCTGAGATAACGACCGTGGCACTCGCTGAGGCAGACACACCCAACGGTATTGTGGACGCGATGAAGAGTACCAGGAGGAGCAGGGGACAGATTCGCATTATTCTTCCCCTTTATAGCGCCCTGAATCGAATAAAGATTTCTCTTCTCTGCCTGAGCCGTGTCTTCTCAGAATTTTGGTCCCGGTGATTGCCTGGTGATCGTGTGCGCTAAGTCGAAGGGACCTGGAAAGAAGACCTCACGCAGGAGGTATATTTCCATTAGAAACGGGGTGGGGTCCAGTTGAGCAGCGGGTTGGGAGCTTCGCTATTTTGTTCCAGGGTGATCCCGGCCGACTCCCCCTCGCTCGGGGAATATATCTGGATCCGGTCGAACCGGAGGATGTGAACGATGAGGTTCAGCCCGACGACCGTGGTGAGGATGAAGGTTACCTCCGAGAGGGAGCCGCCGTTGTTCATGAGGAAGAGGGACCAGACGATACCGGTCAGGCTGACGAGGTAAAGGTAGATCCAGGTGTGGTACGGGGCGAACCTGGCCAGGCTGGCGTAGGCATAGAGGCCGAAGATGAACATGAGGACGACGGTGAAGGCAATGGACAGGTTTGTGAGAATGGTGGAGATGAGAAGCCCCGGGAAGGCACCGGTGTAGGCTGCAGTGCCTGCGGCCCCGGCTGCGCCCACGGGAATAAGTACCAGGGACACGGGGAGAACCAGGGGCAGGACAGGCATTTTTTTCATGATCGGCAGGGAATAGCGTCTTTGACGTGATAAAAGTTTCTATATACTATCCTTCCCATCCGGGCCTCCGGGAGAACTCCCGGTCCCGTAATGCCATGGAACCGTGGGAGATAACCCGGATGGCCCGCGATCCGGGAAAGCAGGGATTGACGGGGAGTGCGGTGAGAGAGACCTGCAGGAAAACGATTGGATAGGACGCTTCCGCTCTCCTCCGGGGGCCCGGGGGAGGTCTGGATCTCCGGGCCGGAGCAGCCACCTCTCGTCGAAGAGTTACCTTCATCTCGGTTCGCATCCAGATCTGGAAGGGAACAATTCATGGTCTGCTACCAGTGCCTCGAATGCGCCTATATCTACGACCCGGCAAAGGGCGATCCAAAGCATGGGATGCCGCCGGGCACACCCTTCGAGAAGCTTCCCCCGACCTGGCGGTGCCCGGAGTGCAACATCAGCATCCTGAAGCACGGGGTATTCAGGCGGCTCGAGGACTGAGGCGGCCGGTGAATCAGCTTCTTTAACTGGATCTCAGGTATCCCGGATTGCCCCGGATAACGGGCCGGGATGCACGAATTCCCATCTTTTAGTTATATCATAATATTATTAAAGTAAGAAGTTAATCTTACTATACAATGAATAAGGATTACCTCATCCGCCTCATCGCCGAATATAACCCCCAGCTCAGGGGTGAGGCCATCGCGGTGCCGGAGTTCCGACGGGATCTCTATGCTGAAGTCCAGGAATGGATGGGCAGGAAGGAGGCTATCGCCATCGTTGGCCTCCGGAGGACCGGTAAGACGACCATCATGCGCCAGCTGATGAAGGACCTCGGGCAGGGGGTGCTCTTCTTCTCCTTTGACGAGGAGGAGACCCAGAACAAGGAGACCCTCACCTTCATCATCGATTACGCGCTCCATGTCACCGGGGCAACCCATATCTTCCTCGACGAGATCCAGTATGTCGGCGACTGGGAGGGGGTGCTGAAGCGTTATTATGACCAGAAGGAGGTCAAGTGCATCGTCTCGGGCTCTGAGTCCCTGGAACTGAGCAGGGCAAAGGCGGCCCTTGCAGGACGGATCATCAGCTTCCGGCTGGACCCGCTCAGCTTCGGCGAATACCTCCGGATGAAAGGCATGGCAATCGGGAAAGGGCCCGCCTCCCCTGAGGACTACCCGGCCATGGAGGCTCTCTACCGGAGGCATGTTGCAGGGAAAGAGCTGCTGGAGCACGAGTTCCTGGAATACCTGTATAAGGGTGCGTTTCCGGAGCTTGTCAGCGAAGAAAATCCGGCGGTGATCCGCCGGTATATTCAGGAGCTGGTGGTGAAGAAGATCATCTACCGCGACATCCCGGCAATCTTTGAGATCCGGAGGCGGGATCTTCTCTATGAACTCTTCCGGTATGCATGTGCCAATTCTGCGGGCCTCTTCGATATCAGGAACCTCTGCACCCTCTTCAGTGCGAATTACGAGACCGTGGGCAACTATCTCTTCTACCTGAAAGCTGCATTCCTGGTAACATCAGCTGAGTCATATTCGGGGAGTCCTGCGACACGGTTGCGGAGGAATAAGAAGCTCTATGTTGTCCACCCTGCCATCGCCTTTGCGGTCCTGGGGATGGAGAGGGAGATGCTCTCCGAGGAGATGCTCGGGCAGTTCGTTGAGACTATCTGTGCCGGCAGATATTTCTGGAGGGATAAGCAGAAACGCGAGGTTGATGGTGTGCATGACACGGGCCACCTCCTTCCGGTGGAGGTGAAGTACCGGAACCGGATTGCACCAGATGACCTGAGGGGCCTGCTGGCATTCATGGGGAAGTTCAGGGTTGACCGGGGTATTATGGTAACGAAGGATACCATGGACCGGAGAACCCTTCCCGCTGGAGAGATCCTCTTCTACCCGTGCTGGCTCTACCTGCTGGGGCAGAGGATCTCACTCCCCGCCCCTCATCCCCCGGCGTGAGCTTCCATACGGAGGCGTCTCCCTCCCGTCTCATAGAGCCCGGGCCCGTGATCCTCAGCTCCTTGATATCGACGAGAGCCAGGCGCGGGGTCCCTCGGCCCGGGTGCGGCTCTCGAAGGTCGCCGGCCTGATGTAATTGATGGTCCACCCGTCCCGGAAGCTCTCCCGTATCTCCCTCTCCGTTATCCTCCTCGGGCCGTATCCGGCGGGCTCCAGGTCGCTGAAGCAGAGCATGAAATATCTCCCGCCCGGGGACAGGACGGCTGCAAGGGCATCCACGAAGACCGGCCGGTCTTCGTCGGACAGGGTATGGAAGAGCCCCGAATCGGTGGCGGTATCGAACTTCCGGTTGAGCCTGGTGAGTTCCAGCGCGTTCATGACGAGGAAATGCACCGAAAGTCCTCTCCCGGCAGCCTTCTCCCTCGCCTTCTGGATGGCGAGAGGGGCGGAGTCGATCCCCCACACCTCGTACCCTTCCCCCGCAAAGAAGAGGGCATGCTCCCCGGTCCCGCATCCGATGTCAAGGACAGATCCCGATATCTCTCCGTCCCGCATCAGCTCAACGAACACCTTCTGGGGCCGGCCGATGTCCCAGGGGGGTGTTCCCTTGTACGCCGAGTCAAAGAAATCCATGCTCACACTCACTCCCCTGGCCTTACTCGCCTTCCTTCATCCATCCCATCTGGACATACCAGTCGTACTCGTGGGCAAACCGGTCCTTATGGGACTTCACAAGCTCGCAGAAGAATTCCCTCCGCTGCCTGCGGGCCTCGTCCTGTTCGGGGTACTGGATTTCACCCCGGATCGACCGGGCGAGCTTCTTCCCCAGCTCGTGTGCCTCCTTCTCGGCCGCCGGGAGCGCGGATGGATTCCTGCCGATGGCAACACCGACCCCCCCGACCACCGTAGCACCGAGATTCGTGAGGACATGGTTCATGTACCCCACAACCTCGTCCTGCCCGCTCCCGCCCGCAGTGCACACCGAACAGCCGTACTTTCCCGTGAACATCTGGCAGTGGATGGCATCTGCAACCCGGTCGATGACCGCTTTCAGGGGCGCAGGCACGGAGTCGATGTAGTTGGGGGCGCCAAGGACGATCCCGTCTGCAGCCATCAGCCTGTCAAAGAGTTCCGGGAAGTCATCGACCAGGGTGCACTCGCCGGTTGCATAGCAGGTGCCACAGGCGGTACAGTACTCGATGCGCAGCCGGTAGAGATCCACGAGTTCTGTCTGTGCTCCCTCGGCTGCTGCACCTATGAGCGCGGCGTTCACGAGCTTCAGGGTGTTGCTCTCTTTTCCCTTTGGGCTTGCAATGAGTCCGATAACCTTCATGAATCAGGCCTCCTTTGCGAGGATTGGCTCAGCTGCCTGCCCAGCAGTTTCGAGGGTCCTGAGCAGCCAGGCCATGTTCTTCCCGAGGTTCTTTGCCCTCTCTATCCCTTCAGCGTCATCCTCGACGTCGCCGATGTTCCTCCCTATCCCGATACCCGGGAACCCGGGGATGATCATGTCGCCAGCGAGGAGGAAATGCAGCATCGTGTCAGCGGTGCGGCTGGCACCGGTTCTCCGCACCGCAACGACAGCGGATCCGACCTTGTGCCGGTACAGGCCTCCGTTCGCCATGGAGACAAAGCCGCACCGGTCGATGAGGGCCTTCATCTCCGGGGAAACGTCCAGGAAATAGACCGGTGAACCGAGGATGATCCCGTCGGCATCGATCATCTTCCGGATGCACCGGTTCACGATGTCATTCTTGATGATGCACCTCTGATCCCGGGTCTCAAAGCATTTCATGCAGGCCGTGCATCCCCGGATCCTCTTTCCCGCGAGCTGCACCAGCTCGGTATCGATCCCCTCCTTCTCGAGTTCCTTCAGCGCATACCTGATCAGGATGGCGGTGTTGCCATTCTTCCTGGCACTCCCGTTGAATGCAACAACCTTCATACGCATCCTCCTTCTCGTGTGAGCCCTCTTGAAATTATCCATCTCCGCGCTCCATGGGGAGGGAATTCATTGCTGTTTCCTCCCGCGTATTCCCGCGTAAGCGATGGCAGCAATCCCCATCGCCATCACCGCAGCCAGCGGGGACAGCGGGGTACTGGAAGCCGGGGAGAGCACGGTTATCTTATCGGTGCCTGTCGAGGTGCTGCTGCCTGCCGAATTGGCATCGGTCAGGGTGACGGTGTAGGAACCCGGGGTCGTGTAGGTGTAGGAGGGGTTCTGATCGGTGCTGGTGCCGCCATCCCCGAAGTCCCAGTGCCACGAGGTGGGGGAGCCGTCCGACAGATCGGTGAACTGGACGGTGAGCGGGGCGGAGCCGAGGATGGGGTCGTCGATGAAGGAAGCAACCGGCGCCGATGGAGGGGGTGCTGTGGTTGGTACGAGTGTCAAAACCAGTATTGGAGCCGCTGTCGGCACGGCGCCGACGGTGATGTAATTCTCCTCGGTGGAGGTATTGCTGCCTTCATCATTCGTGGCGATCAAAAAGACGGTATAGGTGCCGGGGGTCGTGTAGGTGTAGGAGGGGTTCTGATCGGTGCTGGACCCGCCATCCCCGAAGTCCCAGTTCCAGGAGGTAGGGGATCCGCTGGAGGTATCGGTGAACTGGACAAAGAGCGGTGGACTGCCGGAGGTGGGTGATCCGGTGAAGGAGGCGACCGGTGCCGAACTCACGGTGATATACTCATCCTCGGTGGCGGTATCGCTGCCTTCCGCATCGGTGGCGGTCAGGGAGACGGTGTAATTACCGCCGGTTGTGTAGGTATACCCGGGGTTCTGGTCCGTGCTGGACCCGCCATCCCCGAAGTCCCAGCTCCACGAGGTAGGGGATCCGCTGGAGGTATCGGTGAACTGGACGGTGAGCGGGGCGATGCCGGACGTGGGCGTTCCGGTGAAAGAGGCGACCAGAGCCGAAGACGCCGAACTCACCGTGATATATTCGTCCTCGGTGGAGATATCGCTGCCCGCCGCATTTATGGCGGTCATGGAGACGGTGTAGGAACCTGCGGCTGAATACGTGTAGGAGGGATTCTCAGACGTGCTGGACCCCCCGTCACCGAAGGACCAGGCCCAGGAAGCCGGGGATCCGCTGGAAGTATCGGTGAACTGGACGGTGAGCGGGGCGGTGCCGGACGTGGGCGTTCCGGTGAAGGATGCGACCGGTGCAGGCATCGCCGTCGTGGGGACCGCAGTTGTTGTGGTCACCGGGACGGTGGTCGTGGTGGTTGTTGCAACTGTTGTTGCCGTCGTTGTCGGGACCGTGGTCGTGGTGGTTGTTGCGACTGTTGTTGCTGTCGTTGTCGGGACTGCAGTTGTTGTGGTCACCGGGACGGTAGTCGTGGAAGTTGTTGCCACCGTTGTTGCTGTCGTTGTCGGGACAGCGGTTGTCGTGGTCACCGGGACAGTAGTCGTGGCAGTTGTTGCGACTGTTGTTGCTGTCGTTGTCGGGACCGTGGTGGCTGTCGTTGCGGGGGTGGCGTTCTGGTCATCTGCCAGAACAGGGAGTGAAAGAAGTGCCATCAAGGCAAGAAAAAGAAGGCATGTGAAGATCTTCGTCATGAGGATATCCTTCTGCATTGTTGAATGGACGTATCCCGGGTTTTATCCCGGTGTCGCACCGGGACCGGGCCGCTGCCTCGAGGCATTGAAGTGGAACCCGAGCGCATCGGAGAGCTCCTGCGTGGTCACTCCCAGCTGCTCTGCCGCGTAGGTGAGGTTCATGCGCCCCTGGAACGTCGTGTTCAGGACGTTCTCCAGCTGCTGCTGGGTGACGCCCAGTGTCTCTGCTGCGGCGGTGAGGTTCGGGTGAAACCTCGTACCGTTGTACTGGAACGGTGAGCCCGACGGGGGTACCTGGCCACCGGTAGATTGTGACGAACTCCCGTTGTCCTGCACGCATCCTGCAACGATCATTGCGGTCACGAGTAGTAACGATCCAACGATGAGAAATATGCTGTCTCTCTGCATGGAATTCATCTCCTGGTCTCTCGGGATCTTCCCTCTGGTCTGGGTGCGGCCCGGGGCCGCACAATATGTAATCTATATGTTACATTTTGTTTTATAAATCTTTCTTATGGTCCGTTATGAATAACAGAGGTTATATTCCTCCCATACCGATACTTCCTGCAGGGAACGACTGTTCAGGGAGGCAATCCCACGGGAGCCATTGAAGCAGATCATCTCTTTAAATCCTTTGGACCGGTCGCTGCGGTCAACGACGTGAGTATCGACGTCAGGGAAGGGGGGATCTTCGGTTTCCTGGGGCCGAACGGTGCCGGGAAGACCACGACCATCCGGCTCCTGACCGGTGTGCTCTCCCCCGATTCCGGGTCGGTGCGGATCGGCGGGGTGGACATCCATACGGATCCCCTCGCCGCCAAGCTGAAGATGGGCGTGATCCCGGAGAACAGCACCGTGTACGGCGACCTCACCGCCGAACAGAACATCCTCTGGACGGCAAAGTTCTATGGCCTGGACAGCGCCACCCGCGAGATGCGGGCGCGTGATATCCTCGCGCGGCTGGGGCTCACCGGTCGGAAGGATGACCTGGTCCGCACCTTCTCGAAGGGGATGAAGCAGCGGATCAGCATCGCGTGCGCGATAGTCCCGTCTCCGGAGGTCCTGATCCTCGACGAGCCGACCGTGGGGCTGGATGTCCAGAGCCGGCGCCTCGTGATCGAGACCGTCCGGCAGATGAACGAGGAGGGGTCCACGGTCTTTCTCACGACCCACAACATCGAGGAGGCCAATGCACTCTGCACCACCGTGAGCATCATCAAGCAGGGAAAGATCATCGCAACAGGCAGCCCGGAGGGGCTCAAGAAGAGCTTCGACACCACGCAGTACGTCGAGATCTCCTTCGGGCAGCCCGTGGAGAAGGAGCTCTTCGTGCACGAGGGGGTCTACCGGGTCGAACGCCGGGGAGACAAGTGGCGGCTCTACACGGATAACCCGGACCATGTGGTGAAGTACCTCGGCGCCCTCGCGGAACGGGAGAACCTGGTCATCCTCTCCATCGCGACCTCCGGCCCGACGCTCGAGGAGGCCTTCGTCCGGCTCACGGAAGGTGCATGATGGATCCGGCCGTCTTCGCCCGGAGCGTCCTCGTCATCGCCGAGAAGAACATGCGGATCTACTACTTCAAGGGGCCGGTGGTGGTCTTCGGGCTCCTCTTCCCCCTGATCATGTTCTTCACCTTCTTCATCGGCCGGGACCTCGATATCGTGCTCTTCTTCCCGGGTTTCCTCGCGATGATGCTCTTTTTCACCGCGTCCTCCGTCGGGCCCCTCATCACGCCGTGGGAGAAACGGGAGAAGACCTACGAACGGCTCCTCTCCCTCCCCGTGACCCTCGACAGCCTCATCCTCGGCGATATCGCGGCCGGCTCCGTCTTCGGGGTGCTCATCACGGCCCTCGTCTGGGGTGTGTGCGCTGTGTACCTGCACCTGGCCCTCGCGAGCGCGGCAGCGCTCCTCGCGGGGCTCATCCTCGGGGCGCTCGCATTCGCTGCCCTCGGCACCCTCCTTGCCTCGACGGCAACGGATACCCCCTCCACCGTCATGATGCTCTCCAGCCTGATCCGGCTCCCCCTCATCTTCGTCTCCGGCATCTTCATCCCCCTCGGGCAGATGACGGGATGGGAACTGGTGCTCACCTCCCTCTCGCCCCTCACCTATCTCGTGGACCTGTTCCATGCCGCGCTCAACGGCGACGCGGTCTACCCGCCGGCTCTCGACGGGGCCGTGCTGGTGCTGATCCTCCTCATCTTCATCTATGGCGCCAAGATCATCCAGAGGAGGAACCTGGTGAAGGGGCTCTAGAAACCGTGATAGTGTTCCCTGTCTGTGCGGCTTCGGGTTGCCGCCAGGCAGGGGCGAGTCGAGTCCCTTCATTTTTTGACAATATCAATATAATTTATCATCCGGTGGAATCACTCCTCAGCTGGTGTCGTCCATGGACAAATTTGAACAGACCATGCAGAATATGGCGAAGATGCCCCTCCAGGAAGGGATGAAGACGCTCCAGGAAGAGATGGACAAGTGCATGTGCGGCCAGTGCCCGACGTACACGAACGCCGCCAGGGCATCGGGCGAGAGTTTCTTCTGCGGGACAGGGAAGAGCTTCCGGCACATCACCACCCAGGTCAATTGCCTCTGCGCCGGATGCCCGGTGAAGAGCGACCTTGGTCTCAAGTATGTCTCCTTCTGCATGAGGGGTTCAGAGAAGACCCAGCGGTACGACCAGACGGCAAAGAAGACCTGAGAAGTCTTAAGGGATGGAGGGATCCGTCATCCCGTTCTTCCTCGGGCCGGCGGTTCCGGATCTGTATCCTCCCGGACGCCGGGCCAGACTGTTCCCATACCTTCAGGTCGCCCGGTCGTTTTCGATCATGATGGTTCCTATCTGTCTTCCACGACCGTGAGGGATATTCTCGCGTTCTGCCACGGGCACTCCGGTATCACCCAAACAGGCCGACAGCCCCACCGGTGTTTCGGTGCAGGAATCCGCAGACAAGAAAAGACTATATAGTCATTTTCTCCATCCTTAAGTGCAGTTTTGGGAAGACTGCACAGGCAAAACAATGGAAGACAGAAGAATGAGAGGCCCGAGGAGCTTTGGGCCCAGGGAAATGACAAAAACCATCTGTTCGGACTGTGGAAAAGAGTGCGAGGTCCCCTTCAAGCCAACCGAGGGAAGGCCCGTCTACTGTCGCGAGTGCCTTCCGAAGCACCGGAAGCCGCGATTCTAATCATCCCTATCTTCTCAACTTCCTTTTTCCGGAGCTTGCGATCTTCACGGGACACCGGAGGATGCCGTTCACCCTGCCCGGGTGAGAGAGGATCCGATCCCGTCCTGCATTCCGTCGGTGGTCCAGCCTCCAGCGGCCCGCCCATGAAGGAATTTATAGCTTGCCACCCAACCGGTGAGCATTCATGATACCTGAGTTCATCAGCTTTTTACTCCATATCGACACCAACCTGGCATCCCTCGTCCTTGCCTACGGCCTGTGGATCTACCTCATCCTCTTCCTCATCATCTTCATCGAGACCGGGCTCGTCGTGACCCCCTTCCTCCCGGGGGACTCCCTCCTCTTTGTCGCGGGCGCCCTTGCATCCGGGGGGATGCTCGATATCCTCACCCTCTGCATCCTCCTCTCCATCGCGGCTGTCGCCGGAGACTCCCTGAACTACTGGATCGGGAAGTACTGCGGCATCGACCAGCTTCATTGCCGGTACCCGCGCCTCTTCCGGAAGGAGTACTTCGAGATGACCAGCCGCTTCTACGGGAAGTACGGGGGAAAGACCATCGTCATCGCCCGTTTCGTCCCCTACATCAGGACCTTCGCCCCCTTCATGGCAGGTGTCGGGCGGATGAGCTACCCGAGGTTCCTGTTCTACAACATCATGGGGGGGCTTGCCTGGATCCTCTCCTTCCTGCTCGCGGGGTACTTCTTCGGCGGCATTCCCGTCGTCCGTGAGCACTTCGACCTCGTGGTCTGGGCCATCATCATCATCTCGCTCGTTGCTGTCGTCTCCATCCTTGCCGGTGTCATCCAGTTCGCGAGGAACCGGGACTCCCCGGAGTAGCCAACCCCGAAGTGCAGGGAGAGCGGGTTACTAAAAAAAGAGGGAGAATCAGGGGCCGGGCTCCCGCCCGGCCCCGGACCGGTTCAGCGGTTACCCTGCTGGATCAGGGAAAGGACTGAATCCCTGCGTTCCCGGATCTCCTTTGCATCCGAGAACCGCATGGCCTGCTCGTAGCAGTCGAAGGCATCGCGGCAGCGTTCGAGGGCCTCGCAGCTCATCCCCTTGTGGTACCAGGCGAGGGCATGGGCGGGATCGAGCTTCAGGACCTTCTCGAAGCAGGAGAGGGCCTGCTCATGCCGTCCGAGCCGGGCGAGGGAGATGCCCTTCCTGAACCAGCCCCGCCCCATTTGCGGAGCGAGCCGGAGGGCGTAGTCAAAGAACTCCATCGCCTTCCGGTCGTCCCCAAGAGAGGAGAGGGCTATCCCCCTCCCGAGCCACCCGAGGGGGTCCTTCGGCTCCTTCTCGAGGCCCTGTGCGAAGGTCTCGAGCGCCTCGCCGTGCTTCTTCATCATGAGGAGGTCGAAGCCCTTCCTGACCCAGGGGGCTTCTTCCCCCTTGAAGAGGTTCATCATCTTGATCACCCCGGTCCCTTCGGGTTTTTATAGAGAGGGTGCATCCGGGGCGGTGAAATATTTTCTCCCCCCCGGGCCCGGATCCCATCACGCCCCCAGGAGCCCGTGCAAGGCCCGGATTCTTCCCATCCCAACAGGAAGGCTTATCGGGGGTGAACACGACCCAAGGATGGTTTCAGGGAGGATCGTCTCATGCCTCGCGTCATACACTTTGAGATCCCTTCAGGGGATCCGGAACAGCTCGCAGAGTTCTACCGCCGCCTGTTCGGGTGGAAGATCACAAACTGGGGAGGGCCGGTCGAGTACTGGCTCGTCGCCACCGGCCCGGAGAGCGAACCGGGTATCCACGGGGCCATCGCGAGAAGGGACGTGCGGGAAGGGACCAGGAATACCGTCAGCGTAGCCTCGGCGGACGAGACCCTGAAAAGGGTGGTCGAGATCGGCGGGAAGGCCCTCAGCCCGAAGATGGCGGTCCCCGGTGTCGGGTACAATGCTCTCTGCCAGGATCCCGAAGGGAACATCTTCGGGATCATGGAGCTGGACCCGACAGCGAAATGGACACCCGATGAAGAACGGCTGGCGAGACGGGGGCAGCTCTAGGATCCGGCCGTTCCCGCCGGCCCCTCCCGGACCCGGTCCAGGGTGAAGGCCACCTCGTCCCATGCCTTCTCGAGGAGGTGCTCGTAGTACGGCACGTCGAACTCCGTCGCCTCCCCCTCGACCTCCACGAGCCAGCGGGAGGCGTCCCGCACCACGTAGCCGATCTCCATCCCCGGGGCGAGGGGCGCCCCCAGGACCTGGAGGGCTGCAACGGCAGAGGCCTCGGGAGACCTCCGGCTGTAGGAGAGCCGGCTCACGCGCCGCCGGATGACCATCTCCCCCGGGTCGGCTCCGGCGATTCCCCGGGCATACCGGAGGTGGATCCGCCTGATCTCCGGGTCGAGCCCCCGGAGCCCCTCCAGATCCGCCGCCTTCTCCATCACCCCGAACATCTCCTCCTGCATCCGCCGGATGTAGGCAGGGGTATCGCCCCTCCGTGCCGCGACCCCCCGCACCTTCATCCCGCCCCCGGCCATCCTCCCGTAGTAGCGGTTGTAGGCGCCGTTCCCGTCCGCGAGGGGGAGGAAGGTGAGCCAGCCGTAGGTCTCGAGCTCGGTGGGGATGTCAATCGCCTCCTCGACCCGCTCCTTGAACATGCCGATCCCCTCGCCCTGCACCCAGACGCAGTCCACCATCCCGTGGAGGACCGAGAGATCCATCACCTCGGCGATCTCCTTTGTCGCGAGGAGGATCTCCCGGGAGCGGGAGGTGATCCCCTCGTGGACCTCGATCCTCCCGAACTTGGCGTTCCTGTAGCCCGTGTACCCGAAGCAGGTGACGAGCATCCACTTGAGGACCGAGTCCACCCCCGCGTACGCGGGCGACGACTTCTTCAGCCGCTTCGACCGGATCCGCATCCCGAGGAGGGGCGCAAGCACGGCTGGGAGGAACCCCTCCCTCCCCTTCCCGTCGGGCACCTCCGGCGAGAGGTTGTACTTCACGATCACGGCCGGGTAGAGGGAGGTGAAGTCGATTTCATGGACGTCCGCGTACACCCCCGGCTCCGGCTGGAAGATCATCCCCCCCTTATCGCACGCGGCGAGCTCGGAGGACCCCCTCGCCACTTCGGGGTCCCTCTTCCGGAAGGGGACCGCGATCCCCCTCCGGAGCGCCTCGTAGATCTCGTACGAGGAGATGAGGGTCCCTGGCGTGAACCGGGCGGTGAGGTTCGGGGGGAGGCCCGAGAGCCGGGACGCCATGAGCACGCCGGGGATCCCCCCTTCCCGGTACACGAAGGACCGCTCGGTGTCGATGAGGACCCTCCCCTCGGGGATGAGGGCCGGGTCCTTGTGGTACACCCGCCCGTAGCTCCAGTAGGACTTCCCCGCGAGGGGCCGGAACCGCCCGCTCCGGCTGAGGGTCTGTTCAATGCCGAGTTCCCTCGCCCGGCCCACGATCCGCGGGATCCAGATATCGGCGCAGGGCATCAGGATCACATCGGGGTCGAGGCTCCCGATGAGGGAGAAGAGGTCGTCGAGCAGGATCTGTTCGGTCCCCTCGAGCACCTCCCCCCTCTCGCCCTTTACCTCGATGGAGGGCAGGGGGCCGTCGCGGTAGGGGTTCCCCAGTGCCTCCAGCTCCGCAATGGCGAGGGGCACGGGGAAGTCGAGGGCGAACCGCGACTCGCCGGGGTAGCTGCAGGGGACAAGGCCGGCCTCGGCCATGGCCCGCTGGTCGAGCCTGATGTCCACGTTGTAGAGGTCCGCGGCGCAGTGCGTCTGCCCCTCGATCCGTTCAGCGACCTCCCTCCCCGCCGCGACCCGGTACCCGTCGAGGGGGCCGTAGACCGTGGAGAACCTGCACTCCTCCACCGGGTAGCTGTCCGCAAGCCCCTCGAGGAGGTCCTGGTGCTCGTTGGGATCGGGAAGGTGGAGGAGGAAGGACGGGATGGCGGGGAGGGTCCGGCTCCCCTCCCCCCGGCATCCCCAGGTGAGGACCGGACTCCTGGGGGACGAGTCAAGGATCCACATCGTCCGCGTCCAGCTTTTTCAGGATCTCGATGAGCACCGAGAAGACGGCGGCCTCGAGAGGGTCGTCGAAGGTGTAGAACCCCTCGCTCGCGTGGCGCTTCGCCATCTCCGCCAGGTTCTCGGCATAGGCCTGGTCCTCCTTCGGGAGGGCCCGCCTCGCCCGGAGCCAGCGCCCGGAGAGCTCCTTCACCCCCATCCTCACGCTCTCGAAGGAGCGGCCCATCCGAACACCTCCAGGGTGGTCTGGTCCCCTCCCGGCGGGAGGCCGCCGCGGCCGGCCCGGGCCGCACGGAGCCCCTTCTCCCCTGCCTCGACGCAGAAGACCCGGTCGGCCCGGCGTGCGAGGACCGAGAGTGTCGGGTCCTGCCTGGGGGCGTAGAGGACTACGAGGGCCGTCCGCGCCGCCTCGGCGAGGGCCCCGGCGACCTCGGGGAGGAGGGATCCTGCGTCCTCGTACAGGCCCGGATCATGCTCCACGAAGAGGACGGTGTGGTGCGCCTCCCTGAGGATGGTGAGGAGCTGGAAGAGGGTGAAGGCACGCCGGACCTCGAAGTGGGCGGAACGGCGGCGGATCCCGGTGAGGAGCCGGGAGTAGTTCCCGCAGACGTAGAGGAAGAGGAAGCGGGAGAGGGCCGGTGTCCCGTTCAGCCCCCGGAGCACGAGCTCCTCCGGTGCCGTCACGACCGAGAAGGTGCCGCTCTCGAGGGTGACCGACGGGTGAAGCTCGAACTCCATGGTCAAGGGTGAAGGGAAGCGGTCACATAAAGCTCTGAGAGCGGGAGGGGCGAAAGTGCCGGGGGTCAGGGAATGAATATCGATGGAATGCGGGTATCCTGGTTTTTAACGCCCTGAAACAGGTTTTTGCGGGACACGGTACTCCGGGGATGGCGGATCGCCTCCGGCAGGGCTCGCTGGAGGACCGGATACGGCTTCCCTTCACATCTCGGGCATCCTTCCGGCCAGGTACCATGCATGGGCGGCGAGGATGACGTAGAGGGGGAGGAGGAGGCCGTAGGTGGGCTGGTCCCCCACCGTGGCAAAGAGCCAGAGGGTCGCGGTGATGTCGACCTGGAAGACGAGGACCCCCCACCACCGCCCGAGGTAGAGGTAGCCCTGCCCCGGGAGGATGAGGTTCAGGAGGGCTGCGACAGAGGGGGTCTTCCTCACCCGGGGGCGCTGCGAGAGGCTGCGGGGGAGGTGCATGGGAGCAATCCCGCACCTCGGCCCTGCCAGGACGGCACGCCAGCGCACCCCGTCATCGGGGTCCCGGAGGGCGCGGATGATCGCCGGGATCGCCCCTGTATCCCCGATCTCGCCGAGGATCTCCACCGCCCTCCTCCGCACCGTCCTCTCCCGGTCCTTCAGGGCGAAGCTGAGGGCAGGTATAGCCGAAGGCCCGAGGGCAGCTAGCCCTGGCCAGTCCTGGAGGCCGAGGAGCCGGTAGGCCTGCTCCTCATCGTTCGCCGGCTTCCACCCCAGCTTCGGGAGGGCAAGGGCAGCCCCGTAGCGGACGTAGCGATCCGGGTCCCGGAGGCAGGGAAGGAGGGGGCCGATCGCCCGTTCATCCCGGATCTCCCCGAGGGCAAGGGCAGCCTCCCACCTGACCTCCGCGCTCGGGTCCCGGAGGTTCTTTATGAGGGGTTCGACTGCCTGGGGGTCCCGGATCTCCCCGAGGGCCTCGATGATCCCGAGCTTCGCCGCCCTGTTCCTGGTCGCGAGCCCCCTGATCAGGTGGCTGATGGCATCCGGGCCGAGGGAGCCGAGGGCTGCTGCAGCCTTCCACTGGGTATCGGTATCCTGGTGCCGGAGAGCTGCGATCAGGCCCGGGATATCCCTTCGGCTCTTCATTGCGTCGATATCGGGGGTCCCGGGCCGGAAGATCGAAGAGAGATTCATGAAGGTACCTCCCTCATCCCGGCTCCTGTTCCTGCATTCCCCGTGCCTGGTACCAGGTCTGCACGGCGATGGGCGCCGAGAGGGTATATGAGACGGCGTAGGGGAGGAGCGGGCCCCATACGAGGGATGCGAGGACGATCGCGGTCAGGTTCAGCTGGAAGAGGAGGAACCCGTACCACCTGCCCAGGTAGTTGTATCCGAGGCCGAGGAAGAGGAGGTTCAGGAAGGCTGCGACCACCGGGCTCTTCCCCGGCCTGGGCCGCCGGGCAAGGCCCATGGGGAGGTGCATCAGGGGGATACCGCACCTCGGGAATGCGAGGGTCGCCCTCCAGCGGACCTCGCCATCCGGGTCCCTGAGAATGGGACCGCACGCCTCCCCTGCCCCCTGTCCGCCAATCTCCCCGAGGATCTCGACAGCCCGGGCGCGGATGGCGGGATCCCGGTCCCGCGTTGCCCGGAGCAGGGGCCCGACAGCCTGCGAACCCAGAGGCGGGAGGGGGGGCCACTCCTGCCTCGCGATGAGGGAGAGGGCCCTCTCCTCGCCGCTGCCAGGTTCCCATGCGAGCCTCCCGAGAGCTGTGGCTGCACCGAACCGGACGTATTTGTCCGGATCCCCGAGGGCCTTCACCAGGGAGGGGATGGCGCCGGCACCGCCCAGGTTCCCCAGGGCGAGGGCGGCAGCCCAGCGGATCTCGCTGCTCTTGTCCCCTGCAAGGATCACCTGGAGGGGCCGGGCGGCCCTGGCATCCCCGATCTCCCCGAGAGCCTCGAGGATCCCGAGCCGCACACGCACATCAGGGTGATCGAGGCCCCTGACGAGGTCTTCGAGGGCGGGATCCCCGAGGGTCCCCAGGGCCGCGGCCGCCTTCCACTGGGTATCAGGGTCGGGATGGGTGAGGAGCCGGATGAGCCCCCGGGTATCCTTCGCCTCCTGCAGCGAGGTGATATCAGGAGGGCGCCGGATCAGGAAGGGGAGGGGCATCGCGATGCTACCACCGGTGGGTTGCCCTGCAGGTGGTCTTTAAGGTTGTGTTAAGATCCAGGGCAACCCGGGGGGTTCCTCTGCGCGGTGCGGAGATGGGTCTTCCTCCCCGATGCTTCAGCGGCGTCCAATCTCGACATAGCCGCGACGGGCACGGGAGGAGAGATCGATCCGATCGAACCGGAGAATATGGACGATAAGGTTCAGCCCGGTGACGGTGATGAGGATCCAGGCCGACTCCCACGGCGGGCCATCAGAGGCGGCGAGGAAGAGCGCCCAGAGGAGGCCGGTCAGGCTGATGAGGTAGAGGGTGATCCATGTCCGGTTCCGGGAGAGCCATGCCCTCCGGGTGGAGGCATAGATGGCAGCAAGGCCCGAGAGAACGATGGTGAAGGAGACCGGAATATTCGATATGGCAGCGGCATAGATCCATCCCAGCAAGCCGGTGAAGGTGCCCATGGGGGTCCGCGGGAGGGGCTTTGGCTGTGCTTGGGGCAGTCCGGCTGAGGCCCTGACGGGGGGAGCCGGGGTTGCGGGACCAGCCAGGGGAGCGGTGAAGAGCCCGAAGAGGCAGAGGTGGGAGACCTGGCCGCTCACGGTCCGGGTACCGGGATCCGCCATCGTGGAAATGCCATCCCAGGATCCGGTCTTTGTTGAGTAGCTGCGGATAGCGTACTGAGTGTTCGTGTCCCACAGGTTGTCTGGAACGGTGAAGCTGATGGTGGCAGGCGGGTTGAAGGTGGCACCGTCAGGCCCGATATCATACGCCATCCCCGTGAACTGGATGCCTGCCCCCCCGGGCATCGCCGGGATCGACCCGGTTGTGACCGCCCTTGCGGTGGCAAGGGTAAGGGGCACGTGCATGCTGTCAAAGGCCGCTGTCCCTGCATCGATGGCGAGGCTTGCGCCATGGTCAGTGGAGGTGATGATGACAGGGTCCCGGACGATGCCTGCAGGGGTGGTGTCGATTTTCCCCTCCCCGTAAAATGTCGCCGCCGGGCGTTCGGCCGGCGCCTTCGCCGGCTGTGGGGGCTTCTCCTGGGGAGGGGCCTCCCCCCCGGAGGATCCGCCGCTGGTATACCCGATACCCGAGCCTTGGATCAGCTGGGTGGCAAGCCTGGTCCCTATCTGGATCAGGTTGGAGGAGCCTGTGGCAGAGACGAGGGCGAACCTCGAGAGGCCGTTCGGTGATGGGATGACAAAGTAATCGAGGTTGTTCGCGGTATCGGTGAAGGTGGCGGAGGGGTTCAGGGTCTGGTTCACCAGATCATCGCCGAGCCGGATGACGGTGATGTTGTTCTGGTTTCCGTTCCTTGTAACCCAATCCGAACTTACGGAGAGGTTTAGGGTCGCTGTCGCACCCGTGATGTTCGTGGTAAAATTAAGGGTATATGCCGTGGCCATGATGCTCGTGAACTGCGTGCTCGTGGTAACGAGGGTATGCCAGAATGGATATTTATCGGCATTCATCACCCCCTCCCATATGGTCGCATTCACCTCGCCGAGGAGGGGGTATGTGGCGAGCTGGAGCTGGTAGGATATGGGGAGGTTGTTTCCGACGCCTGTCCCGAAGGTGGTGGGGACAATCTCCCGGCTCTCAAGGGTGCATGAAGTATAGTTTCCCGTGATGTTCCCGCTGGCATCTCTCGCAAAGCCGATCCCGTCCGTTGAGGAGAAGGTGATCCTCTGCCAGCCGCTCGAAGCCGGAGGGGTGAAGGAGAAGGAGGAGGGGCTGTTCGGGTCAAAAGTATAACCGGGATTCTCCGTGGTGTCCAGGGTGACCACATCCCTGCTGCCAAGAGTAGCGCCCTGGAGTCCATCGATAGCCGTGGTTGCAGTGAGGCTGGTCCCGTTGAGAACCTGGATGAGACCCGGCATGCTCGCCGTGCCGGTCCCGTTGATATTCGTCGCAGCGAGGCTCACGGTGTAGTTTCCCCATTTCGGATACGTGTAGATCGGATTCTGGGCCGAGGAGGTATTCCCGTCACCGAAGTCCCACGACCAGCTGGTTGGATTTCCGGACGAGGTATCGGTGAACTGAACGGGAAGAGGTGCGATCCCATAGGTCTGGTTCGCCAAGAAGGATACGATAGGGACAGGCCCGACCCTGATATAATCTGTTCTTGTGGTGTAATCCCTCCCCACCATGTTGCTCACCGTGAGAGAGACGGAGTAGGTGCCATCGGTCCCATAGGTGTGGACCGGGTTCTGCCCATCGGCGGTGGTCCCATCGCCGAACTCCCAGGACCAGTGGGTTGTATTCGGGTCTCCCGAGATGTCACTGAACTGGACCGCAAGGGGGGCCATACCGGAGGTTGCATTTGCCATAAAAGTGGCAACAGGACAGGGTTCCGGGGAGTTGATGGTATGGAGGTAGATGTCGTAGTGGCCTCCGGCATACTTCTGCCATACCACCCGGTCCGAGGAGATCCTCGGGAGGTCGTTCACGCCCCCGGAACCGATGACCGACCGGGGGGAGGCGAGGCCTGCCATGTTCAGGCCGAGGTATATTGCAGAGTCAGAGGTATTCACCCAGGCGACCCGTGTCCCGTCGATGGAAGGGGCAATCTGTTCTGCTTGATCCGCTGTTATCTTCGTCTCCATCCCTGATGTAAGATCATAGAGATAGATCTCGGAGACCCCGTTCCGGTTATCAGCCCACGCGATGCGATTCCTGGATATAGCCGGGGGAGACATTGGGCTGGCTGTCCCGGTAACGATGGAACCGTTGGTGAACCCAAGTGCACTACCCGAAGGGGTGGCATTGAAGTAGAGATCGGCCGGTCCGTATAAATAAGTGACAGGGTCTATTGAGGTATTCAACCAGACAATGCCATATTCTCCGACGGCCGGGTTTATCTGCTGCAGACCGGGTTCGCTGGTGATGGGGGCCTCCTCTCCTTCGGTGGTATTATACAGGTAAATATGTGAATCTCCGTCTCGAGTGTCGGCCCAGACAACCATGTCACCATAGGTCGCCGGGGTAAATCCGCTTGATGCCAGCGGAGCCTCGACGAGGTTGGGAAGCCGAAGGAATGCGATGCCAAGGTTCTCTTCCCATGCAACGAGGGATCCGCTGATGGCAGGTAAGGTATGCTCAAAAGAATCTTGGGTTATCCGGGTCTCTTTCCCGGTGGCAATATCGTAGAGATAGATATCGGGATTTCCATTGCGGTAATCCTGCCAAGCGATGAGATCCCCGGAGATGGCAGGTGCGATTTGATCCGATCCTGAGGTATTGACGGTGATGAGGCACTCATGCGCCTCTGAAGGAGAGAATAGAACAAAAGATAAGAGAATAAAGAGGAGGATGAAGCGCGCGATATGCACCTCCAGTCCTCCTCGTTGCATGAGCATGGCACTTCTCGTCTTTCCTGGAGAGCAGGAAATGCTCATGTGACGTACCCGAAGGCCTCGAAGTATTTGATGAATTCATCTGAGTCGAATGCAAAGACTCCATCGGCTAAGGTGAGATCAAGGGTTCTTTTCACCGGGATTGTAATTCTTACCCCCCCCTGTCTGAAGTAGGCAAGGTTGTATGTCCAGGTCCCTGATAGTACTCCGGGAACGTTCGGGTCTCCCATGTTGGGGCCGAAGGGGTTTCGGAGGACGATACACTTCTTGCTCGTTGCCGGATCGATATAGGTTCCAAGGATGGAGTAGGAATGGTTCGCCACGATCTGATCGCTTGTAAAAGAGATGCCGCTCCCATCTGGAGCGGTCGGGTGGGTCCACCCGACCATGGGGAATTTGCACTTGGACCCTTCGGTGAGACTGCTCAAAGCGACGAAAAGATCACTGCCCGAGTTAAACTCCTGAGTAAGGTGAGCAACAGCTCCCAGGCCGGTGAGATTGACCAGGGCGGTGAGGGGGTTCCCGGAGCACATCTGGGAGATGTCCGGCTTGTCTCCATCCCCATCTATGACCGGGCATCCCCAGAATTTCGCATACGCCTTCTCGTATACCGATGGCCAGATCTCGTTCTGGGTATAGGATGTTGCATAGACCAGCTCTTCGTTCGCATTCACCGGGAGCTGCTCCGTGACCGTGACAGAGGTGGGTTGAGCGCCACCGGAAGGGTAGAATTTATACTGGTCGAAGGGGACATTGTTCGAGTCCCTCCCTGTAACCCTGGGCATGAGGCCGGGACAGACCCAGGCAAGGGAGGAGAGGGCAGATATCAGGAAGCAGTTCGCAACGCAACCCTGGATAGGATCAAACCAGTCCAGGGTGGGATTGTAGTAGATCCATTCATCCCTTCTCTTCCATGCAGAGAGGAGATTTGTACAGTCCGTCTTTGCCCCAACGTGGGCTTGGACAGCAGTGCCGAATACCCCGGGAAGTCCATGGTATAGAGGGGAGTCGTTGATAGGATCAAAGAGTTTCTCGAAGGGCTTGTTGAACTTCTTCTGAAAATCTTTCTTCGCATCCTCAAGGCTCTTCGCCCTCCACCAGCCCTTCTTCAATGAACTCTTCAGGGCCATGAGGGCATACGGGTTTCTCACACCTACATTCTGGCGGATTTCAACGTCCATAACGAGCAACCTCACTTCGTTCCACTTTTATGTCTGTTGATCTCGGGCTCCAAGGATAATCAGATTCTTCCCGCTCGAATTCCGGGGGTGATGAGAGTTATGAGGCCGGTAATCCTGATAAGACCCCACTGGATGACTGAATGACCAACCAGATGGGTTGAACTGTATGGCTGAATAGCGCCTTTATCCGGAATCCCTACTTGGTAGAAAGAACCAATATCATTCATAAAGGTTTCGACAGGTTCTGCAACACTTTCTATATTTTTAATCGATACGTGGTGATTCATAGGGGAGGAAGTTCGGCTAATATGTTCGATTTTCTTGAAATATCAGTTTCCCATTCCTCGGATACTATCTGTGTCGGAGATGATATTTTACTCTACATCAAATAATTCTAAACCTGTTTTTCCAGATGAATTAACCTATGGTCTTCCCGAGGGACTTACCATCATAAATGTGAGAACTGATCTCATCCTGTGATAATGACGATAATCTGCTAAGCTCTGGCAGGATTAACAACCCGTGCCAACACCTGCTAATTCAAGTGGTAATGCATTTTTTTAAATAACACACAATTGGCTGTGTATTTTCCAGATTGAGGGTAATGTGGACTGTTCTTTTTTTTGCAGTCGGTGATTTACTTTATTCTTTTTTAGATTAGAGGAAGGGCGAGATTTTTATAATTTTTTAAAAAAATTAAATCCAAATTGTGTTTTTTCAGCAATTTGAACTGAATAATACTCAAACGTTAGGATTGTTTATGTATATTAATAAGTAAATGAGCGCGCTTCACCCAAGGTTCTGTCTGTGAATCATTAGCTCCGATCTTTAAAACCTTCTCGAAATCTTTTAAAGCTGCCTCAATGTTCCCTGACAGAATCTGCGACTCACCCCGATAAACGTAACTTACAATGTCCGCCTCATCATTGGCGATGGCCATATTGTAAGCAGCAATCGCTTCAGCGTAGTTTTTCATCTGTTGGTTCACCGCTCCAAGGGCACGCCAATAGAAAGCTGTGTAGGGAGCAATGGCCGTCAGACGGACGAAAATGTCTTTGGCAGCTTGGTATTTACCGTAGGTGAAAAAGTTGTATCCAAGGGCGTAGAGCGTCTCCAAATCCTCGTCGCTAAGATCTTCTAAATCCAGCAAAGCCATGAGGCGATTATAGTAGTCATTTACCATAAACTCTAAATAACGAGCGGCTGCTGTTTCCATTTACATAGCTCCAATTCTTCTGTCCCATGTAATTCGAGCGATCGGTTGAATATTTAAATCGGGCCCAAGTTCCTGATAGCACAACACAAAAATTCTGGGAAATTCTTTTTCAATTAGATTCTTGAGCTTTTTTCTAACCCCTAAAGTTGTCAAGATAATTGGATTTTGGGATGCTACAGGCAAAACTCCAAACTCGCCGAAGAAAGCTTTTATCAATCGATCACGTTCTTCATCGTTCAATAACCGTTCCTGCATAATTCTCTTCTCTATCAGTTTATCTAAAAGATATACAACCAAGGTGTTGTCTCTGGTTTTACATTTATTTGAAATATATCGATCAAGGGATTTCCGCAATAAGCTGAGAATATGGGGGGAGGACACTAGATTTTTACTCTGATCATCGATGGATGAACCACTGACTTCTAGCAACGCTTCGAGGATCCCTCGAAGATCCCTGATGGAGAGCTCTTCATCTAACAAATCTCTCAAAATCCGGGTCAGTATCACTTCATCAAAACGCTTCAGCGTTGTGTCCACAAGATCAGGAAAAGCCTCATTCAGCCGATCCAGACTGAATTTGAGGATCTCAGTTGTCAGGAAGTTACCAGCATTTCTCCTGACATTAGAACTGAGTGCAAGGATGACAAAGCCGGCCGGTCCCCACGAAGTCAACCCTGCTTTTTCACATATTTTTAAGGCTGTATTTCTATCTTGAACAAGAGCGCCTTCAGTCCCATTTGCAGGATTCACGGCCTTTTTGCCGGTTAAATTTAAGAGGAACAGTCTATCAGATGTATCATTCACCAAAAACTCATCTTGTGCAGGACCTTGATCGGGTGGAGATCGGAGATCATTCAGTTGTATTCTGAATTCATTCTCGTCCAAGCTCTCATCAGTATCGATCTTCACCCCTGGAAGGATAATCCCTAACTCATAAAAGAGGCCGTCCTGCATAAGGTCAAACATCTCTTCGAGTGAGTTTTTGTCGGCTGGGGACTGTATTTTTGCACCCTCCTGGTTGAAGAAAACTTTTATTGTTGTATCAAATCCGGAAACCGCTTCTTCAAAACATTCCTCAGCGCTCCATATATTTTGCCCCGTATCTTTAGATTTCTGAACAATTGCCTTCCCTCGATCAATCCTGAATCCACGACGAACGAGCTCCGATAGAAATTCGGGAAAACCTTTCTCTGGCCAAACCATCAAATCCGTTTCACCACTAACAGATGACCACTCCTTCCGAATCTTCTCAGCTAATGGTATCGTGATGAACAAATCGCGATTTTGATGAATGACCTTTACTATAGATCCGGCCAGTTCTTTGGCTTGCACATCTTGACCCAAGATAGTTGGGAGTTGTAACCTGCATTTACTATCGTTAACGGATACCTGATAGGAGTTTATACCAAACCTATTTTTGTCGTCACCGAGTTTTACGTGTAATGAGATTTCTACGGGAATCCTAAGATCCGCTATGAGATCATTCAGCAGTTGCAGAAGATATTGTTTCAAGGCATTACTATCACTACTTTCTGGATCGGTAAAGCGTTCCAGTGAAGGAGTCAATTCAACAACGACTTTTCCTTGTCCCAAAATATCTGGTATTCCTTCCATGTTTTCGAACTCCCCCTCCATTACTCCAATTCAATCTCCCCTGTTATTTTACCTTCAAGATCCGGTAGCAACTCCATTCTGGATAAAACGGGAACAAGCGGAAACTCAATCTCGATCAATTGTCTGACGAATGGTCTTAATTCTGCATTTTCAACGAACAGGGCCACATTCCGGTTAGATCCGATCTTCCGTCTCACGGCTGTAAGGGCCTTCTGAATAATTAATGGTTTTGTGGCCAAGAAAGGCAGGTAATCCTCAATGGATACAGACTTTTTAACCTCTTCTTCAAATCGCTGCCCGAGCCGATAAAAAGAATATTGATCATTATTCCCTGGTAATGTTGTTTTGACTTCAGGCAGGGAACGAATCGTATCGATAATGGTTAAAAGATTCTTTTTATCCTTCCTTGACTCATTGAATCTTTCGACGAGTTTTTCGAACTCGATAATTGGCACGCCCTCGTTTAATAAACCTTTCATAACCATGGTACATGCAGTAAGATCTGCCGGAGTATCCTGCATATTCTTGTAAATATCATCATAGGGAGATAATTTAGTCATAATCTCTTGATGACCGAAGAACTCGTCCAAGTTTCTTCGAATAACAGCCTCCAGGTGTCGTACCATGTACTCGATAACTTCCCAAAGGGCTTGCTTCGATAGTTCCACTTTTTTCCAGTCCTCTCGTTTGATCCAAACTGCTTTATCTCCCGTTAAAGGATTATCTGTCTCCTCTCCGAAAACACCCAATGGTGTCAAATTTGCCATGGGACCTGGGAATAATCTCTTCTCCTCCAAAATAGTTCCACTGACGAGAGGAATCTCATTCATGATAATATTGTAAGTACCAGCTGGAAGGTCTTCATTACCCCGGAACCTTATACCAGGGATACTAATTCCGCTTGTATTGTTGATGTCTTTACGCATTATACCGATTAAGCGATTTAAAGTCGGATGCAGTCCTGATTCAGTTTCTGATTCCACGCAAGGTATCAGGTTGCCGGCGACCTCAACTGCAATTGGGGTTACAACGAGGAATCTATCGAGAGCTTTTTCGCCAAAATGCTCCGCTATGCTCTTCTTTCTCTGCAATCTGGAGATCTTTTCGATATAATCACGGTCATCTGGATTCAGCTCATGAGCCTGCTGTAAAGCTGATATCGCATTGCCAAGGGCATCAACCTTTTTTCCAGGATCACTGAGCTTTTCCCAGGCGCCAGCAAGATTAGAGTGAAAAATTTCATCTTTTGGATTAAATTCTATTGCTCTCTCATATTTTTCAATGGCTTTGCCATAATCAGTTTGAGAGTAACACTCGTTACCCTCAGCATTGAAAATAGTTGCCATCGTCCTTCGATATACATCTTCATTCTTATCAACTTGATATGCTAATGCAATCTCCTCTCGAGCTTCTTCATATTTCCCTTGCTTCAATTTAATTTCGCCTATCTTGCCTCGGATAATCCCTTCCCAGTTTGGCCGTTTTGGCAGACTTAGCTCGTACCACTGCAAAGCGTCCTCCAATGACCCCTTCCGCTCATAGAGCCAAGCCATTCCCCAGTAGCCATCGAATGCTTCAGGGGCTAATTTGATGGCCCTTTGAAAGGAGTCGCATGCCCCGTCGTAGTTTTTCTCTTCCAAATATGAATACCCTTTACTGGTATAGCCTCCAATGCGAGTACCATCAAGCTTGATAGCTCTATCGTACCAGTCGTGACCTTTCGGATATTGCCGATTTTGCTGGTAAATGTGACCCATATCAATATACGCATTGTATTCTCTTGCTGGGTCTACAGAAATGGCTCGATTAAGAAGAGGCATTAGGTCCGCTTCATGGGCTGCAAACATCTCAGGACGCCCATAAAGGCGCAACAGCCCAAGGTATCCATCCGAATCGCCGCTTTTTTTACTTATAGCTTTGCGATACCATTCCTCAGCATTATCAAGCTTATTCTGCCGATCATACGAGTCACCCATTAATGTATAACTCGTTGTTAGGAGTGGGTCCCGGCTGATGGCTTCTTGGGAATACTCTTTGACTTTATCAAATTCGTTTTGTTGCAACGAGTACTTTCCAAAGCCACAAATGACCCTGCTATTCCCTGGGTCAAGTTCCTCGCCGCGTTTCAACAAATCCTTCGCATCATCCAGCTTATAAAAATAATAAAGTTGAATCTCAGCAGCTACAACAAGCAGGCTGGTACGCAGCGATTTGGGGATACACTCTTGATCTGCAAGGTAGATAATAGTGTCATACACTTCTGGCCATCGATCATGTACCGCATATCGTGTTGACTGGCGGATTCTCTCTACTACCGGTGCGACATCAGCCTGAAATGGAAAGTGCTCTTCAGAAAGTTTCAGACAACATTTTAATCGCCCAAAGGAAAAAGCCTCGGCATAGGCTCGCAACCATTCTATCCACCCCTCATCAGGGCTGGTGCTAAACGCCTCACGCAAGCGAACAGTCTCGTTCGTTAGAAATTGCTGTCGAAAACGACTGCGGAATTCAATAAATACCTTCCGAAAGCTCTCATTCTCTGCCTGTCCGATATACTGGTCAATCGAATCCCATATTTTAAATTTATTCTCTCTCTTTACAATAGCGGAGCGAATGGTTTCTAGCGCTTCTGTCACGTCTCGCATGTCTGCATTTTGCAATGCCGCTTCATAATACACCTGTGCAATTAATTGAATAAATTCATCGGAAATTGCCATAAACTCTACCTGCTTTTGGCAGATTTCTCACTTGTGGAGGGCTGTTTCAACATACCATTCTGAGGCTGAGTTAATCCTGCCCCTTTAGCACCTAATTCATATTCTTTATCTTTTGTCCGATCTATTTGCTTGCTGTCTTCTCTGGCCGGGATCTCACTCAGTTTATATCCGCAACTGCAAAACCCCCGTTTTTTAGCCATTACTTGGTGGCAAGCCGGACATTCCATAATTTCCCGCCCACATGCACTGCAGGCTTTGTCCCGAGGTGATAATTTCTTAGGCACGCTTCCAGTACAATTATCGGGAGGGGGATAGTAAAAATAAGGACATCGGACAGTATCCTCGATTTCACCATCTTGCTTTCTGGGTTCAAAAAGTGGGGTTTCACTTCCCGACTGTAAGTAGACGACAGGAGTACCGAAACTACGATCATCCCAAGCTTGCCGGCCGACAATGGTGCCTAATGCATAGCGTGCCTCGCTTACGGCTTCGTCTATACATTTGCCTATACTAATCTGTTGGTAAAACTTTATAGCAAAAATACTCGCATCATTTTCCGAGATCTCATACTGCATCGCCACTACAACCGGTATCTTGGAATGGACTAACTCTCTCGCGGTATCCTTAAAACTGTCCCACGAATCTTGCTCGGCCCCTTTGCAGGCATGCAAAAAGACGAAATAGGGATGATGAACTCTGAAAAGCTCGACCACTGTCTTGTTATCAATCCAAAAATAATCCTTTACCTCCTCGTTGCTCTTTTTCAACTTCCTTTCTACTTTTAGCTGCTCCTCTTCCTTGTTAAGAGCAATAAATCCAGGTTTCCCATGGCCGATAAAGTGCAGGATGTCCGGCTTAAACCCATCTTCATCCATTTCATTTTTAAGCTGAGATTGGGAGGGGTTTTCTAAAAGTTTGACATCAATATCTTTTGACTTTAGAGCTTCCATGGCTTTTATAAAATCATCAACTACAATACGTGGCAAATCCCGAGGATGAGAAAATGCGATTAAAATTTTGAGAGGTAAGTCAGGCTTCCGATCCTTAATGACAACTTCAGGCACAAACCGAGTTAGGATGAGATCAGTTTTTTTCTCAGCTAGGAAAAACCCTTCAGCATTACGGGGCATGAAGAGAAACTCCCATGGGTATGAAGCCCAATCCACTGCCTCTTTATGGAAGACGAGAAACAACCTCAGGCGCTGATCAGAACCCTTCTGTTTCTCTTCCTCAAACACATCGAAAGTTCTCTCAAAAGCTTCTCTTACTGTCATTTTCTTTTCGGGATTAACAGTGCTGAATATAAGATTATAGAGCTGCTCTCCTAAAATTTCTAGATCTTGTCGATTACAATGTTCATCACGATCCACCCAATGTTTTAATCTTTTGATTGTCTTCAGCGTGAGGTCATCTATTCTTATTTCTCCAAGAGCATCACGTTTGTAATGATCCACATATTCTATATTCTTATTATCACGAATGGTCAGTGTGCAATCGATATATTTCATCTTCATCGCCCTGCCTTTGTGTCACCATCCCTCTGGTTCTTTACATCTTAAGTATTGAGAGAGATTTGGCCCTTATGCCATCCAATTCGGAAGGCTTCGTTTTTACATCACCCAATTTCGCAATCTTGCATGCCGTTGTTTGTATGGCCTGCATTTTAGTAATGTAATCGTCTGCTAATGCTTCCGCATGACTTTCGGTTATATCCGGGCTGAGCCTCATGGCCAGGTACAGGTTTGACATGGCAGTTTTTGCGCTTTCCCAGTTATCTTCCTTTGCGACCCTAGCTTCTTCTACTACACGATTCCAAAGTGGATAAAAGGGAAGAGTTTCCACATCATCTCTTTCAGATGTTCGATTAATGCTGAAAAGCACGTAGTCAGAATCACGGTAGGGTTTGGCATCCGGAAGGTTATCACCGTGAACGAGCTGCCCATTACGAACCCATAGTTCATTGGGATTGAACTTGGACTCAGGCATATTGACCAATGCAAAATACTGCGATTCAAATACATCACTAGGAAATTCCTTGCGTAAACCAATGAGCGGCTGTACATCGGTTTTATTAAGCATTGATTCCACCCCATCAAGCACGATACCAGCCACTTTCACGTATGTGCTGAGCATGGTGGTAAAGTCTAAAACTTTCGCAGCGTTTTCAAATATCTGCATGAATTTCCGGGGATAAGCATCTCGTTTTATTTGGAATAATATCAGGGAGAGGGTTAAACCATCTCCACGATAGGGATGCAAACCTGTGACCCGGGTGTCCGAAAAAATCATTCCTGGTGGGGCCTTCTGCCCATACTTCTCAATCATACTCTCGATCATACTCGGGCCAACAATATACGGCACAGTTTCTTTTTTTTGACCGTAGTTAAATTCAGAGACTATGAACAACATCGGATCGTAGGTTGAGAACCACTCTCTATAATTTGCCAGGTATATTTCGTTGATGAGTACCTGGAAGTAGTGCTCATTGGGCTTGATAGTTCCCAACTTCTCTCCTACATCCACATGCTCTCGAGGTATCGGTACACGAGTTGGCAATTGAGTAGAGGATTTGCTGATCTTCTCCCACCATGTCTCAGATGTCATCTTTTTTCCTCCAATTTTAAAAAGAACAATAAAATACCTTTACTGAATTACGAAGCATATGGTTTTCTATCTCCCGTCTGTCCCCTCCCCCCTTCTTTTAAGGAAGAAATAACCTCGCTGTAAATCGATAATGACATCTTGATTATAAAGATCTATCGCAGTAAAAACTTTTCCTTATTATATTATTTATAATACGGATATCTATTTTTGATATCAGTCAATTGCTATCGGCAAGGGTGTTTATTACGGCTCTCATTGATGTCCGAGAATTGCGCTTGCTCGAAAAGATTGAAGAATTTTCTGATAGGAGTTTGGAAGAGGACAGATTACTAGATTTCATCCCATTTACAGGATTAAGATCGAACTGAAAATATCGTTTAGCGGCTGCCTCAAAACAGATAAAACGATTCTGATTCCTTCTCGGGACTTGAGATACCTTCTTTTATACTAATACGTCCAGAGTTCTTTATTATCCTCCATTTTTATATCGAAAGTCCCGTCAACTCATCAGAACCCCTTTGGCAGGGATCGGTAATCCTTTCTCATCCCGGGCTGACTACTGGTGAAATGGTTCGGGAGGGCGATCTCGGCGGAGAGGATCAGGGGCAGCGGCTCACCCCCGCCATGGAACAGTACCGCTCCTTCAAGGAGCAGTACCCCGATGCCATCCTCTTCTTCCATATCGGGGACTTCTACGAGACCTTCGGGGCCGACGCCGAACTCGTCTCCCGTGAGCTGGATATCGCCCTCACCTCACGCTCAAGGGACCGTTCGGGGAACCGTATCCCCCTTGCCGGTGTGCCCCACGACGCTGGCGAGGGTTATATCGGGAAACTCGTCGGAAAGGGGTACAGAGTTGCGGTCTGCGACCAGGTGGAGGAACCCACCCAGGCGAAGGGCATTGTGAAGCGGGCGGTGGTCCGGGTCGTCACGCCAGGGACGGTCATGGATCCCGGCCTGGGGGAGCCCCCCGGGTCCAGATACCTCATGGGGATCTGGCCAGGTGAGAAGAAGGATCTGGTGGGGCTTGCGTTCCTCGATACGAGCACCGGCGAGTTCTTCCTCTCGGCCTGTGGGACCTCCGGCAGCCTTGCGGATCTCAGGTCCGAGATCGTCCGACACCGGCCGACCGAGGCCGTGATCCCGTCGTCCCTTCCCGATCCCTTGAGGGCCCTCCTGGAATCCGAGGGGGTCATCCTCACCCCTGTGGGTGAGGAAGCCTTCCAGCTCGATTCGGCAACAAAGACCCTCCTCGATCACTTCCACGTCGAAACACTGGCAGGGTACGGGTGCGATCCGTACCCTGAGGCGGTCAGGGCGGGGGGAGCAGCTCTCCAGTACGCGAGGGAGACGATGCGATCCCCTCTCGGGCATATCACCGGGCTCTCGGTCAGGATCCCGACCCTGACCATGCTCATCGATGCCATCACCCTCAGGAACCTGGAGATCTTCGAGAACATCCGAACCCTGGAGAAGCACGGGACCCTTTTTGCTACCCTCGATCTCACCATAACCGCCATGGGCAGGAGGGAACTCCGCCGGCGCCTGGCAGCCCCCCTCCTCTCTGTCGAGGCGATCAACCGGAGGCTCGATGCGGTCGAGTACTTCCAGAGCGAGGCCGGGAAGCGGCGGGAGCTCCGCGAGTTCTTCGGCAGGTGCGCGGATATCGAGCGGATCGCGGCGAGGATCGCGTACGGGAACGCGGGTCCCCGGGATCTCGTCGCCCTGCGGGACGTCCTCCTGCAGGTCCCGAAGATACGGGCCCTCTTTGCGAAAAACGGGGTTCGGCCTGCTCAGGCTGTCCAGGAAAACCTGGAGACCCTCCAGGATCTCTATGAGGCCGTGGACCTGATCACCCGGGCTATCATGGATGACCCGCCCGCTATGGTCCGGCAGGGGGGTATCATCCGCGAAGGCTACTCCCGGGAACTGGACGAGCTCCGTGCCCTCTCACGGACATCGAAGAACTGGGTCGTCGATCTCCAGCAGAAGGAGCGGGAGAGGACCGGGATCCGATCCCTCAAGGTCGGCTACAACCAGGTCTTCGGCTACTACATCGAGGTCACAAAGGCCAACCTCCACCTCGTCCCGGCCCAGTACACCCGGAAGCAGACCACGGCCGGGGGCGAGCGGTTCATCATCGACGAGCTCGCCGACAAGGGGGCCCAGATCGCCTCTGCCGATGAGAAGATCCTCGCCCTGGAAGGGGAGCTCTACACCGCCCTTGTCCGCTCCCTGCAGGCTGACATTCCCCGGTTCCAGGGCATGGCCCGGGGGCTTGCGGACCTGGACGTGACGGCCGCCCTCGCAGAGGTGGCACAGGCGAACGGCTACGCACGGCCTGTCCTGGAGGAGAGCCTCCGGCTCGTGATCCGCGAGGGCCGGCACCCTGTCGTGGAGAGGTCCCTCGGGGGGCGCTTCGTCCCCAACGATACCCTGATGGACGGGAACGGGGACCAGGTCCTCATCATCACGGGTGCCAACATGGCAGGGAAGTCCACCTATATGAGGGGTGTCGCCCTGATCGCCATCCTTGCGCAGATGGGATCTTTTGTCCCTGCAGCCCATGCAACCGTCGGGATTATCGACCGGGTCTTCACCCGGGTGGGCGCCTTCGACGACCTGGCAAGCGGGCAGTCGACCTTCATGGTGGAGATGCTCGAGCTCGCCAACATCCTGAACAGCATGACCGAGCAGAGCCTGGTCATCCTGGACGAGATCGGGAAGGGAACCGGTACCCTCGATGGCTACTCCATCGCGAGGTCTGTGCTCGAGTTCCTCCACGGGAAGTCGGCTCCCGGGCCAAGAACCCTCTTTGCGACCCATTTCCACGAGATCGTGGGGGTGGAGGCCGAGCTCCGGCGGGTGAAGAACTACCATTTCACGGTGAAGGAGACGGGAAAGGACGTGATCTTCTTGAGGAGGCTCGTTCCCGGCGCGACAGATCGGAGCTACGGGATCCACGTCGCCCGGAGGGCAGGTATCCCGAAAAAGGTCACCGACCGGGCGGCCGAGATCCTCACCTCGGTCCAGAAGGGTGAGGATGGAAAGGGTGGACGGCCGAAGCGCTACGCCCAGGTGCTTTTCGTCGATGCACCGGAGCAGGAGCCCCGGGATGAAACCGTCATGAAGGAGCTGATGGACCTGAAACCCGACGGGTTGACCCCAATCCAGGCGCTCGAGGCCCTCTATGCCCTCCAGAAGAGGGTGCGGGAGGAAGGTGAGGGGAATGACCGCTGACGAGGGCACCCCGACCATCCACCTCCTGGACCCCTCGGAGGCGATGAAGATCGCCGCGGGGGAGGTTGTGGAGCGGCCTGCATCGGTGGTGAAGGAGCTCGTCGAGAACTCTCTCGATGCCGGATCGAAAAGGATCCGGGTCGAGGTGAACTCCAGTCCCCGGCAGATCACCCGGATAAGCGTCACCGACGACGGGATCGGGATGAACCGGGCCGATGCCCGCCTCGCCTTCCTCCCTCATGCCACGAGCAAGATACGCACCCTCTCGGATCTCGGGAATACCCTCTCCCTGGGGTTCCGGGGCGAGGCCCTCGCGAGCATCGCGGCCGTCTCGCAGGTCACCCTGGTGACCCGGTGCAGGGGTGAAGGGTGCGGGAACGCGACCCGGGTCCAGGCCAGGGGCGGGGAGATCGTAAACCTTTCCGAGGCCGGGGCCCCCCAGGGAACGACAGTGGTGGTCGAAGATCTCTTCTATAATACCCCGGCGCGGCAGAAGTTCCTCAAATCCCTCCAGGCCGAGCTCGCCCAGCTCACCGGTGCCCTGGAGGCCCTTGCCATCGCGCATCCCTCGGTGGTCTTCCAGTTCTTCCACAACGGCCGGGAACGCCTTGCAACCGGGAGGGGCCCCGACCTCCTTGAGGCCATCACAGACCTGTACGGGAACGAGGTGGCGGGGGATCTCATCCCCCTCTCGGCGGATCACCCGCTTGTCAGGATCAGCGGGTACATCTCCACCCCTTTCTCACCCAGGAAGACCCCCTCCAGGGTCCTCGTCTCCATCAACGGCCGCCCGGTCTTCTCAAGGCAGATCCTGAGGGCCATCCGGCGCGGGTATGGGACCCTTCTCCCGTCCCATACCTATCCCGTAGCCTTCCTCGATCTCCTCATGGATCCCTCACGCGTGGACGTGAACGTGCATCCCACGAAACGCCATGTGCGGATCGGGAAGGAGCACGAGATCCTTGCTATTATCGAGGAAGCTGTCAGGGAGTGCCTCAGGAGTGAGGATCTCACCCCTCCTGTCCAGGAGAGCGGAGCGGCCCGGACCTCCCCCGGAACCGTTCCTGCTCCCGCGCACGGGCCGGCGGCGGGAATACCTGCAGATTTTGCACCGGTACGCGAACCCTCCCCTGTCAGTGCGAAGATGACGGATATGAGGCTCCGGCAGACAGAGCTCCCGACCGGGATATCCAGTGTGGAGACCCTTGTTCCCGAGATGGAGGTGGTGGGGCAGATCGGGGGGACATATATCCTCGCCCGGACCCGCGGCGATGATCTCATCCTCATCGACCAGCACGCGGCCCACGAGCGCGTGCTCTATGACCAGGTGACAGAGAAGAGGGATGCCCGACGGGTTTCCCAGGAACTTCTCGTGCCCGTCGTCATCCGGGAATCGCCACGTGAAGCGGCGCTCCTCAGGGGTATCACCGGTCTCCTCGGGGACCGGGGGTTCATCGTCGAGGAGTTCGGGAAGGAGAGCTTCCTTGTCCGGGGGATACCATCTGTCCTCGGCAGGATGGACGATGCCTCCGCCATCCATGATCTCCTGGGGGACATCTTCTCCGAAGAGGTTGACACGCCCGAGGATACGGGAGAGCGCATCAGCCGGTCCATCGCATGCAAGGGGGCCATCAAGGCAGGGACGATCTGCACCCGGGAACAATGCGAGAGGCTCGTCGCCCAGCTCCGCCTCACGAAGAGCCCCTACACGTGCCCGCACGGGCGCCCCACCATGGTCTCATTCTCAAAGTCGGCCCTGGATGCCCTCTTCAAGAGAACATAAACTGTGGCCGTCGTATCCGCGATCTCTTCGGGCCTGGATGATCTCTTTCTCCCGTCTGAAGTTCCGTGGAGCACGGGTATTCACCTGGCACCATGGATATATAGGGCCGGTGGAGTACCATCTCCTGAGATGAGAGGCGCCTTCCCGGATGGCGGTATCCTTGTACTCCTTCTCGTTCCCTTTATCGTGACGGGAGGGTTTGCCGCTCCGGTGGCGGGAAAAGATGCGTCACCGAATCCCATGGGGGGCCCCCTCGGGACCGATAATCGTTCCCTTCCCTTCCTCCCGAATGTCTCGTTTGCCGAGCCGACCCTGGCTGCGCAGGACTGGTACGAGCAGGGGTTTGCCCTCACGAACGAGGAGCGGTACGGCGAGGCAATCCTCGCCTACGAAAAAGCCCTCTCCCAGAACCGTTCGCTCCTCAATGCCTGGTACTACACGGGAGATGCCCTCTTCAGGCTGGGACGGTACAACGAGGCCCTCCTTGCCTTCTCGAATGCCACGGCCGTGGACCCGGACTTCGTGGATGCCTACTTCTACGAGAGCCTGGTCTACGAGAAGCTCGGCCGTTCCCAGGACCAGAAAGATGCCCTGCGGAGAGGTCTCGAGGCCGCGGACAGGAAGGAGGCGGCCGAGCGGGCAGGTGCTCCCTCCCCTGCCGGCAGCCCGGGGCCCCAGCCTGAGCCGGTATCGCCGGCAGTATCACTCCTTGGGGCTATCCTGGCTACAGGCCTCTGGGCATTCATGCGACGGAGGAGGCCCATGGGTTCCGGGCACCGGGACAGAAGTTCCTGAGCCTGCGACGTATACCGGGTGAGAATCACCGTACGGTGAGACTGAGCTGATCCTCCCGGGTGATCCCGCCGCCCGTCGAACTGACGACACCGTTCACCGTCACACCTGAAGGCAGGTTATCGGGAACCGTAAAGGGGTACTCAACGGTCTTCGGGTATGGGGGCTCCTGGATACCCAGATCATAGGTGTGGCTGAAGAAGAGGACGCTCGCCACGAGCTCCATGTGGATATCCCCGGAGAAACCGTTCTGGGCCTCGATCATCATCTGGTACGTGACCGTTTCACCCCTGCCTGCAGTGATCTGCGTCGGCGAGACGGTCACGGTAAATCCAGGCGGCCCGCTCGGTGTTGGGGATGCGGTTGCCCCGGGTGAGACAGGGAGAGTCGGCCCCGGGGTCCTGTGGGACGACGGCGTAATAGGTGTCTGGAGCACCGTTCCCGAGATCGGGTGCGCCTGTCCGCCGGAAGAAGTCGTCAGGAGACCGGGAAGAAAAGCCGCTGCCGTGATCCCTGCGATCACGAGAATGAGGGCAATAATCGCCCATTTCTTCCGGTCGGAAGGGACCGGGGGAGGGCTCTCTTCTACCACGGGAGCGGGCTCCATGGGTACAGAAGTACTCATCCCAAGGGGATAATAAGATCTGGAGCCTGGCGAGGGCGTCAGGCCCCGGGATCCCGGGTGCCCGGCTCTCTCCCGCCGTCGCACGCGTCAAGGGTGCTCCCCGCCGCACGTGCATGCTTCACGCCATAGGAGAAGTAGATGACGAGGCCGAGTGCGAGCCAGATGACGAACCTCAGGTGGGTGACGGTGGGGAGAGCAAGGATGAGGCCAAAGCATGCGATGATGCAGAGCACGGGAACCCACGGGACGAGGGGTGTGCGAAAGGGCCTCTCCAGATCCGGGCGTGTCCTCCTCATCGCCAGCACACCTGCGGCGACAATGATAAAGGCAGCAAGGGTTCCGATATTGACGAGCTCTGCGATAGCAGTGAGGGGGAGGAGGGAGGCAAGCGCCGCGGTGGCACAGCCGACGAGGAGGGTCACCTTCACCGGTGTGCGCAGCCTCGGGTGAACAGTACCGAAGGTGCAGGGGAGGAGCCCGTCCCTTGCCATCGCAAAGAAGATACGGGTCTGCCCGTAGAGGAGGACCAGGATGACCGAGGTGATCCCGCAGATGGCCCCGACCGAGACGAGGGATGATCCCCAGGTGATCCCGATCCTCGACAGAGCATAGGCGACCGGTGCGCTCGTATCCCTGAACTCCAGGTACGGGACCATACCCGTCAGGATCGCCGAGACAACGATGTAGAGGATGGTGCAGATGATGAGGGATCCGATGATCCCGATCGGGAGGCTCTTCTGCGGGTCCCTCACCTCCTCGGCTGCCGTGGATACAGCGTCAAACCCGATATAGGCAAAGAAGACGATCGCCGCTCCCGTGACGACCCCGCTCCAGCCGTAAGGCATGAACGGCGTCCAGTTGAGAGGGTTCACGTGGCTTATCCCCAGGTAGATGATGAGGGATACCATCGAGAGTTTCACGATGACGATGATGTTGTTCACCCGTGCGCTCTCCCGGATGCCCAGGATGAGGAGGCCGGTGATGATCCCGATGATGAGGATGGCCGGGAGGTTCACGATGCCCCCCGCGACTCCCGGCGGGTTCGCGAGTGAAGCGGGAAACTGAATTCCAGCCCCCTGCAGGAGGTTTACCATGTACCCGGACCACCCGATGGCAACAGCGGCGATGGCGACCGAGTACTCGAGGATCAGGTCCCAGCCGATGATCCATGCCCAGATCTCTCCCAGGGATGCGTAGCCGTAGGTGTAGGCGCTTCCCGCGATGGGGACGACGGTCGCAAATTCGGCGTAACAGAGGGCTGCAAGGGCACACGCGGACCCTGCGATGGCAAAGGAGACGACGAGGGCAGGTCCCGAGTAGTTCGCCGCAGCTACCCCGGTGACCACGAAGATCCCTGTCCCGACGATTGCCCCCACGCCGAGCATGATGAGTTCAAAGGGCCCGAGAACTTTTTTGAGGGCATGTTCCCCTTTGGACCCCTCGATGAGATCGCCGATGGATCGCGTCCTGAAGATATCGTGATCGAATCTGAAAGGAAGTTTCAGGCGACCCATCCCGGGATTCTCGCTGTTGCCCGAAATAAAACCCGTTGGTATGGTATGGGGGGTACAAAATCCAGGGAAAAGAAGGGGACGCCCCGGCTGGGATTCGAACCCAGGTCAAAAGCTCCGGAGGCTTCTAGGATGTCCACTACCCTACCGGGGCACTGTACCATACGGTACCTGTCGGGAGGGGGTAAAATAGTTTGGAATGGGAAAGATGGGTTGTACCGATCTATGACCATCTCACCCTCTCCCAGACCCTGACATCCCGTATACTTCCGCTCTTCATGGTAACCGAGCTCCTGGTCCATCGTCCTGCCCGCGTCGGTACTCATCTTGCCCCCGGGAAGAGCCGGGGATATGGGAGTGCCGGTAGTGATATGCCGTTTTTCGAGACGAAGCATCTTCATGACCTGATTCATACAATCTGAAATACGTGGTAATTACAAATTAATAACAAAATTGAGAATGGATTGAGAAATTAACGTTTTTACATCATCAAAATCACAAATCGAAAGTTTTATCTCTTAAAAATTCCAGGGCGTGCACTGCACCGGTTATTTTTACCGCCATGAGGAGGTTCCAGGATATGGGATCAGCGATCTCCGTGGAGAATATCGAAGAGTTCATCAACCCCAGGCTGATACGGGTCACCAATGGCCACCTCATCATCATGCTCATCCTCTTCACCATCATCTCGATGGCTGACGCGATGACCACCGCGAGCACCCTCTCCCTTGGCGGGCATGAAAGAAACCGGGTGATGATTCTCCTTCTTCACCTCTATGGCCCGCCGATGTTATTCACGTCCAAGGTGATGGCGATTGGAGGTATCAGCGGGGCAATCGGTATCCTCTGGAAGTGGAGAGGGGTCCGTCCTTACAGATTCTTCTGGGTCATGACATCCATTACGCTCGCGACCATCTGGGTTGTCATGTGGAATCTCACGGTCATCTTCAGTCTCCTCAACGGGTGAGGGATTCTTCCCTTCACCTTCCTGGGCTAAGGCAAACCATCAGGGAAACATATTCCATTATAAGATTCTTAACGGTGGAGCACATGCCGGGCACCACACGCAACCGGCGTCTGTCTCTGTTTGCCAGCCTCACAGGTCGGCCGGATAGAGGTCCACATTATAGGTGCATTGCATCTCGGTTTATCGCACCTGGGGGCCATAATGCGCATACTGGATACTGAAAGGAATTTCTGATTGCATAGGACTTCTCATGAAAAAACGATACAATTGAGGTTATTTGAGCGGGGGAAGTGGATTTACCCGCCTTTTGCCCTGCCGCGTGCGCTGAATGCGGTTCGCTCAACGGTTAAAATGATGCAAGAAGACGCAGCCTTCATGAATTCGGGCGGAAGGTGCGTGACGGGCACCTGAGCGATCCTCTGGAAGGAGCCCGGTAGACGGCCGCACCTTGAAGATACCCTGGAAAAGGAGGAAATGTTATCTTCATCAGCATGATTCTATTGCTTCCTGGATCTTTTCCATTCGAAGCCCTGTCATCCTTGAGGACGGACCGAAGCTGATACATTCCTCGCAAATCAGATAATTTGATATTGCGGAGATCCTATTTACCCATTACGCGTCTCTTTCCAGGTGATGCCCTCATGAAGAAAACCGCCGTTATCCTCGCAGCTCTCCTGCTTCTTTCCACCGTAGCGTATCCCGCTCTCGCGTTCCAGGCTGACACCCTCACAATCTCTCTTGATCAGGACGGCAATGCCAATGTGGCATTCACCTACCACCTCTCATGGCTGGAGTACTTTGCAGTCTTCACGAGGATCGCTGATCCGGCCTTTGAGGTTCAGCGGGTCCTCGAGGAGAACCTCCACAGGCCGGTCTATGTCCAATCGGCGGGAACGGACTCCATCAGTCTCACTGTGGAGGCCTTTGCAAGGGTAGAAAAATCCGACGGGGTAACAACCCTGACAACTCCTGCCCTGTCCTTTGCGGCAGCGGAAAGGGTTCTTGAATCCTACTGGTTTGCACCCCTGATAAGCCCTGATTTCTCCCCGACCGTCACGAAGGTCCAGTTCCCCGACGGATACGAGGAGACCTTCTCAGAGGCGATCAGCATACCCGCCATCACCCATACCTATTCCCTATGATCACCATCATTCTTGGCACGCGGCCAGAGACCATCGATGCGGGGAGCAACATACTCGCAGGGACCGATCCAGTCCGGATCCTTGAAGCCTCCCGAACCATGTCCTCACGGGATCGGAACTGAAAGAATCCCTTCGGTGATGGACATGCAGGAGAGCGGATCGTGAATTTCTGTGAAGGATTACCGGGCTGAAAGAACCGAAGCCCGGAGGTAATCGTACCAATTTTCAGGCATTCAATGAATATCTTTTCATCCCCGGATTCACCAGGTTATTCCTTTGGCCAGGCGAGGGGTGTCGACGAAGAAACTCTGGCTATTCCCGAATTGATAATCTAATCTATTTAATCGCGCGACAATGAGCTCTTAAATCTATGTCCAATCCAGAACCAGGATCAGGAGGTGGAAAAAGTTTCATTACCGAGCTGGTTCCACTCAATTTCTTTTAAATTATAAAAATCTGGGAGTGTCAAATAACAAAAGATTCATATAATAAAACTCTGATGCAGAAATTCATATCTCACCGTCGATAGAATGGAGGAATATATAAATACAATTAAAACATAATTGGGATTCCGAAACTCCAGTATCAATCCAGTTTAATAGAATTAAATTCGGATGCCATATGACGCTATCTATTTCTATCAAATCCGATACAGTCCAATCAACTTACCCCATGGACTGGAGACTCCACGGCGTCGATGTCATCATCCCCGCATACAATGAAGAGCTCGTTATTGGAGGTATCGTTCTTACCGCGAAGCAGTCAGGCATTCTCCCTGGCCGCCGGTTCGAAAGCGTAACACGAAAGGAGGCTTTTCCGCATGTATTCCCGTAATCGGATTGGGCTAATACTTCCTGCACATAACGGGACACCAATAAACAGTGACATAATCTCGTCGATACCCCCCTATGTCGATCATGTCTATGTTGTGAGTAATGGCAATTCATCCGATGTTGCCGATTTTTCCAGGGTGATCTCCGGCAATCCACGGATTTCCCTCCTCCGGTCCCATGAAAAGACGAATGGTGATTTTCTCCTCACACCCGCCTTCGTGAAAGCCATTGAGGACAAAATGGATGTCGTTGCGGTGATAGATGGAACGAGCGTACATGATACGAAGTATATCCCGTCACTCATCGATCCTATCGTCTGGGGAAGAGCTGATTTGACAAAGGTGAGGAGCCCGGTCTCCCATGATGACGGGATCAAGCCCCCTCTCACCGAGAAGGATCTACCGGCCAACATCCCAGTTTCGGAGACGAAGATATCCTCGAATTACCGGCAATTAATCGAAGCCCTCCAGAAGAATATCGCAATATCACGGCCGGTCCTTGAAATATTCAAGGATTCGCCGGATAACGATCCGGATAAAAGGATTCTTCTTGCTATCCCCTGCTTCAATGAAACCCTGACCATCGGATCCCTGATATTACGTGCCCAGTCCTGTGTCAACGAGATACTCGTGGTCAATGACGGGAGTACCGACGATACCGTTGCCGTTGCACAGCGGGCAGGGGCAAAGGTCCTCTCCCACCCGGAAAATATGGGATACGGGGCGGCCCTGAAATCATGCTTCGAGTACGCCCGGCAGAATGATTTCGATATCCTGATCATCATGGACGGAGATGGCCAGCACGACCCGAAATATATCCCCGATTTCCTCAGGTCCCTGAAGGAGAGAAAAGCTGACATCGTCATCGGATCACGCTTCATCGCCAATAGTTCTCATATTCCGCTCTATCGCCGTTTCGGGATGAAGGTGCTGGATAAATTCACCAGTTTTGCCAGCAGAACAGAGATCAGCGATTCACAGAGCGGATACCGTGCATACGGGCGGAAAGCAATTCAGGCCATCAGGATCCATAACCATGGTATGAGTGCAGGTTCAGAGATCCTTTCATGTATTCAAGTGAATGCCTTTCAAGTCCACGAAATCCCGATCAAGGTCAGGTACGATGTCCCCAGCACTTCCAGCCAGAACCCCCTTTCTCATGGCCTCGAGGTCCTGGGAAGCCTCATCAACCTCATCGGGTACGAACGACCGATGATGACCTTCGGGATATCCGGGGCAATTGCCACAACCCTCGGGCTGATATTCGGATTCTTTGCATTTTCAGTATATTATTCGACGAAGGAACTCCCCTACGGGCCGTCTTTTATAAGCGGCATTTTCCTGTTACTCGGGCTGCTGCTCATCATATCGGGTCTCATCCTGAATACCCTGGTACAAATCCTGAAACGGCAGAAGATAGCTGGATCATGATGGAAGTCACCAAGATTGATGGGTTCCATCACGAGTATCTATGATAGCGATCGTCATCGGAACGACTTGACTAATTAAAAAACGTACCGTTATGAATATTCGAGTGCCTCTATCATGTTCATGAAAACTTTGAGGTGATTATGAAAATCCTTCAAATCACTCCATATTTTTTACCCCATACTGGGGGAATTGAACGATATGTTGGAAATTTGAGTAAATATTTAGTGAAAAAAGGTCATGATGTTGAAATTTATACATCCAACATCCCTCGAACAAAAAAAATTGAAATTATTGATGGAACAAAAATTCGAAGATTTACTAGTATTGCTGAACCATTAAGGAATCCTCTTGTGCCCGCTTTTATATTCCCTCATAAAGATGAGATAAAAAAATTCGATCTTATTCAGGTTCATTTGCTTTATAGTTCTGCAGCTATATTCGGGCACATCCTAAAAAAAGTTGATAATAAACCACTAATATTAACACATCATGGCCAGATGAAATTTGGTGATCGTTATCGGAATTTTATCGTCAGAATGTATGAAAAACTTATATTTTCCTGGTTATTGAAAAATGCAGATCACGCAGTAGTTCTTTCAGATTCCGATGCAAAATTTATTGCATCATTTGGAATGGATAGGAATAGAATTTCAGTGATTCCTAATGCGATTTGTGTAGAAGACTTTTCATATCACAATACCATTGATACATCAGATTTTATAATAAAATATAAGCTTGAAAATACGGTTCCAATTTTGTTTGTTGGTGAATTATCCGCCAGAAAAGGAATAATTTATCTCATAAAAGCATTTTCAATATTAAATTCGATTGAATTAGGAAGCAAAGTAAAATTATTAATTGTTGGGTCAGGAGATCAGCTTGAGACAATAAGAAAAGCTATAATTGAGTATAAAATGGAGGACACTGTTATATTTTTAGAGAAAATTTCTTTTGTTGATTTAATTAAAGCCTATAAATCCTCAAAAATGTTAATTGTACCCTCATTGTCTGAAGGGCTTCCAACAGTAATACTTGAGGCATATTATTTTGGATTACCCGTTATTGCTTCAGATATTCCTGGAATTAAAGATCACTTTAGCGAGTCTTCTTTACTTGTTCCGCCACAGGACGAACAGGCACTGGCAGATGCAATAATAAGATTGTTAAAGGATAATGAATTGGCGAATCGATTATCATCAACAGGGAAGGAGAAGGTCATAAATAATTACACTTGGGATAAAATAATTGATGAATATTTAGATCTATATACGCGTTTAATCCAAAAAAATAGCCATTGAAATGGTCACCATTGCTTCAAATAAATATCGATGCCATAATAATCATAAAAAACTATCACTCAACAAATCATTGTGTGAAAAATTGAATGAAATTGCTTGTCTGCGCCTCTGAATATTATCCTCATGGTTCAGGTATTGCCAACGTAGTTTATAATGTGGTCAAAGTACTCAAACAAAACGGTGTGGATTGTACAGTTTGTTCACCAAATGGTCCAGATATACAGTTGGGGAGTCATTCTCTTATACAAAAAATGGGGATTATAGGCCTCCTTTATTTTTGGTATCAAGTCTCTCGTTTTTTTAAAAAAAATAACTATGATGCAGTATGGCTCCACAATCCATTTTTTACCATATCAAATCCTTTTCACCACAGTCTTGTAACAATTCATACAACATATTATGGTGAATCGCTTTTCCAGGTAGGCAGTTCTGCCTATCTGCGTATATATAAAAAACTCGTGGCGTTGATTGAGCGGAATTGTTTGTTACGGATGAAATCTTCGACAATCTTTTCTGGTGTTGGGCAACCGGTTTGCAGTGAACTTTCGGAAATCGGAATCGATAAAGACCGAATCATTTACATACCCAATGGGGTCGATATAAAAAAATTCCATCCTTCAGAAAATAAAAATATCATTCGAAAAAAGTTTGGGATTCCTGAAGAGGATGTAATTCTTTTAAGCGTCGGACGACTGACTCCGCAAAAGCAGCCCCACATGATGCTAGAGGTTTTTTCTGTTCTTGAAAAACAATTGGATAAGATTATGCTCTGTATTGCCGGAAAAGGGGAACTCCTTGATTCTACCCAGAGACTTGCAAAGAAGATGGGGATCCAAAAGATCAAATTCTTAGGTCATGTGGACAACCAAGAACTTCCTGATCTATATGCGTGCTCTGATTACTTTATTATGACTTCAAAGTATGAAGGTACACCTTTGACACTTCTGGAGGCGATGTCAACGGGTTTACCCTGTATTGTATCAGATATTCCGAACCTGGAGATGGTACAAGATGCTGATTGCGGGATTGTTGTTCGTTTTAGTGAGATTCAAAAGGCCGCAGATGAAATTTTGAATTATTTGAAGTCGGGGCATTCGGATCACGCAAAGAATGCAAGGATGTATACTCTTACGAACTTAGATTGGGAAATAATTTCGGAACAATATCTTAAAGTGTTCTCAGACATCTCAAAATTATATAAAAATCAAATACAGCATTGAATTAAAAAATGTGTAAGATATTATGACTTAATTTGAAAATAAAACAGAGTTTCCATGGAGGAGAGAAAACTAAGAATAGGGATATTAACATTGCCAATAGCAAAAGCTAGCGTAATACCATTGTCAAATCTGGTTGAAATACTATTCAATATTTCAACAGAATTCGTATTGGTCACCGGTAATGAAGGGTATAAAAAATTCAAAAACGAGTCTCGCTTCAAGGTGTACGATGTCAGTTATAAAATTGGGAATACAGTTTTGAAAGTAATAAGAAATTTATATGGTCAGATAAAAGCATCCTTGATAATAATAAAAGTTGGGAAAAAAATTAATTATTGGATTATTTTTGGTGGAGAACGTGAAATTATCGTTATGTTCATTGCAAAATTACTGAAAAAGAAAGTTATTATTTTGATTTTAGGTTCAACAATAAAAGATTCTACATTCGTTCATGATCCCTTTAGGAATATAGTTAAAATATTATCTGCAATTAAATCAGCATTGGCAGATAAAATTGTAGTTTACACCCCAAGACTCATTTCTGAGTGGAAACTTGAACCTTACTGTCACAAGATTATCATCGCCCATCAACACTTCCTTGATTTCGACACCTTTGCCGTCACGACGCCCTTATCCGCCCGCCCCCCACTCATCGGTTACATCGGGCGCTTGAGTGAAGAGAAAGGCATTCAGAACTTTGTCCGGTCCCTACCTACCATTCTTGACGACCGAACAGATCTCTGTGTACTCATCGGGGGGGATGGGCCGTTGAAAGATAGTATTGAGGTGTTCCTACAGGCGCAGAAACTCACTGCCCATGTCAACCTCCCCGGTTGGGTTTCCTATGACAATCTCCCCTGGCATCTAAACCAGCTTCGGCTTCTCGTTCTTCCCTCCTACACTGAGGGTCTCCCGAACATCATGCTCGAGGCTATGGCCTGCGAAACACCGGTGCTCGCAACGCCGGTTGGGGCGATTCCGGATATTATCCAAGATGGGAAGACGGGGTTTATTATGGAGAATAACTCACCGGGATGCATTGCGGCGAATGTGATTAGAGCCCTGAATTCTTCGGACCTGGAAAGAATTGCGGAGAATGGACGGCAGTTTGTGGAAGAGAATTTTACGTTTGAGAAGACTGTGGAACGATGGCGTCATGTTCTTGAAAAAATCGCAGAGTAACTTATTCAGGGGCTCTATTGAATATAATCGTATTTGTAGATTATTGACACTTTTTGGATTTGTTTTAATCCTTCTCTGTCTATTAATCATTCTTCTAGCACCCCCTATTTCAGGTTATGAATTCTCTCTGTATGATGCTTATCCCTGGATATTCTGGTTATTCATCATAATTGCTATATTTTCAGGCCAGAGCATTTTATTATTATCAGCTTTTCATAGTGAAAAAACAAAGAATAATTGGATATTTGGCTTTGTGCTAATTTTTACTGCAGATTTTATTCTTCTTAGTCTCCCTTTAATGAGAGGGTATTTCATAAATGGATCTGGTGATGTTTTAACCCATATCGGATATATGCGTGATATAATCACAAATTCTAATCTTGGCTCCAATTATTATCCTCTTGATCACATATTTGGGATAATACTACAATACTTTACCAATTTATCTATTGAGCAAATTACCTATGTAATTCCACTGTATTTTTCAAGTTTTTATCTTATTGCATGGATACCATTGGCAAAGGTAATCTCTAAAAGCAGAGAAGTTTTTTTTCTTACTCTTATTTTTGGTTCCCTTCTCTGTTTCGGGAATAATTTTATGGCATTTGCCCCGTTTTGTCAAATTTTGCTTTTCTTTCCATTTTTCTTGTATCTAATTTTCCGAATGATATCCCCTTTCATATCAAAATCATTCCATTTTGCAATTTTACTAACCACTGTTTTATTGGCATTATTTCATCCATTGGTAGCTGTTCTTGCGATGATTTTATTAGCAATTTTAATAATTTATAAAGATTTGAAAGGAAAAGAGTTGTCTTTTCAGTTCTCTCCCTTCTTTTTATTTTTTATATTCGTTCTTCTTTTTCTTTCTTGGAGTTCGTATCTTTATACGTTGATAAAGACTGTAAATCCGATTATTCAATCTATTTTAGGTAATGGTGGGATGACTTCTGAATTTACCCGACAGATGAGTTATTTAGAATACGGCATAGATCCCTTTCTTTTAATAAGACACGTATTTTATACCTATGGAATCCAAATTATTATTGGCATTCTTTTTTTTATGGCGCTTTTTTGGATTTTCACAACTTATCGAAATCAAAATAAGGACGAAAAGAAACGATGGCAGATAATGCAAATAATTGTATATAGTTATTTTATTTTATTTTTTCTCGCAATAGCAATGCTTTTCGTGAATGGATCTTTTGGATTTATAAGAATTTACAACTTTGCTGTCGTATTTTCATTTTTTATTATTGCAGGATGGTTTGCTTATATAATATCGGATATTCAATATGTGACTCTTAAAAAAATGCTGCATATTTTATTTATCATAGGAATAATAATGGCTCTTACTTATCTTTCTGTATTTACCCTCTATTTATCCCCATTAACCCGCAATTCAAACCAACAAGTTACTGAAAGTGATTATAAGGGTATGGGAACCTTTTTTTCGTTTCGTGATGAGGCCCTCAAAATATTTGAACTGGGACTCTCACAAAAACGGTTTCATGATGCACTCTATGGGGTCGATGTACCGAATGTGAACATTGTTTATTATGAAACAAATCCTCTACCTAAACATTTCGGTTATCAGTCCAATGAAAGTTTTAATCAACTCTATTCAGAATCTCGATATTATTTTATTCTCAATAAACAAGGGAGATTCTATGATGAGCGTGTCAATCCTGAATTTTCAGACTTATGGAGTTACACTCCTCAGGATTTTTCAAGATTCTTTAATGGTATAAATAATAACAATATTTATTCAAATGATGATTTAAAGATTTATGAGTTCAATCCTCATTTGGGATGAACCATATTGTCGATAGTTTTAGTATGATATCAAATATGTTTAAGGATTGGAGATAATAATGGAAAAGGAAATTCAAAATAAAAGAATTCCAATATCACTATTACGAATTGTCACTGATTTTTACCCAATTCAAGGAGGCTCTGTTACTCATGTTATTGAATTGATTCATAAAATTGATCCTTTTATTGCGAAACAAACTCTAATCTGCCCTATATATGAAAACGCTGAATATTCAAAATTTGATGATGAGTTCTTAGTACCCATCACGCGAATTAGATATAATTTAATCCAAAATCAACAATGGAGCAAAATTCCTGGTGTTTCAACATTAAATCTTATTTTTTATGCGTATAATATTACCAAGGCAATAATCGAACTAAATAAAAGTCATAAATCTATCGACATAATTCATATCCATAGATTCGACCTAGGGATAATTATTAATTTATTTTTAAAAATAGAGCGAATTACTATTCCGGTTGTGATAATGACCCATGGGAACCCGTTAAATGAAGATGTACCAATTCGGTCCAAATTGTTTACGATCATTTTTCGAAAAGGTATTTTAAGATATTTTAAGCCAAATTTTGTGTTACTTCTTGACGATGGAACCTTGAGTGATTCACTATTCGCCTTACTTCAGAATAATAACATTCAATTCAAAATTGTCTTTCATGCCATTGATACAGATCTATATTCGCCTTTAAATATTGTCGAAAAAAAGAATGGATTTATTATACTATCCCCACATCGATTAGAACAATCGAAAAGAGTTGATCTAGGAATAGTTATATTTGAAAAATTTTTCAAATTGCTCACTCGGCCAAAAAATTTAAAATTAAAAATAGCAGGTACGGGTAGTGAAATGGACCAATTAAAAGAATTTGTCAAAGAGATGGGAATCCAAGAAAATGTTCTCTTTTTAGGTAGCCTTAGTATCGAAGATACAAGGAATGAAATGTTATCATCGGATGTAATCATCGGAACATCCCTGATCAGCAATATTAATCGATCTATCCAGGAAGCTATGGCATGTGCAAAACCTGTTGTTATATTTTTTCACAATAATAAGGGAATATTAACGCATAAAGAAAATTGTCTTATTTCGAAACCCGGAGATATTGAAGGGTTTGTCGATAATTTAAAATTATTATATCAAAATGAAAAATTCCGTGAATTTTTAGGACTTAATGCTAGAAATACAATAATTCAACAAAGAAGTTGGGATTTTCGATTAAAACAAGAATTGGAGGTGTATCAGAAAATTATTAGCAGAATCAACAAATAAAGGGTTTCAATAATCATATTAGCTGGTTTCTTCGACCATACCAAGGCCATCTCGAAAATATGGAAGAACCATTTCGGGCACCGGGAATCTTATCGTAATTTTTTGATTAAACCATAGTATAAACTCATGACAGAAGAATCGATATATAATCACCTGATAATCCCGAATAAAGTTACTGACCATATGCCACCCAAAGTTCCCGCATCGTCTCGCCCATCTCCCTTTGCAGCTGACGTTTTAACACTCGTTACTGGCACTACTGTTGCTCAGATCATCGCAATCATTACATCTCCTCTTATCACCAGGCTATATGGTCCTGAAGCCTTTGGTCTTCTAGCGCTTTTCACATCGATTACGAGTATTATTGGTGTCGTCGCATGTTTGCGGTACGAATTTGCTATACTGCTCCCTGAATCAGACGAAGAAGCGGCAAATATTTTCTGCTTATGTATTATTATCGTGATTTTAATCAGTGTCATCTCAATCCCTTTCCTTTTTGTACTACAGCAACCAGTTATCCTGTTTCTGAAAACCCCACAGCTTAGCCCGTTTTTCTGGTTAATCCCGCTGACAATTTTTATCAGCGGAACGCTCCTCGCTTTAAATTACTTGAATACCAGGTCAAAGAACTTTCAAAGGTTATCAATTGCACAGGTGGCAAATTCGTGCACAGCAAAAGGAACGCAATTGGGGGCCGGTTTTGCTGGAATCGCATCCGGCGGGGTTCTCATTGGTGCATATATTCTTGGGCAGATGGCATCAGCATTCACGCTCGGGATCCCCATCTTGAAAGACCATCTTTCCTTTTTCAAACAAAAAATAACCCAGAAAGGAATAATCGAATCTTTCAAACGGTTCAGCAATTTTCCAAAATATGATACTTGGTCTGCCTTGCTAAATACGATTTCATGGCAGGTCCCAATTTTCCTGTTAGCCTATTTCTTTTCTACCACAGTTGTTGGATACTATTCACTTGGCATGATGATGATACAATTTCCTATGAGTCTGATTGGCGGTGCTATTGCACAGGTTTTTTTCCAACGGGCTTCCCTTGCCAGATTTGGTGGAACACTGGGTGAAATTGTTGAAAAAGTGTTCAAATTACTTATGATTTTGGGGATAGTGCCCATATTCCTTTTAACAATAATAGGTGGAGATCTCTTTGGAATTGTTTTTGGATCTACTTGGCATGAAGCAGGAATATATGTTCAGATTCTAAGCATATGGGCATTCATTTGGTTCATCTCATCCCCTATTAGTACATTATGGATTGTTTTAGAGAACCAGAAATTCGGATTAAAAGTAAATTCGTTAAATTTTATCACCCGCCTAATCTCAATATATATTGGAGGTATCATAGGAAGTGTCTTTATTGCTCTCCTTCTCTTTGCTTTATCAGGAATATTTGTTTATGGATATATGGTATTCTCTCTTATGAATGAAGCCGGAGTAAACTGGCAAAGAATAAAAAGAATATTGATGACCAACTGTATTAGCGCTCTTCCAGGATGTGGATTGATTCTTATTTTAGAAATCATTCAAATCCCAGCAATATATATCATCTTTTTATCAATTCTGGTTCTAATCACCTATTATGGATATAAAGTGAAATCTGATCCTGATCTGGTTTCATTGTATAACATTTACGTGAAAAACAATGAGATTTGAAATTCTTTTTTTCCCAAAAACCGCATATGCCGACATGAAACATAGTTGTAAGAACAGCCCGACTTCACCATGTAATTACATCCTACCAAAACGGAAAAACGTCCGGTACCATCCCTTCCCCTCGAAATACGTCCTGACCGCACACGCAATTAAGAATAAAATAACACCAATCAAAAGGGTTGTCGTATTCGCAACCCCGAAGAAATTCCGTGTCGCGGGGAATAAACCAATTCCAAACTTTTGGGAAGAAAGCGGCCAGAAAAACGCATACGCCGGATTATATACGAGGGCATCCTCGAAGAAATGAGCCCCAAGCCCGATCGCCGAACAGATAAATCCGTCAAAGTACCGCATCCCGGCAAAGTGGAGGATAACCGCAAATACCAGGGATGCGACGAGAAGGTTTCCCAGGGTATGGAAATCGCCGTGGTGAATCACCATGGGAAACAGGACATCATTTGTAATGAACGGAATCTTCCCAATCTCATCAAGATCCGGAAAATATGTTAGAAGGATGATGATCCACGAGGGGTCCCTGCCCGTGAAGCGGACAAAGATCATCCCCACGATGACAGCGATGGCTGCTGAATACACGATGTGCTCGATGAACACATTTGATATGTAGTGAGTGCTGACGCATAAAAATTGAGTTTCAGGATGATGGGAAAACGCAGCACGGGAGATACGGTTGAGGAGGGAGATGGGGAGAGGTGATCGACGGGTTTTCCCGCCGCCCGCCCGATCGAGGCCTTGATCTCGTCGGTGATATGAGGGATGATCTGGACCGTGGAGCCCAGGAAGTCGCCCCTCCGTTCCCTATCGATGACCGTCTCGGGGGGCCCGGATGTACCTCCCTGTCGCAGGGTTGGATCGAGCATATCCCCCTTTCTGGCTGAATTCAGGGAGAAATCCCCTCTGGCAGCATGAAAGAGACCGGATTTCCCTGCCGGCCCATGGCAGGGGCGGAGATCCTCCCATGAGGAGGTTCTGTTAAGTTGGCGGGACTTTAGGTCTGCTGTTAACCGTCGGGTCTTTTTTGGTTGAGGAAGTCAAGGCTTGGGTTGCCGTGACACTTTAAAATAAGCTATTGCGCTTGTCACCCAAGAGATTATCAATCCAACTCCAACCCCACGAAAATATGCACTTCCAATAAGATGTCCCACTAAAACGAATATCGCGCTCAGAATTAACTCGAGTAATATGAGCGCAATAACCGCTTGTTCCAGTGAAAACTTTATGAACATTGCCGTTGCCCCTTATCCGTCATTAGACTCCGTCTAGTGGCGACGTGATTGTTCTCTCTCCATCTCTTTCCTGCTCTTAAAGAAGATTGGAAATCCCGATACTTAACACCTTTTTTCAAGCCCCACCAACTTAACAGAACCCATGAGGATAAGCATTAATAAACAGATCTTCAGACTTACATGATACCGGCCATGAGGAAATCCCAGCTTGCCGTCATCGCCCTGGTCGTCTGGCTCTGTATTATCATAGCCTTCATCATCCTTTCGGGAAGGGTTGACCTGGAAATCTTCTTTGTCCTCTGGCTCATCGGCATCCTGGTCATCGTCGAGCTCATTGACACCCGCTTCTCGCAGGCCCGGTACCTGCAGTACATGAAGTACCTGATCGCCATCGGGATCGTCATCTTCGGTGGCATTGTCGCCCAGAAAGTCCTGGAGATCCTGAACCGATGAAGGCCCTGGTCCGCTACGGGAGTGTCGGCGTGCTCATCCTCGTGGCATTCATCGCCATCGCGAGGATCGCCCCCCTGCCCGTGGTCTTTACCCCGGAGAATGTCACCTATCCCCGGGAGGGCCAGCTGAATATCGAGTTCATGAAGGAGAAGGTCCTCTCCAGCGATGCGACCCTCTATCCGGTGATGCAGGACCTCCTCGATTATACCGGCCCCATCATGGTCTCCATCCGGTCCGACAACTTCGATGAAGCACGCCAGGATATCATGGACTACGTCCGGAGGCAGGGGGATCTCCAGCACCTCATCATCAACCTTGACATGAACGAGACCGAGATCCGGGATTTCCTCGACAGCCAGGAGCGCCAGGCCGTGATCCTCCGGGAGCTGGCGAACACCACCTCCTACTTCAATGACCTCTCCTCCCTGGAGGTCAGGTACCGGGAAGAGAACCAGTCTGGAGCGCTCGTCTCCATCTCCTACCAGGGGGAATCCCTGAGGGAGAGGATCCATACCCTCCAGGAGCGCTACCTGAACGAGTCCCGTGCCGTCACGTCCATAAGCGCCCGCCAAGGCCTCGAGAACAGTACCTACGATGAGTCGGTTGCCGAGCTCGCGGGGATCGTTGGGGATATCGATCGCACCCAGGGGATGCGCGCGCAGGAGTTGGCCACTTCGTTGACCCCCTCGAATCGCTCTGCCCTCACCCTCATCCTCGATCCCGACACGGGCAGGTACCTGGACGAAATCCGGATCTTCGGGTCCCTGTCCGGGGAAGGGGGCCCGGTCACCCTCACCCTGGACAACCGTTCCGTCGCAGAGCTTGCAACAGACGGGAGGGGCGCCTTCTCCACCCTCTTTACCGTCGAGCTCGTCCCTGCAGGGAACCATTCCATGGGAGCCGAATCCCCCGGCATCATGGCTGAACCCCGCATCCTGGTGGTGGAGCCGGTCGATTCCACCATCAACCTGACCGTGGAGGCCGTGAAGAACACCTCCAACGTCATCTGCAGGGGATACCTCACCGCCAACCGGCCGGTCAGGCGCGCGCCCGTTGATCTCCTCTGGGAGGGGCATGATTCCATCGCCACGGCCACGGATGCATCGGGTTTCTTCAGGACCGTGCTCCGATTACCGGCCGGGACCCACCGTCTTGCCGCGCAGTTCGCGAACGCGACCTATCCCATCAACCCGTCGGTGAGCGCAACCTACGAGGTCACCTCGACCGGGGAGGGCATCCCGTCGGTGAGGGAGGCAGCGGGGGCCCGGTATGCCAACGGGACCCCCGTCAGCCCCGGGGAGCCCCCGGGAGGTCTCGCGGATCTCGTGGTTGGCGCTGTTGCCCGGGTACTTCCCATCGCCTTTATCCTCCTCATGGCCGCGGTGGCAGCCCTTGGCTACCTGAGGAAAGGCGTGCGGGGTGGGCCGGTCCCGGTTCCCCGTCCGTCACCCTCCTCCCCTCCGGGAGAGGCCCCGGGAGGATCCCCGGTTCCATCCATGGACCTCTTCCTCGAGGTCCCGCTTCCGCTCCCCATGGATGAACCCCTCCGCGCCCTGTATCTTCGGACCCTGCGGGAGTTCGGCCTCTCGGGGGCCGCCCACCGGGTGTACCGCCGTTTCGCCGGTATCATCGGCATGCACGCGGGGATAGGGAACCCCTCCCTCCTTACACCACGGGAGATGGCCCGCGCCTGCACCGACCGGACCTACGGGAAGATCTTTGACAGGTTCGTCCGCTGCTACGAGCGGATACGCTACGCCGGGCTGAAAAATGAGAGGGCGCGGGGCGGCTTCGAGGATTCCATGGAGAAGACCCGGGCAGTCCTGGAGGGGGATGGCCGATGAGGCCGGTATTCTGGTTCGTGGGGCTCCTCATCACCGCCTCGCTGCTCCTCGCCTCCATCCACCTCTCGGCGAACACCCTGGACTTCAGCAGGTACAACCTCGGGTGGAACGGGACCTCGCGGTTCTTCTCGGATCTCGACAGGAACCGGGTCATCGATGTAACCGGGCTTTCAGCCCTTGAATCCTCCCGCGGCACCCTGCTCCTCATCATCGCACCCGGACGGCCCTACAGGCCGGATGAGATCGCGGCATACCGCCGGTACCTGGAAGATGGGAATACCATATTCCTTGCTGACGATTTCGGGACCGGAAACGGGCTTCTCAGGGGGGTGGGGAGCAGTATCGTCATCATCGGAAGCCCCCTTCTGAGCTTCGACAGGGAATACGACGATCCAGGTATGGTAGTTGTCACCAGGGTGAAGAATTCGACTGTCCCCGGTGATCCGTCGCGCATGGTCCTGAATGAGCCCGCCTCGGTCGAAGGGGGGGAGCCCCTCATGACCAGCTCCTTCATGAGCTGGATCGACCAGAACGGCAACGGGAAGATCGATTCCAGCGAACCCCTGGGCCGGCATAGGGTTCTGGCCCGGGATCGGGTCGGCAGGGGGGAGCTCATCGTGTTTGCAGATCCAGGCATCTTCATCAATGCGATGTACTTTCCTGAAAGTGGGTGGGACAACCGGAAATTTATTTCGTCCCTGGTCACCAATACCTCACCGGTACTCATCGACCAGATCAACTCCCGCACGGCCGATGATGAGGGAGTGAGCCTTGCCCTCCACTCCGCGGAGAAGGATCCGGCCGCAAACTTCGGGATCATCGCCGCCGGCGTGCTGGTCCTGATCGTCGCGTGGGTGCGCCGCATGCTCTAGGAGAATTATGGCGACCGAACCGTTCGAGAAGACCATCACCGGGATCTCGTCGACCTCGCAGAAGATCATGGAAAAGCTCGCCGAGTTCATCGTGGGGAACCGGCACCTCATCGAGCTCGTCCTCATCGCCCTCTTTTCCGAGGGTCACATCCTCATCGAGGGGGTCCCGGGAACTGCCAAGACCACCATCGCAAAATCCGTTGCATGCATCACCGGGTCCAGCTTCAACCGCGTACAGGGAGCCATCGACCTCCAGCCGGCAGATATCATCGGCGTCCGGATCTACGATATGGCAAAGAGGGATTTTACCCTCAGGAAGGGCCCCATCTTCGCGAACATCCTCCTCGTGGACGAGATCAACAGGATCAACCCCAAGTCCCAGAGCGCCTTTATCGAGGCCATGAGCGAGCGGCAGGCAACCATCGACGGGATCACCCTCGGCCTTCCCCATCCCTTCTTTGCCATGGCAACCCAGAACCCCTACGAATTCGAGGGGACATTCCCGCTCATCGAGGCCCAGCGCGATCGGTTCATGTTCAGCCTCACATCCACGCACCTCGGCGCGTCCGAGGAGCTCGAGATCGTACGGAAGGTGGATGGGGGAACCCTCAACTGGGACACCTTCTCCGCGAACCTCGCACCGCTCCTCAATTCCGAATCCATATCCGCCTGCATCGAAGCCGTGAACCGGGTGCATGTGGAGGAACCGGTGCTGCACTACATCCGGAACCTCGTCATGGCGAGCCGCGAGCACGCCGACGTGGACCTCGGGGCCTCCTCCCGCGCATCCATCGCCCTTGTGAGGGGTGGAAAGGGAATGGCAATGCTCCATGGCAGGACGTACGTCGTCCCGGACGATATCAAGGGCATTGCCGGGGCGGTGTTCCGGCACCGCCTCATCCTCACGAGCGAGGCTGAGATCGAGGGCCTCACGCCGGAAGATGTGGTGCAGGGGATCCTGGAATCGGTCGAGGTGCTGTAAGTTGTGCCCGGCACGCGCCTGACCCAGGGAATCGCTGCCCTTGCCATCCTCTTTGTGGCAATGGCAGTTGCCACGGATGGTGAGATCCCCCTCTTCATCGGGATCAGCCTTCTCTGGGTCATTGCAGCACGCTCAATCCTCTTCGACCGGGCCTGCAGGACCGTAACCGGATCCCTCGGAGTGGAGCGATCCCTTGACCGACACCTTATCCTTGAAATGAACACCACCCGCATCGCGACCACGGTAACCCTCGCGGTACCTCCCCGTGTGGCCGTGGCCGTTAGGGAGATCCTGCCGCCCGGCATTTTCCTGCACCAGGGGACCCTGGACGCAGAAGTAACGGGGACGGAGGTGCAGGTGCCCCTGGAGATCCCCCTCACGTACGAGATCATGGCAAAGGTCCATGGAACCCTGAAGTTCCCGGGTATCTCCCTCCGGATCGCGGACCGGTTCTTCGCGAGGGAGATCCTCCTCACCGCTCCCGGTTTCGGAGGGACGGAGATCCTTGTGCAGCCCCGTCCGGACTTCGAGACCTCCAGGCGCCAGAGCGAGTTCGGGACACGGGAGATTGAGAAGAGCGCATTCATCACCGGCCTCGGGATACGCGGGTTCCGGGAGTACTCTGCGGGCGATGACCTCAGGCAGATCGACTGGAAGCTCTCGGCAAAGCACGAGAAACTCCTGATCCGGGAATACATGGGAATCATGCGGCAAAGCCCGCTCCTCATCATCGATCTCCCGGACAGGGGTGTCCCGTACGATCCCCGGGCATTTCACCGCATGGTGAGGGGAGTTGCGGGATCCGTCGAACATTCCATACGTTCCAATGGTCATGCCGCATACCTCCTCATCTCGGGCGTGAATATCCTGGCCATGGTCTCGGAGGAGAAGCATGTATTGGTGGCCCTGGCCAACCTCCGGGATAACCTCCATCCCGTGGATCGTTCCTCTCACGCCTACCGTGTCCTGAACCGGCGCGATCTCAGGATGAGAATCCGCATGCTCCGGGCCGGTGGGCCTGCAGAGATCCCGCCGGAGATTGAAGCATTCAGGCGTGCACTCCTCCTCCGCTACGAATCGCACCTGAAGGATTCTTCCCTCCCGCTCTTCTACGGGCAGGTGGCCCGCGCGCTCTCGCTCTTCAACCGGGAAGAGATCATCATCTTCTCCCTTCTCGAGGGGGATGTGAGCCACGTCCGCGCCATCACCGCCATCGCCGACACGATGAAGGCACGGGTCTCCCTGCGGACAGGGGGGCAGGATTCATTCCGGTTCCTCCCTCGCGACGGGCTCCTCTGGGAGAGGGTGGAGGCACTCCCATGAACCAGGGCACCCTTCACCTTCTCCTCGTCCTCCTCTTTGGCGGGCTGCTCGGTGCAGCCCTCCCGGTCTCACCCCTCTGGTACCTCATACCTCCCCTGTTCATCGCGTTCCTTGCCGTGATGGTGGCCGGAAGAAGGGTGGGGGATCCTGAGTTCCTGGTTCTCTGTATCGGCGAACTCCTTGTGGTGGTATCAGGAACCGGGCTCTCCTTGAGTATCCTCCCCCTCCAGTGCCTCCTCATCGGGGTGATCCTGGCAGAGCTGCACCTTCTCGCGGGCAGGAAGGATGTCGCCTGGTTCGGGGTTTACACCCTGGGGGCCTCTGCCTCCCTTGCACTGATCCTGGGTATCCGGAACGTCCTCGTTTCAGGCATTATCACAGGGGTTTTTCTTCTCTGTATCTTCTTTGGCCTCACGGTACGGGAGCATGAACAGCAGCGGGTCCTTGCCGGGGGATCCTCATGAAAGTTTCCCGCCTTGACCCGTACTGGACGGGATCCCTCGCCTGTGCCCTCGCCGCCGTGCTCCTCATCTCTCTTGCCCTCCTCACGAACCGCGGGGATCTCACCACGGCGTCTCTCATCCTCGCCGCGGTGGTCTGCATCATCACCTCCATCATGCTCATCATCCTCTCCAGGGGGGATCCGGTAGATCCCCGGATTGCGGGACTGCTTCCCGTGCAGGGATGCATCAACCTCTGCAGGGTATGCGCAGATCTGGGGCTGAAAGGCAACTCCTACCTCATTCCTGGAATGCGCGAGAGCCGGGGATCGACCATGCAGTTCATCCCGGTAACCGCATACTCCCGTTCTCCCGCGACGGGAGATTCCTTTGTCTCCGAAGAGGATGCAAACGGTGTCCTCACTGTCCCGTCGGGAGCACCCCTCCTTGCCTGGACCAGGGAGAATGCAAAGCTTATCCTCTCGGGAAGCGTGGAGGAATGGGTCGTCCTTGCCCGGGAGATCGGTGAGGAGGTTCTCGGGATTGCAGATGCCATTGACGGCGGATGGAGCGGGGATTGCGTCACTCTCACCATGAAGGGCTACCGGTTCATGGATGGATGCGATGCGATGAGAAAGGAATCGCCCAGGTGCTGCACCATGAATCCATGCCCCGTGTGCAGCATGTTTGCATGCCTCCTTGCCGAGAGCATGGGACAGGTTGTCGAGGTCCGTTCCTGTTCCCCCTCATCAGACCGGCGTTCGGTCACCATGATCTTGTGCCCGGCTACCGTGGATACACCGTGAGCCAGAGGTGGAGGTCCCGGTAGCTCCGGTTGATCCGTTCCATTCCTGTGATGCTCTCGTCCGGAACGGTCTCATTGAAGAGGAGGAACTCGATCCGGTTATACCCTGTTCCGGGCACAACGAAGGAATAGGGAAGGATGGTGGTCTCGTTGTGGGCCACCGGTACCTGGAACCGGTAGAGCATATCCATGGAATCGATCCTTGACGTGTTGAGGACCTCATCAAAGTGCATGGCCAGGAGATAGGTCTCCACGGTGTAGTTCACGGTGCGGTATTCGTGATTCCCGATGCCGATATACATCGAGTTATTCTTCCCGGCCAGGGTTCTTGTCGGGTAATCCCCTGCCATCCCCTTCTCGCCGAGGATAGAGAACTCGGTGAATCTCTCCCCTTCCCTCGGTACCGCGATGACAAAGATGGTGGTTCCGATGGCTGCCACGATGGCAAGGACGAGGAGGACGGAGAGGATACGATCGGGGCGGGTGGACTCCGCAGGGAAGAGCTCCCTTCTCGCCGCCGAGAGCACCTCGCGGATGGGAGGCGCATACCGCTCACTCGCCTGGAGACCGGCCCGCCGGATATGGGCAAGGACCGCAAATACGAGGATGAAAACAACGAGGGAGATCACGATCGGGTCAAGGCGTATCCCCCAGGGAGTGTAGTTGAGGCCAAGGCCAACGAGGGGGACGATGGCGATGGAAAGGCCGAATGAGAGTGCAACCCGCTCAATGGTATCGAGATCTCTCTTCCCCGGGAACAGGGTGGCGATGAGCAGATAGCCGGGGATGAAGAGGATCACGGGAAGACCAAGGAGCACCCTGGCGGGCGTATCCTGGAGAACCGGGATGTAGATGGCACCGACCGTTGCCATCACCCAGAGAAAGATGGCCTTCAGATCGAGGGAAACCTTCTCCTTGAAAAATGCATCTGCCAGGATATCGAATACCCTGCTCTCCGGCCCTGCTCTCTCCATCCACAGAAGGTACGCCCGGGATCTCTTATAAAAGAATGGAGAGCCGTGCTCGCCGATACCGGAAATGGTTTCCTAGGCCGTGTCCGTTCTTTTGCCTCAAAGGCGGCCGGGGTTTGCAGATGTGGCCCGGGGCCGAAAAAATCCCGTGCTTTGGGGAAATCTCCTCTCTTCATGGAACAATTGCTCAAGGAAGAGATATCCCTGCCCTTTCCTGGAGAGGGGAAGAATGATGAAGAGATAATTATATATATAAGAGATTTGGTATGGTAAGGTGTATTCATTTCATGAATGAGGGATATCGATATGGCAAGAACAAAAATTTTGAGGATAGAAAGGGTTATCCTGCCGGTTCTCCTTGTGGTGGTGATCCTCCTGATGATCACGCCGGCATCGGCATTCAGCGCAACGCTTAACACTCCCACCAGCATCAAACCCGGCGATCTTATCAGCATCTCAGTTTACGGTCTCGGAAACAACGACGTTTTCAAGATCGCGATCTCTTCCACCAACCTCGTGAATACCACCGCGGGTGGCTACAGGATACAATACTTCTCCATGCCCTTCGGGTTCCAGGCAGGCACGACCTCTCTTAGCGCAACAGGGACGAACGTGCAGCAATTGAGCATGCATGTAGAAACAACGACGGCCCCCCCCGTTACGGTCGCAATTGGAGGTCCTGGTTATGGTCCTGATCTTACCGTGACTTCGAGTCAGAATATCCACGAAAAGGTCTATGATCTGATTGAGTTCACGGGTACACCGTATGCCATCGGGCCGGTAGGTGTCACCCTCGTGGCTCAGGGCAACGTCTCGGGAACTCCCGCCCCTCAAGATCCCGCGAACCTGAACTTTTTCCTCCAGGGCGCCACATCCGGGGATATCCGGGTGCAGATCTTCGATGGTGCCACCTCGGTCCTGGACGTGACGTTCACGGTGACCACCCCCGCGGGGTTCGAGGGGTCCGACACCAGGCAGACTCCTCTCGTTACAAGTGGGACGTCTACGACAGAGGATTTCACGGGGCAGGCCGACACGTCCCTGGACATCACTCCGAATACCGACATCACCGCAGGTTCCTCGGTCACGGTCACGAAGTACAGCTCTCCGCCGTCCGGTTCCACAACGCCCTCAAGTTCAACCTACAAGGTGCTGGGGAAGTACATTACCATCGAGAGCGCTGATCTCAGCGGGAAGATCACTCAGATGACCATCACGATCCATTATACTGATGCCGAGGTCGCGGCATCTGGAGTGAATGAAGCGGATCTGAGAGTCTATTACTTCAACCCTGGCACGAGCGCCTGGGAAGCCCTTCCCGGAGGAGATGACGCCGTCAATAATATCGTCACTGGCATCTCAACCCACCTCTCAGTCTACGGCATCCTCGCTGCGATACCCCCGGCACCAGCACTAGCACCGGCCGGAGGGGGAGGCGGTGGCGGAGGCGGAGGCGGCGGTTACTTCGAAATACCCCAGGTCGCGGGACAAGCCTATATTCCGAATGTAACGGCAACCACGACAACCGCCGCGCCAACCTTGCCTGTCGCTGAGGTGGTGACGACTGCAGGAACCCCGGCTGCACCTACGATAAGCCCGGGAGTGACGGTTTCGCCTCCATCCTGGATTCCCGGTTCTCTCATACCCGGTGTTGTGGTCGTGCTCGTGATCATAGGAGCTGGAATCTTCCTTTACTTCAGGAGACAGAAGTAGATCTGCATTTTTTATCAATACGCCTTAATTTTATGAGAACCGGGCCTTATCACTGAAATCGACCTTTTTTAAACCTTTTTCGCGATTACCGGGATTGAGAATAACCTGACCAGGTCATGAAAAAGACCGGTGGGTCCTGGAGCGGAAAAGGATCTTTCCGGCAGGACCGGCACTCCTGATACGCCTGGTCTCCAGCAATCGGTGCCAATAAGACTTACCGTATGGACCACTTCGGTCTCTTACCCTCCCTCAAAGCCATGAGGAAGGATCTCATCGTCGGTCTTGTGCTTCTGGAAGTTAGAATCCACTTGTTGCTATTAAATCTATCTATACAATAAGATGTTATATGTAGTCTACAATTATTTTATTAGCCTCATAACTGTGTATTTTAATTATCAAACTATTCTAATAAGTATTCGAAAAAGGGATATCATTATATACTAATTCAATATAATATCTTTGTAGGTGCAGCGCCCATCAGTGACAGCATGACCGTCCTCCCTTTTTCTCGAACAGAGTGAATAGCATGAATACCGGTACAAAAAGTCTTATTCTGGCGTTTTTCTGCTGTTATCTGGTGATCGGGAGTGTCACTGCAGCCCGGGTTCAGCTGCTGAATGCATCCGGCGCACCGAACCTTCCCCTTCCCAATTCCGATACCGGAACTTCCCTCCGGCCCGATATCCCGTCACCATCCGGGGGCATTGCACCTCCCTCGAAGACCGAGATTACGGGCGAGTTCATGACTCTCGCGCTCGACCTGAAGGACCCGGGCTCCTCGCATACGGTGAACAAATGGGCCAGGCCATCCGTCGCGGTGGGGGTGACCGGGGGACCGGATGAGCCATCGAAGGAATGTCTCGCAGAAGCGATAACCGAGATCAATAATCTCACGAGCTCAGTCTCTCTGTATACGAATGACAGAGAGAAGCCGGCGATTGAAATGAATTTTATTCCTTTGAAAGAATTTCCCCGTCAGATTAAGGGTTATGTTGCCAATTCTGAAGGTTACACCCGCTGCGAATCCACGAAAGGCCTCCTGCAGAAGTGCACTATCTGGGTGCCAACCACCGACGTAACAGACGATCTCCGTTGCACTATCATCCGCCATGAGCTCACCCATGGAATAGGCCTCTTTGGACACTCGACTCACCCCGAGAGCATCATGTACCAGGGAACGACGGCAACCGGATATTCTCTTCTCGACCAGGAAGTTATCCGCCTGCTCTACAATACTCGTATTTTCCCGGGTTCCACGGAAGAAACTGTCAGAGAATATCTCAGTGAGTAACTACCGTCTTGTCCAGTTTCTTCTTCCGAGGGATCACAAAATGATGTATGATGTCAGTCTGCTGGGCGTGCTCAGGAGTCCAATTCTCCATAGCTACGGGACCAGAGGAAAATACCTCAATAATTAATTATCTCGATTTATTTCAGAACTGGAAATCGAACCTCAGCGAATGATGGGAAATAACCAGTATTTCGCAATATTTTTTATCTCCGGTGAGATAAATTGATGCCTCATAGAATGGGTCTGTTATGGATATGAAGTACCTTATCAAACTTGGACTTATCCTTATCTCACTCGTTTTTATCTATCTGTTCATTTCCATGGCGATGATCGTCATCCCGCAATGGTATGGAACCCATGCGACAGTTTCACCCACAACGCCCGTAAAAGGCAGCCAAAATATCTCCTCAAAAACGCTCAAGGATCCTCCGCTTGTCCTCGGACCATTGAAGAATCAAACCGTTATCCAGGGCAATTATTTTGAATTCATCCTGAATAAGACTGATTTGAAGGGACGAATACTGAAGTATGAAGCAGGATCACTTCCCCGCGGGGCTTATCTTGATTCAGGAAATGACACGATCGCATGGACGCCCTCGGGGAACCAATCGGGTATATTTGCCATTCATTTGACCGCCAGGAACCAGAGCCTCCTCGCAAACCAGACGCTCTTCATCACGGTGAAAGGGAGGGAAATCTCCCCCGATCCCGCTAATATGACATTAAAAAATTTCCTGGATTCGTTCAATAAACCAGTCGTTCTCCCCCGCGGCTATCCGGCGGGCGTCACCGAGGAGGATCTTCATGTCGTGCACCAGAATGAATCCATACAGGCAACTGTAGATAAAGCCAAAAATGGCGACACCGTGATCGTGCAGGCGGGAATCTATCCCGAACATGTTATTGTGAACAAACACATCACCTTGTGGGGCCAGGGGAACCCGATCATCGATGGGCAAGGGTCGGGAAGTCCTCTCTCAATTACCATTGATGACGTGACTGTCGATGGCTTCTCACTGAAGAATTCAGGTTCTTCTCCCTATGCATCTGCCATAAAAATATCATCAAACCGGAATAGTATCGTCAACAATACCATCATGGACAACCAGTATGGGATGTATCTCATGCCTCCAAGCGAAGGAAATACTCTCCTTTATAACAGGATATTCAATAACTCTCGCTGCGGCATCTCCATTCAAAATTCCCTGAATACCGAGGTTCAATCGAATATCATCGTCAATAACGGGATCGGAATCGCGGTCGAAACGTCCAGATTTTTATCACTCACAGAAAATATCGTCAGTTATAATACCGGTGACGCTATCAACGTCAAATTGTCTCATAACAATCATATCGACAACAATATCGTGATGAATAACAGGGGATACGGGTTATTTCTTTCCCAGGGAGGGCAAAACCATATTGCTGAGAATATTATCGGGAAGAATACAGGAACAGGGATTGAAACGAGGGATTTCATTGATGATTCCCTGCGTGGAAACCAGATCATCAGCGCGCTCGATAACTTCAATCTGAACTTTATTGCGAATAATACGGTGAACAACAATAAAGGGAACGGGGTTTTCGCGAATCGCTCAAACACACTGATCGAGGATAATGAAATCGGTTACAATAATTATGGAATCTACTCAAAAAATTCTCAGAATTTGGTGAGATATAATGTTTTGAAAGGTAATTCGTTCGGTATTGACCTGTTGAATTCCGGGAACAGCACTTTGTTCCAGAATACCCTGGAGAACAACGTGAATGGGATCCGGGTTGACGGGAGATCGGGTGATAATGAAATTATCTCGAATAGCATCAATAATAATCGTATGAATGGATTAGCCCTCGTGAAATCCACGAATGGGAATATCATAAGGGATAACATCATCACCAATAATACTGGCATAGGCCTCTGGGATCTTGGAAATAACATTATGGGAAATAATTTCATTGTGAATAATACCCCGAATGAGAAAAAATTTTAATATGTATATCGTCATCTAACATGAGCCCCCCCGCTTGATATATTTCACCAGGTGCGCGGGGAAAGGATCGAAGAACCCCCGCGGGCAGCAGTATCCCGATCGAGGTGTTTATCTCCAGTCGATCTCCCTTTCTGGTATTCTGAATATTTTCCGCAACCACCCGATAAATTCACGGGCAGGGGGATACCCACGGCCGGTCTGCACCTGCCTCGGCTTTCCATCCCCACAAGGTCGGCCGGAATAGGTCCGTATCATGGGTGTGCGGCATCCCGGGTTATCGCTCCTGGGGGCCGGAATACGCATATTGGATACCATTCATCCCTGTCCTTGAACGACACAAGAACCCACTTGATTTTCCCAGCATGCTTCCTTTCCATCAGGCACCTTTTACAATGCCGCGTTCCAATATATGGTCACCCATGCCCCACGTCCGCATCACCCGGGAGTCCGGCATCCCTCTCGTCGGTTCCCTCTATTTTGGCATCATTGACAGGGGCACGAACCTCCTGCAGGTGAGGCCGAACTGCTCGTGCAACATCTCCTGCCCCTTCTGCTCGGTGGATGCCGGCCCTGGCTCAAGGACACGGATAACCACCTACGAAGTTGAATGCGGATACCTAGTCGAGTGGGTGAAGCAGGTGGCGGAGTTCAAGGGCGATGGGGTCGAGTGCCATATCGACTCGCCCGGGGAGCCGTTGCTCTATCCGGATCTCGTGCCTCTCGTGAAGGACCTGAAGGGGATCCCCGAAGTCAGGGTCGTCTCCATGCAATCGAACGGGACCCTTCTTTCATCAAAGATGATCGATAGCCTGGAATCGGCGGGCCTCGACCGGTTGAACCTCTCCCTCCATGCCCTGGATCCTGTTCTTGCCCGGACCCTCGCCGGTGTTTCCTGGTATGATGTCGAGAAGGTGAAAGAGGCGGCACGAAGGGTTGCACAAAGTGCCATCGATCTCCTCATCGCGCCGGTGTACCTCCCCGGTTCCAATGATGGGGAGATTCCCGGGCTCATCGCCTTCGCCCGGGAGATCGGCGCGGGGAAGAGGTGGCCCGCGCTGGGGATCCAGAAGTGCGAGCATTACCGCTATGGGAGAAACATCCACGGCATGAAGTTCCAGACCTGGTGGCAGTTCTACAACCGGTCGATCCGGGCCTGGGAGAAGGACTCTGGTACGAGGCTCCTTCTCACCCCTCGTGACTTCGGGATGGAGAAGAGGGCGATGCTCCCAGCGGTCTTCCGGAAAGGTGAGAAGGTCCGGGTGGATATCCGTGCACCAGGCTGGATTCTGGGGGAGATGCTGGGGGTCGGGCGCAACAGGATCGTCTCGGTCCTGGACTGCCCGAAGAAACAAGGGGCTGTCCGGGTGCAGATTGTCTCTTCCAAGCACAATATCTACGTCGCAAGGCCCGCCTAACGGGTTCGCAGATTTCAGGAACGCGGGGGAAAACAGTGCCAGGGGCTATCCGGTCTTCACCCTGTACATGTGCCAGATCCTGCAGGCCCCTTCGTGGCTCACCATGCAAGGCCCGATGGGCGTCCGCGGGGTACAGCCCTTCCCATAGAGCCGGCAGTCGGTGGGCTGGGCGATCCCGCGGAGGACGCGGTCACAGAGGCATGCCGTATGCTTCTCGACGTGCCGGACGGTGAGGTTGTACCGTTTCAGGGCATCGTAGGCCTCGAACTCCTTCCGCAGCCTGAGACCGGATCCCGGGATGACCGGAAATCCCCTCCACTCAGCGTCACAGGCCTCGAAGACCCGGTACATCACCTCCTTCGCCTTCGGGTTCCCCTCCCGGCAGACCGCTCTCGGGTACGCGTTCTCGACCCGGTGTTCGCCGGATCGGACCTGCTTCAGGAGCATGAAGAGCCCGAGGAGGATATCCTCCGGGGAGAAGCCGGCCACGACCTGGGGCACGGGGAACTGCTCGTAATCGCTGTACCCGGTCACCGTGCAGACATGGCCGGGGAGGATGAAGCCGTCGAGTTTTGCCTCGCCCTGCGAGAGCAGCCACCCCATCGCAGGAGGGACAAGGCGGTGGTAGGAGAGGATGGAGAAGTTCCCGGGCGGGTTCGCGAGAAGTGCCGCCGCGACCGTTGGTGCCGTGGTCTCGAAACCGACGGAGATGAAGACCACGTCATTCTCGCATTCCCGGGCGATCTCTACTGCCTTGTGGACGCCCTGGACGACCCGCACGTCCCCCCCGCATGACTCGAGGGACCCTTTACTGCCCGGGACCCTGAGCAGGTCTCCGTAGGTAGCAAGTGTGATATCCTTTTCCGCGAGCTCGAGAGCGCAGTCGATCTCGCCCTGGGGAGTGATGCAGACCGGGCACCCCGGACCCATGACGATCTTCAGGTTGGGCGGGAGGAGGCTCCGGAGGCCTGAGCGGGCGATGGAGGCCTCGTGGGTACCGCAGATGTGCATGAACGAGTAGTTCCGGTCAGCAAGGTCGCGGATTGCTGGGAGATCTTCGTAGCGACGGGCATGAAATCTTACCAGTTATCTCGCCGGTAAGCAGATAAGCATACCTCCCGGGGAAAGATCACTCCCGGATCCCATGACTGCGTGCCTGGTATGAGTCGCCAGGTGAAAGTCGGTACAGGTAAAGGATAGATCTTCGGGAGAGGGGGATATCCTGCAAAACTGGACTCCAGAATGGCGGTATATACCGGGAGAGCTGCCTATCTCAACCGGATGTTCTCTTCTCTTTCCTTCTTGGTACCTTCACCGACGTCTTGCACCTGGGGCATGAAGTGTACCAGTCTGCATTTCCCTTGTAATCCCACTGGTACCCGCATCTCTGGCACTGCAACAGCATAGTTTGTATGTATGTATGTATTTTGGGATTATATGGGTGCCGATATATTTATATATGTATGTATGTATGTATGTATGTAGGCAAAAGGGGTATTAGGTATGCAAATGCTCATGCTCCCGATCCTGGAACACTATAACGAGACGCAGCAGAAGATCCTCTGGTACCTTATCGGTAACCTGTCAACGGGCCAGCACTACTTCAAGTCGAAATACATCGCAAATGACCTCGGACTCTCGTCCAAAGAGGTGGGAACCAACCTGGGCATCCTCTCGGATATCTGCGACGATCTGAAGATCACCCGGTGGTCCTACTCCCATAGCACGACATGGATGGTAACGCAGAGATCCTGACCTCACCACCTGCACGTATCCTCCCTCACACCCACGGCCCGGGATATCCCGGGCCCATCCTAAAATCCCCGGGGCTGGCCCATTCCGCCGCCCCGGCCCCGATCCAATTCCGCCGCAGCCGGCCCTGAACCCCTTTCGCCTAATTTTCTGATCCGCCTCCGGCCGCCACCCACGGATGCGCATCCTTTATTCCCACCGTTGCAGACCATCTCCACATGTTTGGGATCTCGACCTTCTGCCTCCATGAGCTCCCCCTTCCCACCGCCCTCGACCGGCTCCAGGGGCTCACCGATACCGTCGAGATCATGGACGACGGGAACCATTACCTGGAGACCGCGGAGCCCCTCGGGAGCCACACCTTCCGCTACTTCATCCACTCCCCGTCGCGCGGCGTGAATATCGCGAGCCTGCGGGAACCCATCCGGCGTGCAAGTGTCGAAGTCCTCTCCCAGTGCTTTGCCGTGGCGGCAGAGGTGAACGCCCCCGTGGTCGTGCACCCGGGATACTTTGCATGGAAGGGCGAGCGGGAGGCAGCTGTCGGACAGTTCAGGCGCTCTCTCGGTGACCTGAAACAGGCTGCAGGGGATCTCTCGGTTCCTTTCTACCTGGAGAACATGCCCGCCTGGGACTACTTCTTCCTCCGGTTCCCGGAGGAGCTCCCTCTCCTCGATGGCCAGGGGTTCGCCCTCGATGTGGGCCATGCCCACCTGAACGGGTGCCTTCCGGGTTTCCTCGAACAGGCCCTGTCCCATGTCCACCTCCATGACAATGATGGCAAGGCAGACACCCATGATCCGATCGGGAAGGGGTCCATCGACTTCGGGCCCGTGAAGCGGGCAGTGGAACGGGATCGCGCCTCCGCGATCATCGAGGTATCCACCCTGGACGGGGTTTTAAAGAGCAGGGAAGTACTGGAGAAGCTCTAAGATGGGCCTCCTCATCCCGGCTCCCCTGACCGTTGATCTTCAGTGCCTTCCTCGCATCACGGGAAGCGTTCCATCCGCCTCATCATAAGCAGGGCTGCCAGGATGGCGAGGGCAGGGAGCGCCTCGAACCCCGGGGATTTTGTTGTGGGAATGGCGGGCGTCTCCGTAGTGGCGCTCACGGGAGTCCTGGTCTGGGTGGGGGGTGTGGTGGCCGCCGCCGGAAGTGTGGTCTCCGGTGTCGGCGTGGAGGTGATCTCCGGTTGCAGGGAGACCGGAGCGGGTGCCGTGGACGGGGTGCAGCCGGGGATCTTCTCGTAATAGACGTCATAGGAGCCGTTTCTGTCGTCTGCCCATGCGACGGTGCAGCCCGCGATCTGGGGGTCCACCTGCTGGCCGAGGCTGGTGGTGACCGCCGATTCCTGCTGGGCTGCGAGATCGTAGAGGTAGATGTCCCGGTTCCCGTTCCTGAAGTCAACCCAGACGACCCTGTCCCCGGAGATGGCCGGGGTGAAATGATTTGTATCATCCGACGTAACATTGGTCTCGACTCCGGTATCGAGATCGAGAACATAGATCTCGGCATAATCATTCCTGGTATCGGCCCAGGTGATGCGATCACCATCGAGGGAGGGTGAACTCTTGATCCCTGTTTTATTGGTGACTCGGCGGACGGTTTTTCCGGGGATATCATAGAGATATACGGCCGGGGCCGTAGGATCATCGACCCAGATGACCTTTCCTCCCGAGAGGTCGGGCGAATAGGCCCATGTCCTGGCAGGCACCTTCAGCCTTGCCTGAGTTTCGAGATCATAGAGAACCACGTTCACGCTGCTGTGACCTGGGGGCTCGTCCTGCCATGCCAGGAGATCCCCATAGATACGGGGGTTCAGCTGGTCCCCGGGCAGCGTGAGGCGCGTCGTAGCGCCAGTGGTAACGTCGTAGATGAAGATGTCGGCATCGGAACGGTTGAACTGCCGGACCTCGTACGCCGAATAGACAATCCTGTTCCCGGATATGGCGGGTGAACGCTGGACAGCAGGGCCTGTCGCAACAGCGGTGGTCTTCCCGCTCGTGATATTGTACATATAAATATCCGAGTCCCCTCCACCGTGATCGGCCTCGTACACGATCAGATCCCCTTCAAACCTGCCGGGATAATCGTCCGTCGGACCGCTGCTCACCTGGACCTCAACCCCTGCAGGGGGGGGTGTCCAGGCGGGAACGGGTGTGGGAGTGGAGGTCGTCGCAACGGTCACCGGCGAGAGCCGGCCCTGAAAGTGGATACTCTGCGTCGTATAGGTCCTCCCGGCGAGATCGCTCCGTGCGAGAGGTGCCGTTGCCGCGTAAAGAACGTAGATGCCGTCGTTCAGGTTCACCTGCGGACCCGAGGTGTTCCACGTGAAGTTCCAGGAGTAACCCGCGGTCACGACGGCAGAGTCAAAAAGTCCCCCTCCCACAGGCTGGGATGTATTGGTGAGCATCACGCCGTTCTCATCCAGATAGGGTCCGGTGAGGAAGAGATAGGTTGTCGAATTTTCCGTATTGATCCCCGAGAGGGTCACCGTATCCCCCACCCTGATGATGGCGGTAACAGGTGCCATGGAGAGAACCGCTCCCGCGGGAGATACCATCAGGCCTGCCAGAATGAGGATGGGGATACTGAAGGATCCCGGGAACCCCCATGAGTATCGCCTGCCGGATAGATCCTCCTCTCCCTGCCTCCTGCAACGAACGTCGATCGGTTTCAATTCCCCAACCACCACATTTTATTAGGGACCCCCACCAATAAAAAAGAATAGCTGCCTCGGTGGCATAGCGGTATTGCGTCGCCTTGGTAAGGCGAAGGTCGCGGGTTCAATCCCCGCCCGAGGCTCTTCTCAGTGGGTTCGCTCCGCTGGAGTCTTCACCTCCCCAGTTTTTTCCTGGAATGGACGGAGAGTGTTCTGGCCCATCCACTTTCACGCTCCGTCCACGGATGGTTCATCCTGTGCCATCCACAGGGAAGTACTGTGGCATTTGACGACCTGAAGGAATTCGATGGAAAGGTCTACTCTGGTATGCCCGTTGGGGGAGAGCATAGATGGGAGTATCCGGGCGGGATCTGGCAGGAGCAAAAGGTTGCCCCCGACCGGTGGATCTTCACCTTCTCGTCCCTGAAGAGGAGGGCGCGTGAAGCGCCGGAGGGCTCTGGGGTCCCTGTCGGGACAGGGTACCACTGGTTCATACTCGCCCACCAGAAAGTCCGGAAACTGGACAAGGATACCTACGAGACTTCCATGGAGGGGGTCAAGTACAAGGTCGCCCATAGAAGGCCGCACTGGCGGGGCTGGAGCACTGAGTACCCGGATCACGAGCCTGAGAGGGAGGTACTCATCCGGATCCTTGAAGAGTACCTCGCAGAGCTGAAATCCGGGACCGATCGCGTTGGGAAACCGGTATGATCCCCTGCCGGCGCCAGAAGAGGGCCCGGTTTGATTCATACCCGAAAAGCACCCATCATTTTATGGTGGCCACCGGACGGGATGGTGTGGTATCCAGAAGGGAGGGACCCCGATGCATGGAGTGAAGGAGACTTTTGATGCCATAGCCTCGCACTATGACGAACAGAGGGGATGGATTATTCCCGATATCCAGGGGTTTTACGGTGCGGCTGTCTGGGCGGCTGCCCTGCCCGTGAAGAAGCCTTCCATCCTCGACGTCGGTGCGGGTACGGGCCTCCTCTCGGGGCTTCTCCTGGAAGCCTATCCTCGTGCCAGCATAACCCTGATGGACATTTCAGAGAAGATGATCGAGGTAGCGAGGAGCCGGTTCGCAGGGAGGGAGGGTGTCCGCTTCGCTGCCGCCGACTACCGGCATGAGGATCTGGGTGGGCCGTTCGATGCGATCTGCTCTGCCCTCTCCATTCACCACCTGGAACGGGACGAGAAACGGGATCTCTACAGGAAGGTCTTCAGTGCACTGAGGCCGGGGGGAGTATTTGTCAATGCAGACCAGGTGAAGGGCGAGACGCCGAGGCAGCACAGGCGCAACCTGGCCTACTGGGATGATTTTGTTCTTCGGGGCCCTCTCGAGCCTGAAGAGATCCAGGCCATGTTCGGGCGGCGGAAGGCCCTTGACCGGATGGAGAAGCTCTCGGTGCAGATGGGGTGGCTGGAGGGGATAGGGTTTATCGACGTCGATGTCGTGTACAAGAACAGATCGTTCAGTGTTTTTACCGGGAGGAGAGCGCGGGTTGACAAACCGGATTCTGTAAAGGGCGCCCGATGAAATCGGCGGGCGTGGTCAGAGCGTGAGAAGGGTGGATCGCTCCTTGTAATACTGGAAGAGGTGTTGCGCCCATTCAAGGGCTTTCGGGTCACTGCTGTTCAAGTCTGCAGAACTGTCGTAGGTACCAGTCTCCTTCTTGTTGAGACCGAAGGAGAGTTTTTTATCGGTGACGGTAATGCCAAGGCGAAGGGGTTCATCGGTGATCCAGATTTGAAAGTGTTTATAAGCTACGAGGCTGCGCAGCTTGCTGATAAAGGGTTCCTGCATCAGGGATTCCGCAACGGTTCGATTGACGATGAGCTCGATCGGAATGCCAGCAATAACTCGCCCTGCCAGCGCATCTGCGAGACCTGCACTCATCACCGATGAAATACCACGAATAGAGGATGCTTCTGCCAGTATGCTCAAATAATTTGAATAGACGTGAAAGATATTATCTGTTGTATCAAAGGTCAAATCGGAGCTGATCAGATCACCGATCTCCTGAAGAAAGGGCTGAGGAATCCCTTCGAGATCATGGGTAGCCCAGAAATCCCGGTGCTGCATGAGCTCTCCCTGGGTTAGGATGAAGTCACGGATTTTGGATCCTATGATTTTTCCTATAGGCGTGAGGACGTATCCATGTTCTTTTGCCTCTATGAGCGCGAGGTGTTCAAGGCTTCGAATCTTTGGGATGAGTGCCTGGGACGTGCTCCCTGTCACGTCGCGGAGTTCCGAAAGGGTTTTCGTTCCTTCAAATACTGAGAGTAAAATCTGTATTTTTAGCCGTGAAGAATAGATGGATTGGACGAGTTTGTATGTTTTATTGTATACTGTAAGCGGCTCCATTATACATTCATTATCTGGAGAGTATATATAATTTAATCATACCAACCGCCGTAACAGTAAGCCCATTTCGTCTATCGAAAAAGAGTATATCTACCGGTCTATGATGGAATTACATGTGCTATATTTAAAATACAGATCCCGAATGCAAAATAGATAAATTGACCATCAGAGAGGATATCGCAGATAAAATTCCTCAAATTTATCTTCCTCATGAAATAGATGCAGCCCTGGGAATATATGATGCTCGTTATCAGGATGACGATTAAAAATGATCTTAACAGGTGATAACTGATGTCAAGGATAATGAGACTAAAAATGAGGTTGTTCCAGAAGAGAAGGTTGATCGTCTTCTGATCACCCAGGATGACGGGGATTGTTTTCACGCCAGCCTGGGCGTCTCCCAGCCTGTCCCGAATATCGGGAAGGGTGGATGCCATGCTGCACCATGAAAAGTAGAGGAGGAATACGATCGCAGTTCTTGCATCAGGCACAGACCCTTTCATATACACCGGAAGGAGACTGGGGAGAAATGACCAGGAGAAGCAGACAATTATATTTTTTATAAGGGGAACTTCTTTCAACCTCCGATAGGGGAATCGAGACGGAAGCCATCGCGCACTGTATAAAATCCCCAGGAGGAAGGGGAGCAATGTAATGAACAGGGTCAGGGGATTGTACAGGGCAGAGAATGATGTCGCGAGAACGATAGCCATGATAGCGGCAATGAAAAGGGTACGGCCGTGGTGTTCTATAAATATTGACCGGTCATGTCGGTTAACGGAATCCTCGCCAGTATCGGTCTTATTGTTCAGGTTATAGATAGAAAAAACAACGAGGAAGGGTATGACAAGCGTCGGGATCGAACATGGCAGTTGCTGGATATAGCATGAGATGTAGATCATCCCCACGCATATCAGGCCAACAAATATCGAACTGAACATGACAAACTGATAAATGGCAATGATCTCTCTCTCCAGGCTCTTCAAGATCCAGAAAGGATTGATACTCCCGTGTACAACCCCGTGGGTAGAGAACGTCATACGATATAACACTCAGGTATCCGATTTACATTCATTGTGATGACGAAAGTTAATCGCTATGACGAAAGTTAATCGCTGCGATGAACCAGAAAAGCCGGGATTAATATATAATCTTTATGATAAAGTTACCTATCGGGGTGAAGAAAGCAAACACGAAGTGAATCTTCTGTTCGCTCGCCACACCACTCACCAGTTTTCACCCCTATCAAACTCACCAACCGAACAAGGGAAGGGAAAGATCCATGGAATGCGAGACCGGTATAAACACGGGGGAGCTCCTCTTCGAGATGATCCTGGCTTCCATGGCACTCGGCCCCAGGATGAGCACCGAGGAGAAGATCCTCGATTACAACCAGGAGATGCTCCGGTCCTCGGGGATATTTGTGCACGATCTCCGGACGATCCTCCTGGATTGCAGCCGCATCGGGGGAAAGATCATCAGGATTGGCAGGTTCATCATCGATCTCGAGACAAAGGTCGGGGAATCGGCGAGATGTATCCGCGACGAGGGACTCATCAAGGGGATCATTCACTCGGACGGCACGGTCAGCATCGAGTACATCGGGGATAAATTCCGGAGGAAGCTGGAGTTCGTCTCATACGAGAGTATCGATGCAGGCATGAAGATCCCCCTCCAGAGCATTTCTCTTTCCGCAGGCCACACCGAATCCAGGCAGGCATCCTGAAGATACGATAGACTCCTATTTCTCGCATCTTTATCTCCCTTCCCCGGATCCAACTCGTAGATTTTTTAGGGAAATCCCTGTAATCCGGACCGTGTATGCGCCCGCCCGGTTATTCCAGGCGCTTTTGCCCACTCCCGCATTTCCGCTCCCCCAGACATACCCTCATGAGGGGGGAGAAGAATGATTAGAAGGGATGGAACCCCTTCGCATCATCCTCCACCTGGATATGGACAGCTTCTTCGCTTCCATCGAGGCACGTGAACATCCGGAGTTCCGGGGGAAGCCCATCATCGTGGGTGCGGACCCGAAGGGCGGGAGCGGCAGGGGGGTGGTGAGCACCGCCTCCTACGAGGCAAGGAAGTTCGGCATCCGATCGGGCATGCCTATATCCCGTGCCTTCTCCCTCTGCCCGGAGGGGGTGTACCTCCCTCCGACCTTCCCCCTCTACACAAAGGTCTCTCATGAAGTGATGGAGATCCTGCGCACCTATTCTGACCACTTCCATCAGGTGAGCATTGACGAGGCCTTCCTCGATATCTCCCGTACAGGAAGCTATAGCGCAGCCGAGGGGCTCGCGCGTCGGATAAAGGGGGAGATCCTGGAGAGGGAGCACCTCACCTGTTCGGTTGGCATCGGGCCTTCCCGTATTGTTGCGAAGATCGCATCCGACTTCATGAAACCCGATGGGCTGACCGTTGTAGAGCCGGATCGGGTTCTTGCGTTCCTTGCGCCGCTCCCTGTCGGGAAGATACCGGGGATAGGGAAAAAAACGGGCGGGGAGCTCGCGCGGATGGGGATCCAGACCATCGGGGATCTCAGCGGGTATGATGTTCAGCTCCTCAAGTCCCGGTTCGGCAGATGGGGCCTTCATATGCATGAACTGGCCCAGGGGAGGGATGTCCATGATATCAGGGAGGATGGGGTCTCCCGATCCATAAGCCGGGAGACGACCTTTGAAGAGGACACCGATGACCCCGCCACTCTCATCAGGGCGCTCGAAGATATGACAGCCGACCTTCACAGGACCCTCACTGGCGAGAACCTCTTCTTCAGGACCCTTACCCTCAAGATCCGGTACACGGGGTTCATCACAAAGACCTGGTCCAGGACCATCCCCCATGAGACGAATACCCTGCAGACCCTGCAGGATCTCACACGGGGGCTCCTCGCTTCGGTCCCAGGCCGGGGAACCGTCCGCCTGATCGGTATCAGGCTCTCCAATCTCCAGGAGATGGGGGCAGCACAGCGTTCGATAGATGAATATCTGAGCGGGGGAGCCTATTCCAATACGGGCGACGAATGAGACGTCGAAGGGAAAAATCTGATCTTCCGACAGGGTTCACTCAGGGTTCCCGGATGTCGGCCTTGTAGAGGTGCTGCACCCCAAGGACAGCTCCATGATGATATGCACGATACCGATCTCGCGGATCCTTCCGACGGGAGGCTCGCCAGGAGATGGGGGAGGCAATATCTCACCGGTGAAACCGGTATATCCCGGGTGGCGCGGATATCCTGAAATTCGCCCCCCCGCCGGACGCACCCTGCTCATGGATGGAGATTCCCGTAATACCAAGGATCTCCCGGACAAGGAAGAGTCCGTAGCCCGCGGTCCTGGAAAAGTCCGGTGAGAATATGCGCTCCCTGTCTTCGGGAGGGATGCCCGCGCCATCATCCTCGCAGGTGATGATGAGCCCTGTCGGCGATTCCGACGTAAGAAACCGTATCTTCGTCAGGGTTTCCCCGTGCCTGAGGGCGTTATCGATGAGGTTGTAGAACGCGCGCTCGAGGAGGGGGTCGGCAAAGAGCTCGATCCCATCCAGCTCAATCTGGAGTTTCACCCCTTCCATCCTGAACCTCCCGCCCGCCCGGACGATCACCTCTCTCAGGTCCTGCCAGACAGGGGCGTGGATCCCCACCTCCTGGTACTCCTTCGTGAACTCGATCTGGTGCTGGATGGTGCGCGCGGCATCCTCCACCGAGGTGATGATCCTCCGGGCCTGGTCCGGCCTCGCCTCCTGCCTGAGGAGCTCGGTATACCCGAGGATGACCATGAGCTGGTTCCGGATATCGTGCCGCGTGATCGACGAGAGGAGGTTCAGCTTCTTATGGGCCGTGAGGAGGGCCTCCTCCCCCTTCTTCCTCTCCGTGATATCCCGGATAAAGATCAGGGTTGCGGGACTTCCCCGGTAGTTGATGATTCCGGCATTGATCCCCGCAGTGAGGCTGCTCCCGTCCTTTCGGCGGAGGAAGGTATCGTAGATCTGGGGTGCCGCCCTGCCCTCGATGCGCCTCCGGTGGATCTCAAGAACCCGCTCCTGTTCGTTCTCCTGGACATACCCGGTAAACTGGGTTCCTATGATATCGTCGGGAACCCCGCCCAGCATCTCCGCCGCCCGGCTGTTGCAAAACCTGATGAATCCGTCCTGGATGACAACGATGCCATCATTCGCCCGCTCGACAAGGGTGCGGTATTTCTCCTCGCTCTCCCTGAGCGCATCCTCTGTTCTTTTCAGCTCGGTGATGTCCATGATGGAGATCACGCTGTTCCTGCTCCCCGGGATAAGGGCAACTGAGAAGATGCCGTGCTTTGTGGCCCCCCACCTGTCCACGAGCCGTGCCTCGTAATGCTGGATTGAGGATACCGGATCCTCGTGGAGAAGCCGGAAGTACTCGGAGAGCCGGGGGAGTTCATCGGGAGGGATGAAGGCTGACCAGGAGATCCTCCCCTCGAGCTCCTGGGGCGGGAACCCGAAGAGGGGCTCGACCTCGCCGTTCGCAAGGATGATGGTCCCGTCCCCGTCGAGGATCGCGGTCGCGGTTCCGGTCGTCCTGAAGATCGTCCGGTAGAGGTTCTCCGACATCCGGAGTTTTTCGTCCGCCCTCTTCTGTTCGGTGATATCGGTGATGGAGATCACGCAGTTCCGGGTGCCCGGGATGAGTTTCGCCGAGATGATGCCGTACCGGTTCCTGCCCAGCCTGTCAATCAATCTGACCTCGAAGCGCTGGGAGGCGCTGGAGGGATCCTCATAGAGGAGGCGCCAGAACTCTGAGACCCTGGGCATCTCGTCGGGGGGGATGAACGTGGACCAGTGGATCTTCCCCTCCATCTCCCCGGGGGTGTACCCGAAGATGGGCCCGGCCTCGGCATTTGCGAGGAGGATGATCCCTTCGCTGTCCAAGATGACGGTGGCAGACCCTGTTATCTCGAAGATGGTGCGGTAGCGCTGCTCGCTCTCCCTGAGCGCCTGCTCTGTCCGGTGATTCCTCACCGAGAGCCTGACCATCCTCTCGAGTTCGGCAAAGAGGGCCTCGGGATCCCCCCCTTTCGCGAGATAAAAGTCTGCCCCGCTGTTGAGGGCTTCCGCGGCAACCTGCTCCCCACCCTTGCCGGTCAGGACGATGAAGGGGGTTGTATCGCCCCCGTCCCGGAGTTTCTTCAGGAACTCGATCCCGTCCATCTCCGGCATCTTGAGATCATAGACGATAGCATCGAAGGGATGGGTCCGGTGCATCTCCAGGGCACCGGGAGGGGAGGTCGAGGTGGTCAGCTCGATCTCCCCAGATCTCCCGATGAAGTGCCGTGCAATGCTCAGGAGTTCATCTTCGTCATCAACGATGAGGAGGGAGATCATGGCCATCTTCGGGGGGAATCGGGTCTATGGACGACGAGTATTTGAGTTTCGGGAACATGTATCTTTCTCTCCCGCGCTCCAGTCCCCCCATCCGTGCGAGAGCTCCCGAGCATCGGGAGACAGGTGTGAAAAACGAGGCTATCCTGGGGAGAAAGGTCTCGGGAGGATCTCCCCGTTCCCGTCGCTCCAGCTCACTCGATCGTTCTCTTGTATGTCGTGATCCCGAGGATGATGGCGGCGGTCGAGAAGATGAACAGGGCAAGCAGGTCGTACCCGATGACATTCAACCCCTGTCCCCTGAGAAGGATGCTTCGCAGCGCATGAACGGTGTAGTACTCAGGATTGATCACGGTGATCCAGCGGAGCCAGTCGGGCATCCCTATCGTCGGGTAGAACGCACCGCTCGTCATGAAGAGGATCAGGTTGAAGAATGCGACAGTCGAGGCATACTCCTGCTGGGTATTGAACCGCGAGGCAACCGAGACGACGAGGGCGGTCACCCCGATACACGATATGACGAGCACGAGGAGAACGAGGAGGAACTGGTCGATCGTCCGGATAACGATCCCCGTGATGAGCACATCCACGATAACGATGATGAAGCCCGCAAGGAACGCCCGCACGGTGCCGCTCCCGATGATCCCGAGGATGATGCTGGAGCGCTTCACCGGCGTGACCAGGTACCCCTCGATGATCCCGTTCTCCCGGTCCCGGATGAGTGCGAAGGCCCCGCCCATCATGGTGGTCATGAAGATGGCCATGACGATAACCCCGACCCCGAAGAACTGGAAGTACTCGATCTTCCCGTAGAGCTTGTTGATCTCAACGGGGTTCTGGGTCCCGGTCGCTGCCACTGCCGCCGTGATCCCGCCTTCCATGAGGGTCGGCACCATGTAATCGGAGCTGTCCTCGTAGACCCGGATGGTGTTGTCGCCCGGGAGGGTCGACGGGAATATCGCCGCCCCGCTGATCTGGCCGTCCGCAAGCGCCTGTTTGGCCAGGGCTTCGGTGGGATAGACCGTGACCACGAAGATGGTGGGTTTATCCGGAGCAGACCTGAAATTTCTCAGGGCCTCGACCGTGGAGGTGAAGAGGGGCGTCTCGATGGTGTAAGGTTCGGCCTGCACAACGCCGATATGGATGTTGGTGATGGTCCCCCCCATCGCGTTCCCGAAGATGATCAGGTACATGATGGGCATGAAGAGGGTGAAGATGATTACGTACGGCGTGCTGATGAACTTCTTCATGTCCCGCCGGAATATCGCGACCGCCCCGCGGATCATGGTCATGACGCTTTCCCCCCTCCTGCCGGCTGCGGCTGCTCCCCCTCTCCCGAGTCCAGCTTCCTCCCGGTGAGATAGATGAAGACATCCTCGATGGATGGGGAGTGGATGGAGATGGAGGTCATGGGTACGGAGAACTTCTCGAAGATGCTGATGATGGCGGGGAGCACGCTGTTCCCGTTCTTTGCAGAGATGCGGAGGGTCTTCTCCTTCTCCTCGATCGAGGTGACGAGGCCGGACTCCCGGATCGCGGGGAGAACCCTCCCGTCGATATGGTCAAACCCGATATCGATGAGGTCGCCTGCAGGGAGGGCCCGCTTGTGGTTCTCGGGCGTGTCCAGCGCGATGAGTTTCCCCTTGTCCATGAAGGCGATGCGGTTGCAGAGCCGCTCGGCCTCGTCCATGTAGTGGGTGGTCAGGATGATCGTCGTCTTCTCGGTGTTCAGCCTCGTGATCTGCTGCCAGACCTCGAACCGGGAATCGGGGTCGAGGCCGATGGTGGGCTCGTCAAGGAAGAGGATGAGGGGGCGGTGGAGGAAGGCCCTCACGATCTCGAGTTTCCTCCTCATCCCCCCAGAGAAGGTGCTGACCCGCGAGTTGGCGCGGTCGGTGAGGTCGGTCATTTTGAGCAGCTCCCAGATCCGTCTCTCGAGAACGGTCTCCTCCACGTTCAGGAGCTGGCCATAAAAGTCGAGGTTGTCATACGCGGTGAGCTCAAGGTCCAGTGTGCTGTTCTGGGGGCAGACCCCGATGATCGCCCGCACGCTCTCCGGCTCCCGGGTCACCTCATACTGATCCACATAGGCTGTTCCCGATGTGGGAGCAATGAGGGTGGTGAGGATCCGGATCAGGGTGCTCTTCCCTGCACCATTGGGGCCGAGGAGCCCGAAGATCTCCCCCTTCCTGACATCGAAGGAGACATCGTCAACAGCGGTCACCCTGTGGTTGTTGCCAAAGATCTTTGTCAGGTGCTCCAGCCTGATGATCTGTTCTCCGGTCATGGGTCCATTCCCGACGGGCTGACAGGGTAACCCTGCCAGGCGGATGGAGGTGATCGGCTCCGGGAAGATCGGGAGAGACGATCTTCCCCCGGCCTTCCTGCTCTCTGCCTGTCCCGCTTGATAGTACTCTTTCCGCGGGGGGATATATTATTTGTCGTGAATGCAACAACAGAAAAGATCTTCTTCCCTCCAGTGGCATCGGCCTCCTGGGAACCTGAGAAGAGAGAGAGAGGATAGATCACCTTAATTTTACCCTGATCCTACATCTGTACCGATGCTTTCCCTCATCCTTGATCTCACCGGGAGGAAGGTCGCCATCTTCGGAGGGGGACCGGTCGGGGCAAGGAAGGCGGCGTTCTTCCAGGGAGAGTGCCGGGTGCTTGTGGCAAGCAGGTCCTTTGGCAGGGAGGTTCTCGGCATGGATGTCGAACGGGTGAAGGTGGACCTCCGGACCGCATCGGACCAAGACCTCAGGGACCTCATGGTGGGCGCATTCCTCGTGATCGCCGCGGTACAGGATCCTCTCCTGAACAACCGGATCCTTTCCCTCTCCCGGGCTTCTGGCATCCTCTGCAACAGCGCATCGGGTGATCCCGGGGATGTTATCATTCCATCCGTATGGAGAGGGAAGTCCCACGCTGTCGCGGTGACCACCTTCGGCAGGTCCCCTGCCATGGCACGCTTCATCCGTGAAAAGGTGGCCCTTGATGCAGGCAAGATCGACCTGATGATCGATCTCCAGGTTCGGGCAAGGGAGGCCCTCAAGGCGAGCGAGCCCTCCCAGGAGAGGCGTTCTGCCATCCTCTGGGAGATCATCCATGATGAAGCCGCCTGGAAGGCCCTCTCCCGGGGAGGGGACGCGGCCTGGGAGTATATCAATGGGGGGTACCTCCATGGATAATCAGGTCTATACCCCACTTGCCGTCGCGAGCCTCTCCCATCATGATGCGTCGGCCACTGACCTGGAGGAGGCCCGGTTCCCCGACGAGAGGGCATTTCTTTCGAGTGCCCGGGAGCACTTCAGGGGAGTCCTCCTCCTCCAGACCTGCAACCGGGTCGAGGTCCTGGTCCAGGGGACCCAGGGTGCCCTCTCTGACTTCCTCACCTCGCTGGGGAGGAGGGAATTCCGGATCCTCGAGGGTGTCGAGGTGCTCCGGCATCTCCTGGACCTTGCAGCGGGGATCGACTCCATGATCGTCGGTGAGGACCAGATCATCGGGCAGATGAAGACGGCCCTCGCCCTGGCAAAGGAGGCAGGCGTCTCCTCGAACCTCGTCGAGATCTGCGTCGAGAAGGCGATCCACGTCGGGATCCAGGTGCGGAGGAGGACGAATATCAACCGCGGGGCCGTCTCCATCGGTTCGGCCGCGGTCCAGCTCGCGGAGAACCTCCTGGGCGGCCTCGGGGAGAAGCATATCCTCGTCATCGGGAGCGGCGAGATGGGGATGCTCGTTGCCCAGGCCCTCTCTGCACGGGGCCTCTCGGCCATCTACGTGGCGAACCGGACCTACGAGCGTGCGGTCGCGCTTGCCGAAAAGATCGGGGGGAGGGCGGTCAACCTGAAGGACCTGTACCACTATATCCAGCTCTCCGACGTTGTTATCTCCTGCACCTCGGCCCCGCACCCCATCATCCACCGCGAACCCCTCCGGGAGGCCATGAAGGAGCGGCGGTGGCCCCTCGACCAGCGCCCCCGGCCCATCATCATCATCGATATCGCCCAGCCGAGGGACGTGGAGGAGGGGGTCTCCTCCGTCGACGGGGTGAGCGTCTTCTCCATCGATGATCTCAGGGTCGTCTCAGAGAACAACCTCGCGGAGCGGAGGGCCGAGGCGGAGCGCGCCCGGGCCTTCATCGGCGAGGAGCTCGAGCAGTTCATCTCCCTCGTGAACCGGATCGCCGCCGACGATACCCTCTCCCTCCTCTATACCTGGGCCGAGGCCATCCGCATAAGGGAGAGGGACAGGGCCATCCACCGCCTCTCGGGCGACGATCCCCGGGTGCGGGAGGTGATCGATGATCTCACCCGGGTCATGGTGAAGAAGCTCCTCTCGGATGCCACCCTCTCCATCCGGGGATGCGCCGAGAGGGGCGAGATCCAGGCTGCCGAGGGCATGGTACGGGCGATCACCCAGGGTGACGGTCGTTGCCTGAGAGAGGGGGGGAAGGAGGGGACAGATGGGGCCCCGTGATCGGGGGTTTCATTCCCCAATATTTCGAGAGAATTGAAAAAGCATGGATGAAAGGCGGCGGGGATCCTCTCTTTGGGTTATCCGGTCTTCAGGACCCGGTCTCCCACTTTCACATCCCGGTCCACTTTGAGGCCGATCTCCTGTCCCCTTATTGCATGTGCGATCGTCTTATGCTCGATCTGCATCGAGATGACCTTCTGTTTGAAATCGGTCAGCGTACCAGTGAACCGGATCTCCTCGCCCTGTTTCAGGTCATCCGAGAGTGCCACCACCGCAACCCCGATCTTGGGGAAGTAGTGGGTCACCTTGCCGACAGGTGTCTCCATCTCAGGTTCCTCAGAGAAGCAATTACGGGCTTCCCTCAATAAAGGTTATTATCGCGGCCCGGCGTTTCTTCGGACAGGTATTCCCAATCGGTATCTTCTTTTGGATAGAACCTGAAATCACTGGTGCTGAAATACGCGAGGGAGGGATACGTGAACGTGTTTCCGGTGAGGAGAATGCGAAGGTACCGGCGGAGGATCGTGCAGGAGCTCTTCACCGAGACCTGCGTCCATGTGAACGACCTCGTCGTCCCCCTCTTTGTTGACGAGAGGATCGACCGCGCCCTGCCCATCGGCTCCATGCCCGGGCAGGTGAGGTACCCGATCGGGGATCTTTCGGGCGTTGCGGCGAGGATCGCCGACCTTGATCTCCCGTCCGTCCTCCTCTTCGGGATACCGGCAGCGAAGGATCCCGAAGCGAGGTCTGCCTTCGCACCTGACGGGGTGATTCAGAGGTCCGTGAGGGCGATGAAAGAAGCGGTTCCCGACCTCGTTGTATGCACCGACGTCTGCGCCTGCGAGTATACCGATCACGGGCATTGCGGGATCATCGGGGAGAAGGCCGGCGGGCAGGACCTCCTGAACGACGCCTCCCTCGAGCTCATGAACAGGATCGCCGTGAGCCACGCCGAGGCGGGTGCGGATGTCGTTGCCCCGTCCTGCATGCTGGACGGCATGGTTGCGTCCATCCGGGATGCCCTGGACGAGAGCGGCTTTGAGGATGTCCTCATCATGTCCTATTCGAGCAAGTTCGCCTCCGGGTTCTACGGGCCCTTCAGGGAGGCGGCAGACTCGGGCTACAGCTTCGGGGACAGGACCACCTACCAGCTCAACCCGTCCAATGCCCGCGAGGCGATCCTGGAGTCCACGCTTGATGCAGAGGAAGGGGCGGATATCCTCATGGTGAAGCCTGCCGGGTACTACCTGGACATCCTTGCCGCCCTCCGGGATCTCGGGCTCCCCCTGGCAGCGTTCCAGGTGAGCGGGGAGTATGCCATGATCAGGGCGGCCGCGGAGCGGGGCTGGATCGATGAGCGGATCGCCGTCATGGAGTGCCTCACCTGCATCAAGCGGGCGGGTGCAGATCTCATCATCACCTACTTTGCCGAAGAAGCCGCGGGGTGGGCGCGTGAAGAGCAGTGAACTGTATGCCCGGGCGGTGAAGCTGATGCCGGGCGGGGTGAGCAGCCCCGTCCGGGCCATCAAGCCCCATCCCTTCTATACCCTCGCGGGAAGGGGGGGCAGGATCGTGACGGCTGATGGGCAGGATCTCATCGACTGCTGCATGGCCTACGGTCCCCTCCTGCTGGGTCATGCCCATCCCGCGATCCTCGCCGCTATCCGCTCGCAGCTGGAGAAGGGATGGCTGTATGGGACCCCGACTCCCCTGGAACCCGAGATGGCAGGTCTCATCCGGGGGGATTACCCGTCGATGGAGCTGATGCGCTTCGTCTCGAGCGGGAGCGAGGCGACCATGTCAGCCATCCGCGTCGCGCGGGGTTTCACGGGGAGGAGCGATATCGTGAAGGTCGAGGGCGGTTTTCATGGAGCCCATGATGCGGTGCTTGTCAAAGCCGGTTCAGGAGCGACAACCCTCGGGGTCCCGGACTCGGCGGGAGTGCTTCCGGATCTCACCCGCCACACCCTCCAGGTCCCGTATAATGATCCATCCTCTCTCGAGGACACCCTCGCCAGGAACGGGGATGTTGCCGCCTTCATCCTCGAACCTGTCCTCGGGAACATCGGGCCCGTGCTCCCTGAGAGAAAATATCTCGACGAGGTCCGGTCCATCACGAAGGCCCATGATGTCCTCCTCATCTTTGATGAGGTGATCACCGGCTACCGGCTGGGGAGGGGCGGGGCCCAGGGGCTCTACGGCATCAGGCCCGATCTCACGACCCTGGGGAAGATCGTCGGCGGAGGCCTCCCGATAGGGGTCTTCGGGGGGAGAAGGGAGATCATGGACTATGTTGCCCCGTGCGGCCCGGTCTACCAGGCAGGCACCTTCAGCGGGAATCCCCTCTCCCTCGCCGCAGGCATCGCCACGATCCGGTACCTCCAGGAGAACAGCGATATCTACAACCGCCTTGACGATATGGCCCAAACCATCGGCGAGGCGGTTCATGACTCGGGAGGGAAGGGGTCTTTTGTCCAGCTCGGTTCCATGTTCAAGTACTTCTTCAGGGAGAAGCCCCCGCGTAATTACCGGGAGGCGAAAGAGAGCGATACCGGTGCCTTTGCCGGTCTCTGGAAGGAGATGCTCTCCCGCGGGATCTTCCTGCCGCCTTCCCAGTTCGAGACAAACTTCCTCTCAGCGGCTCACACGGATGAAGATATCGAGGCGATTGCAACGGGGTACCAGGAATGCCTCTCGTGATCGGGACCCGGGGCAGCAAGCTCGCCCTTCTCCAGACCGAGCGGGTAGCGAGGACCCTTGCCGAGCAGGGTGTCGAGGTGGAGACCGTCATCATCCGCACCCAGGGTGATGACGATACCGGCGTCCCTCTCCACGAGGTCGGCGGCCAGGGCCTCTTTGTCAAGGCCCTGGATGACGCGATCCTGCGGGGAGAGATCGATGCCGCGGTCCACAGCATGAAGGACATCCCGGTCAAGCGCCCCGAGGGACTCAATACCACCGCCATCCTGAAGAGAGACTCCCCTGCTGACTACCTTGCCATCTCCACGGCCATGGACCAGGTGAGTATCGTCGGCACCTCGAGCATGCGGAGGCGCGCCCAGATCCTTCGCCATGACCCCACCGTTGAGGTGAGATCTCTCCGGGGGAACGTGGACACGAGGATACGGAAGCTCATCTCGGGGGACTTCCATGGTATTATCCTCGCGGAGGCCGGCCTCCATCGGCTGGACTATACGCTCCGGGGGTACCGGCTCTCACCGGAACGTTTCGTCCCCACCGCGAACCAGGGGGCGATCGCCGTGGTCTCCCGGGATGACCCCCTCCTGATCATCACCCTGTCATCCCTTGATCATACCCCGACGAGGAAGGATGTCATGGCCGAGCGTGCAGTCCTCGAGGAGCTGGGCGGCGGATGCTTCACTCCCATCGGTGTCTACTGCAGGGACGGCCACCTCATCGCCGAGGTGCTCTCCCTGGACGGGAGCAGGACAGAACGCGTCGAGGAAGACGTGGCCGATATCGAGGCTGCACGGGCGTGCGGGAAACGCCTCGCAGAGAAGGCCGCGGACCTGCTTGCAGCGGCCCGGGACTTCATCGGGGGAAAGGATGAAGAGAAAAGGTAAGGTCTACCTCGTCGGGGCCGGTCCCGGGAGTCCCGACCTCCTTACCGTCAAGGCACGGAGGATCCTTGGGAAGGCAGAGGTTGTCCTCTACGACCAGCTCGCCGGCGGGGTGAGGGATCTCCTCCCGGCAGGGGCGGAGCTCATCGACTGCGGGAAGTCGGGCTCAAAGCACACCCTGGAACAGGACGAGATCGAGCGGACCATGGTGGAGAAGGCTCTCGAAGGTAAACGGGTGGTACGCCTGAAGGGAGGCGACCCGTTCCTCTTCGGGAGAGGGGGCGAGGAGCTCGAGGCCCTGCGGGCCGCGGGGGTACCTGTGGAGCTCGTCCCGGGGGTTCCGAGCGCTATCGCTGTCCCCGGCTGCGTCGGGATCCCGGTTACCCACCGGAGCTATGCGTCAGAGGTTGTGATCCTCACCGGCCACGAAGATCCCGCCAAGGAGGAGTCCACCCTCGACTGGAGACTCCTGGCCAGGTTCCGGGGAACTATCGTGATTCTGATGGGCGTGAAGAACCTCCCCTCCATCGCCTCGTGCCTGGTGGCCGGGGGGAAAGATCCGGACACGCCGGTGGCCATCATCGAGCGGGGCCTTGACCCCGGGCAGCGGGTCACCACCGGGCCCCTCGGGAGGATCGGGGAGATCGGGAGGGAGGCCGGAGTCCGGCCCCCCGCGGTTATCGTCATCGGGGACGTCGTCGGCCTCTATCGTGAGGAGGATTTATGCGGAGCGAAGTAGTGAAACAGGGGTTCGAGCGGGCGCCCAACCGCGCCCTGCTGCGGTCCCTCGGGGTTACGGAACGCGAGATGGATGAGCCCTTCATCGGGATCGCGAATGCCTGGAACACTATCGTTCCCGGCCATGTGCACCTGCGGCAGATCTCGGAGAGGGTAAGAGAAGGGATCTGCGCAGCCGGGGGGGTCCCATTCGAGTTCGGGGTGATCGGGATCTGTGACGGGATCGCCATGGGCCACGAAGGGATGCGCTACTCCCTCCCCTCCAGGGAGAATATCGCCGACTCAATCGAGCTCATGGTGCAGGCCCACCGGTTCGACGGCCTCGTCTGCGTCGGCACCTGCGACAAGATCGTGCCGGGGATGCTCATGGCAGCGGTCCGGTGCGATGTACCGGCGATCGTTGTTACGGGAGGGCCCATGCTCCCGGGTTCCCTCGGGGGCAGGGACCTCTCCCTCATCGATGTCTTCGAGGCGGTAGGGAGGGTAGCCGCGGGGACCATGGACGAAGGGGAGCTCCATACGCTGGAGTGCGCATCCATGCCCGGCTGCGGCTCCTGCCAGGGGCTCTATACCGCGAACACCATGGCCTGCGTCACCGAGTCCCTTGGCATGTCCCTTGCCGGTTGCGCGACAATCCCCGCCGTGGATGCAGGAAAGCTCCGGATCGCGAAGCAGAGCGGGGAACGGGTGGTGGCCCTGGTGAGAGAAGGGGTCACCCCGCGAGGGTTAATCACCGGAGAGAGCATCCGGAATGCCATCCGGGTTGACATGGCCCTCGGGGGATCCACGAACACCATCCTCCACCTCATGGCTCTTGCCGTCGAGGCCGGCATCCCCCTTGACCTGGAGACCTTCAATACCCTGGGGAGCGGGATCCCGCACATCTGCGATATGCAGCCTGCAGGACCCCACTCGATGCTCGCCCTCCACAGGGCCGGGGGTATCCCGGCGGTTCTCTCCCGGCTCAAAGATGTCCTTGAGGATGCGCCAACTGTCTCAGGGCCGGGCATCAGGGAGATAGCGGGAATGGGCCGGGTCAGCGACCCGAAGATCATCCATACAATCAAGAAACCGGTGCATGCGGCCGGCGGCCTCAGGGTGCTCAGGGGTTCCCTTGCCCCTGACGGTGCGGTGGTGAAGGCCGCGGCTGTTGACGAGAGAATGTGGCGCCACAAGGGCCCTGCCCAGGTCTTTGACGGTGAGAGGGCCGCGATGGATGCGATCCTTGCCCGGGAGATCAGGGAAGGTGACGTAGTGGTCGTCCGGTACGAAGGCCCCCGGGGCGGCCCCGGTATGCCCGAGATGCTCTCCCCGACATCGGCCATCTATGGTCTCGGGTACCGGCGGGTCGCCCTTGTCACCGACGGGAGGTTCTCGGGAGGAACAAGGGGGCCGTGCATCGGCCACGCCGCCCCCGAGGCGCAGGTCGGCGGCCCCATCGCCCTCGTCCGCGACGGGGATATCATCGCCATCGACATCGGGAAGAAGAGCCTCGATCTCCTCGTCGCGGAGAAGGTCCTGAAAGATCGGCGCAGGTCATGGAAACCACGAAAGAAGCCCCTCGCCGGCGTCCTGGCCAGGTACGCTGCAACGGTTGAGCAGGCCAACCTCGGAGCCGTGCAGCGTTAAGAGAGTGTACTCTATAAAACGGTGAGCGATCAGGAGCAAGGGACTGCCCTGTCTCTCACCCGGCTTTTCGTCCGTTCTGCCCATCCCGGGCTTTCCATCAAACCTTGTCCCTCATCACGAAGACGTAGTTCCTGGGCCGGTTGTTCTCGTAGAGGACCGTTGATCGCGCCATGGTCCGGAACCTCAACCCTTCCCATGCCTCTACAAGGGGGCGTGGGCGTTGACGGGCATCTCTCTCTGAAATCCCAAGGTCTAGCTGTTCAGCTCAGCCGTTCCCTGAGCACAAACACGCGGCAGATGGTGACATTGTCGCGGATGACGGGAGTACTTTTCAAGAGCGTCTTCAGCTTCAGCTGGTGCTTGGTGACGAGCGTCATGCTCCCGTTCCAGACGGTCTTCTTGTCTACGAAGAACGCATTGCCATCGATGGGGAAGGTATCCTGGGGGTCCTTGAGGATCCCCATCGGCTTCCCCTTCACCTCGTCCAGGGCATAGCCGAACCGTTTCTGGAAGGCATCATTCACAAAGAAGATGACCCCCATGTCGGTGGTGGCGATGAGGATGTCGTCCATGCCGTCGAGCATCGCCTTGTAGATGATGAGGTCCTTCCTCTCCCTGAGGAGCTGCTCGTTGAGGGCCTTCAGCTTCCCATCCGCCTGTTTTATCTCGGTTACATCGCTGCTGTGCACCGCGCACCTGACGATCTGGCCATGGGTGTCGGGAAGGGGGGTGATACTGTGGGCGACCCACTTCCCGCTGACTTCCTCGTCAAAGAAAAACGGCTTTTTATCGTAGAAATGCGCCCGAACCGCATCGGCGAGTTTCTTCGTGACGAGCCCCGCGGAGACGAGGCTGTCGAGGGTCTGGTCGGCCGTTTTTGGTGCGCCCGGAGCCCTGCACGCGAGGGCTTCATTGATGACGAGCACCCTGATATTCTGGTCGAGGATGAACATCGGCTCCGTATTGGAGTCGATCAGGGAATGGACGAGCTGGTCGCTCTCCCTCAGGCTCTCGTCGATGGCATGCTTGTAGAGGGCCATGCCGATGGTTGCCTTGAGGGTCTTCTCCTCGAAGGGTTTGATGATGTACCCGAAGGGCTCGCTCTCGAGGGCCCTGTTGATCGTCGCATCGTCCGACTGGCCGGTGAGGTAGATGACGGGGATGCCGTATTTATCCTTGATGATGCTCGCAGCGGCTATCCCGTTCATCTTGCCCTTGAGGAGGATGTCCATCAGGATGGCATCGGGTTTGAGATCCCCTGCCATCTTGATTGCATCCTCACCGGTATCGGCGATGCCCGGGACGAGAAAACCCATTCCCTTGAGGGTTGACTGAATATCCGAGGCGGTGATAAATTCGTCTTCAACGATGAGTATCTTCTTCTTTCCCATAGAATACCCTCATTTCCCCGTCTGAAGTAACACCATATCTCTCCAAGGGTATTTCTTCACCATCTGTAGATGGAATGTCCGGGTTGAAATAGTTTATACGGCTCATCTCCCCCCCTGTGCACCTTCTCCGGGGAAAGTGATCCTGAAATGCGTCCCTTCGGTGCCCTGGATCTCAATCGTCCCCCCGAGTTGCTTTGTCAGCCCGTTGATGAGCCGCATGCCGAGGGTATTCAGCGTTTTGATGTCCAGCCCCGGTGGTAAACCAACCCCGTTGTCGCCATAATCGAGGGAGTATTCCCCCTTCCCTGCATCCAGCCCGAACCTGATGGTGATCGCCCCTTTCCTATCTCCCGGGAAGGCATGCTTGAGGGAGTTGGAGATGAGCTCATTGATAATGAGGCTGCAGGGAACAGCCTTATCGATGGTGATCAGTACTCTTGGGGCCTCGATCGCTATCGATACCTTTCTCTGGTCGATGCTGTAGGACTCAAAGAGGGGGATGAACATCTTCTTCAGGTACGCCCCGTACTCGATCTGGTAGAGGTTATCGGAACGGTACAGGAGTTCGTGGACAAGGGCGATGGACCGGATCCTGTTCTGGCTCTCCTTGAACAACCCGCGGATCCCCTCATCCTTGATGTTCTGGGACTGCATGGAGAGGAGGGAGGAGATGACCTGCATGTTGTTCTTGACCCGGTGGTGGATCTCCCGGAGAAGCACCTCCTTCTCCTTGAGCGACTCCTTCAACTGATCCCCCAGTCGTTTGCGCTCGGTGATGTCCCGGATGTTGCACTGGATCACCCTCGTGTGGTTCACAACATACACGTTACTGACGAACTCCACGGCTATCCGCCTTCCATCGGCAGTTTCGAGCGGCAGATCTTCGTAACGGATGTATTCCTTCCGTTGCAATTCAATGAAGTTGTCTTTGTTGGCAACAATGTCCTTGAATAGCCCGATCTCCCATATTTTCTTTCCCAGGAACTGTTCGCGTGAGAATCCCAGCATATTAATTAAAAATGGATTCACCTCAACGATCTGCCCGGTCTCGGCATCGAGGATGAGTATTCCGTCCTGCGCCGTCTCAAAGAGCCGCCGGTACCGGATCTCCGAAGCACGCTGCGCCTCCTCCGCAAGTTTGCGCTCGGTGATGTCGATAATGGTCCCGTAGATAGCAGGGCGGCCTTGGTAGATCATGGATGAGGCGTACATCTCCAGATGGATAATCATCCCATCCTTTTTTACACCCAGGACCTCAATAGAGCCGGCGCCCCCTTCCCCGCTTAACTGTTTGCTGATTTCGTCGCGGACCTTTTGCAGGTCATCGGAAAAGATCATCAGCTCAAAGGATTTGTTGAGCAGATCATCACGGTTATACCCAACCATCTCCGCAAGCCTAGGGTTTGCATACCTGATTTTGTTGTCCTGGATGAGAAACACACCGACCGGGGACTGCTCAACCGGGTTCCGGAACATCTCTTCTGATTCCTTGAGGGCCTGTTCCGTCATCTTCCGTTCGGTGATGTCCTTGAAGATGATGAGGAGGTAGCTCTTCTTTGCAATGGTTACAAAGGCAGGGCTGAGATCGGCGTCAAAAATGCTCCCGTCTCTCCGCTTGAACCTGATATCACTCCGTATTCCCTCCTCCCCTCTGCTGTATCTTCCGATCTGTTCGTGGATGAAAAGCAGATCTTCCTGGGGGTGGATTTCGGCGATATCCAGATTCGAAAACTCCTCCTGGGTATAGTCCAGCATCTTCGCGCACGTAGCGTTGCACATGAAGAATTTTCTGGCTTCCAGATCCACGAGAAACATCCCATCGCTCGCGTGATTGAAGATAGCCCTGAATTTTTCTTCTGACTCTCTCAATGCCCCTTCCGCACGCTTCTGGTCGGTGATGTCACGGATAATCACGAGGTCGGCGGGCCCGCCCTGGTACGTGATGACTCTTGCAGCAATCTCAGCAGGGTAGGGACTGCCGTCCTTTCGCAAAAAGATCGTCTCGTAGGTCTGGGGAACAGACTTCCCCGCAAGACGATCATTGTAGCGTTCAAGCACTTCGGCCCTTTTTTCTGGATGAATGAGATCCGCAAAGGGGATTCGTATGAGATCTTCAACCGCACCCCCCCATATCTGTCCAAAGCCCAGATTGCTGTACTTTACCAGGCCATCCTGGACGATAGCAATACCGGCACTGGCAAGTTCGACCAGGTTCCGGTACTTCTCCTCGCTCTCACGGAGCGCCGCCTCGGCCCGCTTGCGCTCGGTGGTATCCCTCCCGACGCTCTGGTACTCGACGAGATTGCCGTCATCGTCATAGATTGCACGGTCGATCCACCGCTGCCATTTGACCTTGCCGTCAGGCATGATGATGCGGTGTTCGATCGATGCGACCGGTGCCTCTTTCGTGAGGGAGGCGAAGTGCCTCCCCACCACTTCGCGGTTCTCCTTCGGGATCTCCGGCTTGAACTTCTTCCCTATGATCTCGTCCCGGTTGAGGCCGAAGTACTTGAGGAAGGCATCATTGACGAAGGTGACGGTGGAATCGGGTGCGAACCGGGTGATGAGCTCCGTCTGGCTCTCGATGACCCTCTTGTAGCGCTCCTCGCTCTGTCTGAGTGCCTCATCAGCCTGGTTGCGAGCGATTTTAGTCTGTATTGATTCAATTCCAAATGCAAGGTCGCCAGTCATTTCTGAAAGCAATTGTATTTCATCAGAGTCGAATGCGTCCGGTTCGCTGGCATAGATGGTCAGCGCACCAATCGCCTGTTCCTGTATGATAATCGGAAATGCTGCGACCGTGGAATAATCCCGCTTTATTGCCTCGGATCTCCAGCTCCGGCATTTTGGATTGTTTTGGATATTATGCACAACCGAGGGTTTACCGGTCCTGATTGCAGTGCCTGTAGGGCCTTTTCCATGAGGTCCCTTTTTCCAGAGGATCTGGAGATTTTTGAGATATTCCTGTTCAAATCCGGACTGGGCAACCATTTCAACAGTTTTGTCCTTGTCATGACGGGCGTACCCCATCCATGCACAGCGATATCCTCCCAGGGCCACCAGGATCTTACAGACCTCCTTAATGAGGTCTTGTGGTTCTGATGCCCTGACAAGGAACTGGTTACATCCGGAGATCACCTGGTATGCCCTTGTCTTTCTTTGGAGCGCTTCCTCGGTCTTTTTTCGGGCTCCAATCTCTTCAAGGAGTTGGCTGTTTGTGTGCTTGAGCTGGAGGGTCCGTTCTGCAACCAGATCCTCAAGATGTTCGTTCAGGTCCCTGAGCTGATCTCTTGCCTCAGTAAGTTCCTGGTTTTTCTGGACAGCTGTCTCGTAGGTGGAAAGGAGCATGTTGAGGATCTGCAGCCGGTTTGCGGTGATGTGATACCTTTTGCCGACAAATGAGATATCAAGTCCAATCTGGATTGTTTCAGTTTCCTCAGCAAAGGAACTGGCAAGGACTATTTCAATCCTTGACAGGAGATATTTTTCATCATAGGGTTTTGTAATAAAATTGTTCGCACCGCATTCAAGTCCCCGTATGATATCCTGCGGGTCATAAAGGACGGTGACAAGGATGACGGGGATGTGTTTAAACCGTTCATCCTGTTTGATCCTACGGCAGAATTCATAGCCGTCCATTTCAGGCATGACGATATCGGAAATGACCAGGTTCGGAGGGGTTGTTTCCAGCAGTAAAAGCGCCTCTTTCCCGTTGCCTGCAGCGCTTACTTCATACCCTGCTTTTTCCAAAATTAACTTTAAGTGTTCAGCCTGAGTAGGGCTGTCCTCCACAACCAGAACATTGATTTTCTTGTTTTTCCCCGATAACATGCTCATTCTCTCCGGTCATTTGCGATCTCATTAAGGCTATCCACGATCTTTTCCGGAGAAAGCACATACATCGCAGCACCAAGTTTGATTGCCTCACCCGGCATCCCGTGGACGACCGAGCTCTGTTCATCCTGGACGATGGTGAGCGCCCCGTGGTCCTTGAGAGATTTTAATTCCTCGGCACCATCCCGCCCCATGCCGGTGAGCAGGAGTGCGATTGACCGGCTCCCGTACAGCTGCAGGACTGACCGGAACAGGAACGAGACCGAGGGGCGCAGCCCGTTCTCCGGGGGTGCATTCGCCAGCGCGATCCGGTTGCCGGCCGCAACTCCCATCTGGTAACCGTCGGCTGCAATGTATGCATGGCCCGGCAGGAGGTATTCGCCGTCTGCGGCAATGTGGATCGGGATCTCGGTTGTGCCCTGCAGCCATTCCGCAAATCCTTTGGAAAATCCCGGTGTCATGTGCTGGACAATCACAAGCGGCAGTGGGAACTTCTTTTTTAGTCCGGACAGGAGCTTCTGGATAACAATAGGCCCGCCTGTGGATGCACCGATGGCGACGATCTGTGCCCCATCCCCGAGAGGTTCAATCACACTCTCCGCTTTGAGGTAGGTCGTACTGGCCGATCCGGTACGCAATCCCGGCACCCGTCGCACCAGCTTGATATCGGCATAGGTCTTTACTGCATCAACAAGTACTTTTGCCTCTTTTGCAAATTCAGGATGTTCGACGCCAGGCGGCCGGGACATCAGGGTAACCGCGCCCGCGTTTAATGCCTGAAACGAAGTGGCCACATCGTGGAGATTCTCGCTGCCCGTGATAATGATGATCGGGACCGGATTGGTCTCCATGATGGTGCGGGTTGCATCGAACCCGTTCATTTTCGGCATGTTGATGTCCATGGTGACAAGGTCCGGTTTTTTATCCCGTACAGCACGGATTGCCTCCTCCCCGTCTTTTGCCGTGCCGATGACACGGATATCCGGATCCCTGCTGAGAATATACTCGATGAGCTGCCGCGCCACCGGAGAATCATCAACGATCAGTACGTTCACCATCTCCATCACTTCCCGATAAGCCTCTGGACCACTTCAAGCAGGTTGCTCTGGTCAAAACTGGCTTTTACGATATAGGCATTGGCGCCCACATCGATCCCGCGCTCACGGTCCTGCTGTGAATCAAGGGCTGTGACCAGTACGACCGGAAGTTCTGCGAATTTCTTATCGAGCCGGATCTTCTCGGTCAGGACAAACCCGTTCATCCGCGGCATATCCACGTCGGACACTACGATGTCAAACGAACCTGACCGGAGTTTTGAGAATGCATCCATGCCATCCACCGCCGTCTCGACCCTGTACCCTGCACTTTCCAGGATATTTTTGAGCAGCATTCTTGACGTGATCGAGTCCTCGGTCACAAGAACAGTTTTTTTCTTTATTACCCTTTCCTCTCCGGTGACCGGCCGGGACACTGCTCCGCCGGAACGAATGCGGATGGCGGATTTCATCAGGTCCCCGGTATTCACGACCGGCACCACTTTTCCTGTCCCGAGCACTGTTGCGCTGGCAACATTGCGTACCCGTACGAGCTGCCGGCCGAGCCCTTTGACCATCACATCCTGTGCGTACCCGATCTCATCGACAGAGAAACCAAGACGCTTGTCAGCAAAGACAATAACAACGATACAGGTCGCCTGCGGTTCTTTTTCCGGGACATTGTAGGGTATCCCGAGTGCATCGGCAAGCCGGACAAACGCAAGCGGCTCATTTTCAACCTGGATCACATCCTGGCCTTCCATGGTTTTTATTTTTTCAGGAGTCACCCGCATGACCCGTTCCACGCTCTTTAACGGGATTACAAACGTCTGCCTGCTTTCGCTGACAATGAGTCCCTTGAAGGTGGCAAGGGTCAAAGGAAGCAGGATCCGGAAGCTGGTCCCCTTGTCCGGTATCGTATGCACCTCCATGGACCCGCCAAGCCTGTCCACCTTCTCCATTGCGATGGCAAGACCAAGCCCCCGTCCCGATGTATCGGTAATGATACGGCTTGTCGTGAGCCCGGACCGGAATATCAGGGGGAGGATCTTATCACCGGAAGAACGGTCAAGCTCTTCTTTTGAGAGAATTCCTGCCTTTACTGCAGCCGCCCCGACATTTTTAATGTCAATTCCGGCACCGTCATCCTCCATGATAATTTCAACGGTATTTCCCTCCCTGTACGAGAACCGGATAGTGATCGTTCCTGCGCCTGTCTTTCCTTTCCCGACCCGTGTTGCGGGGAGTTCGATGCCGTGATCGATCGCGTTTCGCACCATGTGCATGAACGCATCCTTCATCTCATCGAGGATCCGCCGGTCGATCAGGATCTCCTGCCCCCCGATGACCAGTTCCACGTCCTTCTTTTTATCACGGGAGAATTCCCTGACAAAACGCGGGAAGGACTCCAGCATGAATCCGGCAGGCATCATCAGGAGCCCTTTCATGTCATCGATCAGGTCGTCTGTCCGCTCCATGAGGAACTGGTGGTCAGCACCGATCATGGTTTTCTGGCGGACCAGTTCGGATTCGAGGGTCTGGACAAATTCTGCATTATAGTTAAGAAAATCGGTAATTTTTCCAAACTCTGTCTGGTTAAACTCCTTGTATTTTTGCGTCTCTGCAGGCCGGGAACTCCTCCGCAGTGCCGGGAGCCGTAACCGGACACCCGCCCAGCGCTGTTTCCATGGCACGAACTCCCGGCAGATCCTGCCAATGTCTGATGATCGCTGGGCAGCCGCACGTTTTGCATCGCCGATCTCTTCTGCCTTGAGCATGAGCGAATCGAGCCGGGCCGTGGGGATCCTGATCGTGTCTGCCTGAATGCCGGCCCGGGCAGGGGCGGTTGGTACCGGTTCCTCACCGGCCAGGGGTTCCGGTATGGTTTTTGTCCCTGCCGTTTCCTGCTGAACCGGTGCAGGGGCCGTTCCCTGAGCAATTTCGTTTAAGTGCAGGATAATATCCCGGCTATTCCTGCGGGCCGTTTTGATATCCGGTTCAGTACCCTGCAGGAATGTTTCGAGAACACTGACGCACTGGTGAAGGAGGTCAAAGGTCTCGCGGGAGAAGGTGATCTTTTGCTGTTTGGCGGCTGAAAAGACGCTTTCGAGCGCCTGGCAGGTCTTCTCGATATCGGTAAGGTTCACCGATCGGGCAGCGCCTTTTAGCGTGTGCGTCTCCCGGAAGACCGATTCCACAACAGCTGCATGGCGTTCTGCGCTGATCGCCTTTTCGAGCTCAAGCAGCCCCGCCGCGATGGCACTGAGGTGCCCCTCTGCTTCAGGACGGAATGTAGCAAGGAGCTTTTCTGCAAATTCGCGGTCGTCTCTCTCCATCCCGCTTTCCCCTTACAGGCGGTACCTGCCCGCAATATCTTTGAGTTTCTGCCCGAGATCGTGGAGGGTCTTTGCTGCGGTCTCCGCCTGTTGTGTGCCTTTCAGGTTCTGCTGGCTTGCCTCCCTGATGTTCTCCATTGACTGTACGATCTGGCTCATTCCCACGAGCTGCTGCTGGCTGGATGCTGCGATCTGGGTTGCCGCTGTTACAGATCCCGCAACGGTACCTGCGAGCACCCGGATGGATTCCCCTGCCTCGGTGGACTGTTTCATGCTCTCGGCAACCGTACGGTTCCCCTGCTCGGTAGCCATCACCGAGGCGCTCACGCCCCGCTGGATATCGGTAAGGATCGTCCGTACCTGGGCGGTTGCATCTTTCGACTGCTCGGCAAGCGTGCGGATCTCCTGGGCCACGACGCCGAATCCCTTGCCCTGTTCTCCGGCCTTTGCTGCTTCGATGGACGCATTGACAGCAAGGATATTGGACTGTTCGGCAATATCGTTGACCGTCACGATGATCTCCCCGATTGCCTGGCTCTTCTCGGCAAGCTGCACCACGTTGTCGGCGATGGACTCCATCTGTTCCTGCACCCGGTGCATGCTGCTCACAACATCCTCGACAGCCTTCTGTCCGGACTGCGCGATTGCGGATGCCTGACGGGAACCTTCGGCAACATTGTTTGCCTTCTGGCTGGCAAGGTCTACCGTCTGTTTGACTTCTTCAACCGTTGAGGTGGTCTCGCCAATGGCGGACGCGGTCTCTGCTGCACTGGCGGCGATCTGGGTGGTGGTGGCAAGGATCTCGGTTGAGGAGGAGGCGAGCACACTGATGCCCGCGGATAAATTTGTATGGATATCGCGCAGGTTCGCAACCATCGTGGCAAACGAGGCATTCAACTTCCCGATCTCATCAGCCCGGGGTTCTGTTGGGGCCTGCACGGTGAGATCTCCCTTGGCAATCCGGTCTGCACTTTCAACAAGGGTGCTTATCGGGGAGGAGATGCTCTGTGTGAGGATAAAAGACATCCCGAGTCCCAGGACAAGTGAGGCTATCGCGGCAATCAGGATGATCGCGTTCATCTGCGCTGCCAGCTGATCGGTCTGGCGGACTGAATCTGAAACACGCTGCTCGGTGAGGGTCACGATCTCATCGACCATCGATGCCATTTCCAAATACCTCTCCTGCTGGATCCCCATTACTATTTGGGTCGCTTCTTCACGTTTTCCTGCAAGGACAAGAGGGATCGTCTGAGTATCTCTCGTATTTGCATATTCGATCCTGAGTGCGTTGAATGCCTGTAACTTTGGGAGGAGAACCGGATCATTTGCGTTGCGGGCGAGGAGTTCTTTCAGCATCCCGTCAACGATTGTCTTTCGCTGGTTGATATTCTGGATTTCCTGTTGAATATCTGACTGGTTCTTTTCAATGATCAAAGAAAGGGAATCCATACGGTTCTGCCCGGTATAACCCTGGATCTCAAGCATATCGATTGCATTTATGAGATCCTTGTCGGCGATTTTTTTATTGTTCTCCTGTATACCGGCAACACTTACATACGCTGTCGCTGCTACAATAACGAGCAGCAGGATCATGATACCGAAACTCACGAAGAGTTTGGTCCTAACCGGAAGATCACGAAACGTTTTCATTTTCTATTACCTCCACATTTTTTCATCCTACACCTGTTCATTTACAACAAGGTTTTTGTCTGCAAGCATTTTTCCTCCGTCAAGAACGACGACCGTTTCCGGTGTCACACCCAGAACATAATCCGCCCCGGACCCGGTGAAGGTGGGCGGCGGGGGTAACAGGGATATGCGTTGGATCTCCTTACTTCCCACAAAAGCATCGGTCACGATGCCAAACTTCATTGACTCGTTTCCGATAACAATCACTTTGTTGAATTCAGCAAGCCCCCGTTCCGGAAGGCTGAACAATGTTTTCAGGTCGATGACCGGGCAGATCTCTCCCCGGATATTGAAGACCCCCAGCAGGAATGGCGGGGTACCGGGAAGGTGGGTAAGTTCCCTGATCTGCAGTATCTCCTTTACAAAGGTAGTTTCGATCCCGTAGTGTTCTGAGGCAAGCACGAATTCGACAATGAAGATCGTATCCCGGTCAAGAATTTTCTCTTCTTCTTTTGCAAGCAGTCTCGCACGTTCCTTCAGGATCCGTTTCCTGTCGTCTTCAGCCGGTATCCCGATCTGCCCGATCGCCTGCCGTGCAGCCTCAAGCCGGCTGTGCACATCATCCCGGTTTACCGGCTGCTTCTTTGCCGGCAGGGGTTGTTTCTTTTTTGTCATGCGATACCCTCCTTTCCGATAACCGAACAGATGATCCGTTCAAGGCCGGCGGCGCTCATTCCCCCGGCACCCCCGATAACATCACCGGGCTGGTGGCTGCTGAGCAGCGTGCGTGCATTCCGGTAGTGAACATCAGACTCCCCAAGCAACCCCTGCCGGCGCCTGAGTTGCGCCAGCGTGAAGAGGGCAGGGATGTAGGAGGGGTCAGCATACAGCGCCCGGCGCAGTTCCCCGATGGCGTCATCGGTTGCCCCTTCCTCCTGCCGGATCGTCGCCAGCAGGTGGTGGAAGGCCGGGTTCAGTTTGTCCTCTGCAATCGCCTTTTCGCACCACCCGCGTGCCCCGGCAAGGTCTCCCCGGTTTGCCATCACCTGTGCCATGAGCGCCATGGCTTTCGGATCATGGGGGTGTCCTGCAGTATGGCTGGAAAGGATCTTTTCTGCGCCGGAATAGTCTCCTGATTCGAACAGTGCGACGGCAGTAGCATACAGGTCTTTTTCCGGTAACGGGGGAAGAGACGTACGCTGTGTTAGTACGGGAACCGGGATGCCTGCGGGTCTGGGCGTTCCTGCAGGTTTTTTAACCGGGGCAGCCTGGTAAGCTGTTCCGGGCGGGCCCGCCGCGACCGGCCTGAACACGTCCGGAATGGAAAATGCCGTGGAGATTACGGGGGCTGCAGGTACCGGGCCGGGCTGCATGATCTCCGATTTCCGGTATGTCGTGATCCCGTTGCAGACCTCCGGTACGAGGTGCCTGTTGGAGACCAGTGACGTTTCAGTCGCACTGACAATGAGTCTGCCGTCGGGTACGAGGGAACGCTGGACTTTCTCTACGGTTGCCTCTCCCGCGTCTTTCGAGAAGTACATGAGGACATTGCGGCAGAGGATGATGTCCATCGCGTTCGTGTTGGTAAGCAGGGCAGGATACGCGTCCTCAACAAGGTTCAGGTACGAGAATGTGACGAGGTCTTTGATCGTGGTATTTATCTCGTACCTGCCCTCGCCCAGTTTCTGGAAATAGCGGTCCTTTACCCACTGGGGATTGGAACGGAACGACCATTCGCTGTAGATGCCCGCCCCCGCTTTTTTCAAAGAGTTCGGGTTGATGTCTGTGGCAAGCAGGGTAACTGACCAGTCATCGATATCATGAAGGGTTCGCAAAAGAAGGATGGCGAGGCTGTACGCCTCTTCACCGGTGCTGCACCCGGCGCTCCAGATCCGCAGGAACCGTTCCTGTTCCCTGCGCCGGGAGATGACGGCAGGGAGGATCGAATGTTCGATCGCTTCAAATACCTGCGGGTCCCGGAAGAAATAGGTCTCTCCCACCGTGAGGGCGGAAGCAAGGGTCTCCACAATGGACCGGTCAAGAGCGGTAGCCATGATCCATGAAAGGCATGACGAATGGTCATCAAATCCCCGCTCAGCAGCGATCGCTGCAATCCCCCGCCGGAGATCATCATTCCTTCCGGGCGGGAAACTGAGCCCGACCCTTCTCTTGATAAAATCACTGAAACAGGAAAGCTCGCTTTCGGTAAGGCCCGCCGCCGCCATGGATCATCCGCCTCCCGCGGACAATGCCGTATCAAGTGCTGCCTCTTCTTCAAACGAGAGAAACGTATCAGGATCATGGATCAGGATCAGGCCGTCGGGCAGTTTGACAATACCCTGCACATAGGGAAGATTAGGGAGGATCTCACCGGCATCGACTGGTTTGCCGGTGGGTTCAACCACTCCCTGCACGGTATCAACCGCGAGAGCGACCCTGCGTTTCTTTGTGCGGGCAAGAATGAGCTGGTCGGAGACCCCGTATTCCCGTTCGCTGCATCCAAACCTCCTGCGGATGTCAAAGACCGGGACCAGAGATCCGTGAACATTGATAATTCCAAGAACAATATCCGGAGCTTTCGGGAGCCGTGTGATCTCCACCATCGGGAACACCCGCTCGACATCAGAGAGCATGATCCCGTACCGCTGTTCGTCAAGAATGAAGATGAGGATACTATCCTTTGCTTTCAATGCGATTCCCCCTGGTTCTAATAACCCCCATAATTCCGTATTTTATAAACTTTATTTATATTGGATCCTATATTTATGAGTTTAAATACTTGCGGCCCCGCGTCTTCGTGGACATCCCCCTCCAGGCCATATCCGGTATCAGGATGCAGGACGATCCAGAAGGAAAGAATCCGGAAGAGATCATGGCTCACTCTCTTCGGATACCTGCAGGATACCGGTAACCCGGTCCCGTCTCTGTTAACCGGAATCTCTCCTTGCCTGTTGAGGGGTGACTAGATGGCTGGCTGATACCCGCTACCTTAAATTACCGGAACCTTGAAAGACCTCTTAAGAAGGTTAAAACAACTCCATGGGCATATTGAAATGTTTATTCACAGGCAGGGTTCCGGCAAACCTCCTTTTAGTCCTGATTCTCGCCATAATTCCCCGCGATATGGCGATCCAGTGCATCTTGCATCCTTTGATCCATGAATGACATGATTACCTCACACACACTTCCCGAATTTGTTGGGTTGCATCTCCTCACGCAGGGTGACACTTGTTATCAGTACCGCATACATACCCTGACAGGCAATAGTGATTTGAATCTATACACCTGGGGTGACACTTATTATCAGTACCAAGCATGTATCCAGAGTCACACTCCAGGCACTGACCGTTCACACATACACTATTTCCCGTGCAATATGTGGACCCGCATTCTGGATGGCACTGGAGATCGGTACCAAGCACGTATCCTGAGTTACACCCCAGGCATTGATCATCAACACATGTATTTGACCAACAATAATCTGGTACGAGAACTTTTAAAAAAACTGAAAACCGGAGAGGGTTCCGGAGGGGGCGCGTTCCGGCGTCTCCAGATCCGTCAAGACGTCCAGAGAGGAGGTGGATAAGGGCGGAGAATGGCGTCCCAAACCTTTCTTTCCGGCAACGTTCCGAATCCTTTTAACCCATTCAGGAGTAAGGTCAGGGTGAGGGACCCGGGCACCGGGTCCTCCTTTACGGGGCTGTTCACATGATCGAGAAGTTCCTCGAGGGCAACCGGGCTTTTGTGACCGGAGAGTTCGCTGACAAGAAGGCATTTTACGCCGGGCTTGCAAAGGGGCAGAACCCGAAGGTCCTCTGGATCGGCTGTTCCGATTCCCGGGTGACCCCGGAACGGATCACGTCGGCAGAAGCCGGGGAGCTCTTCGTCCACCGGAATATCGGGAACATAGTCCCCCTCTCGTCCTGGAGTTTCGCAACGGTGCTCGAGTATGCGCTCCGCCACCTGAAGGTCGAGGAGATCGCCGTCTGCGGGCATTCCGATTGTGGTGCCATGAAGGCGCTGGGAAAGGAGACCGAGGATGTCTACATCCCCCTCTGGCTCAATAACGCCGGCGAGGTGCTCATGAGGGTGGACGCCGAGATCCGGAGACTCCCTCATCCCCCGGATGAGCGGGGCCGGCGGCGGATGGTCGAGCTCGAGAACGTCAGGCTCCAGATCGCCCACCTGAGGACGTACCCGCTCGTGAGGAGGGCGGAGGCGGAGGGGAAAATCCGGGTTCACGGGCTCTACTTCGATCTCGATTCAGGCCGGGTCACCCGCGTTCCCTAACGGCAAGGGCGGCTTCAACCTCTTTCATGATCCGGGTCCAGGAGATCCTCCCGATAGGGGTGACCCTCCCGGCGACAAGCACGATGGGGATGGGCGGGTGAGACCTCTCGATGATCTCCTTCACCCGATCTGGCACGCCGTCATCGAGCAGGGTCAGGGTGACCTCTACCCGGTTGCCATATCTCCCTGCAAGAACACGCCTGAGTGCATCCACGGCCTTCATGAATGAACCCGAGGGGAAGCATTCCTCGAGGCCGCAGGTCCGGTCGGGTTCGCAGGGGAAAGGCCCGCACTCTGACCCGGAGAAACCGATGATCTCGATGACGAGGGGATCGCCCATGGTATGAGGAGTATTGGATCCGTCCTTTAAAAATGTATCAAATCGGGTATCATCGCATCCGAGGAGGGTATACCATTCCAAGGGTGAAAACCGGAGGTGGGAGAGATCTCCAGGCCAAAGAGAGGTCTTGCTGAGATCTTCGTCGGGATTTTATGGGAAGTGAAACGAGAACGGTTCTGATGAGTATGGATCAGGAATGAGCCCAAGAATCCTGCCCCCTTTTCTGTTTCAAGGGTACGTTCACGCCCTATTCGGTATTCCTGGCATCAGGATCCTTCATTGTGAAAGATCCACCTGATTTCCTGCATCACCCGGGAGATAGCCTTAATAATAACCCGGGTATCATGGAGGTACAAGGCGCGGCTGTTCGGAGCCTCTGTTCAGAGATTTACGCGGGCGGAACGAGCAGCCTCAGGTGTGCCATGTCGCCATCCCCTATGAAGACGGATGCAGAGAGGTTCGTACGGGAAGGCGAGACCCTTGCCGAGCAGGGCAGGTACGAGGAGGCGGTGGCGGAGTTTGAACAGGCCCTCTCTCTCAGCCCCACCGACTGGGAGATCTGGTTCAAGAAGGGCCTCGTGAAGAAGACCATGGGCCTCTTCGATGATGCCCTCGCGGCCTTCGACAGGGCAATGGAGCTCCAGCCGAAGGAGGCCCTGATCTGGTTCCAGAAAGGGATTGTCCTCGGCATGCTGGGGAGGATCGAGGAGGCCCTGCGGTGTTTTGACACCATCCTCGTGCTCGACCCGAGCTATGCAATCCGTGCCTGGCACGAGAAAGGCGTGAACCTCGGGAAGCTGGGGAGGTACGAGGAGGCCCTGCAGTCATGGGATCGGATCATTGAGAAGGACCCGAAATATGTCATGGCATGGTACAGCAAGGGGATCATCCTCTCCTACCTCGGGCGAAACGAGGAAGCACTCAGCTGTTTTGACAAGGGGCTCGATATCTATCCCCGGAGCCCGGATCTCTGGTACCAGAAGGGTCTGATCTTCTCCAGGACGAAGAACCTCGAGCGTGCCCAGAAATGCTACGAGATGGCTCTCTCGATCAACCCCCGGCATGTGGAGTCCAACCTCGAGCTGGGGATGATCGAGGAGGTTCACGGCCATTTCGAGCGGGCTTTCCTCTCCTATGACCGGGTCCTCAAGATGGATCCGAAGAACCCCAGGGCATGGTACCAGAAGGGGACGACCTTGCAGAGGCTGGAGAGAAATGATGAGGCGCTGGACTGCTACGAGAAGGCCCTGGAGCTGAACCCGATGAACATGTATATCTGGTTCTCCAAGGCCCTCCTCCTTGCATCCATGGGAAGGGTGGGGGAGGCCGTTCGCGCGTTCGACGGCGCCCTTGCCATACAGGATGTTCCTGAAGTACGAAGGCTCCGCGATGCTCTTGTGGCAGAGACAGGAGAAGAAGCCCCCCCACCCGATCGTTGATACTGTCCTGATCGGGAAAAATACGTTCTCTTCCCTAGAGATCTCTCCACCCTCTCCTTCTGAAAAAAGAGGGTACGGGTCAGCGGCGATCAGCGCCGGCCGGTGAATATGATGAGGAGGGCGGCTGCGATGAGGGGCAGGATCTCGGGCAAGGGCATGGGCGTGGCCTGGGCCTGGTTTCCCGCCGCACCCGGGGCTGATGGTGTGCCTGCCTGAGCTTCTGCCTCGTACATGTAGATATCTGCATTCCCGTTTCTGTGGTCTTCCCAGACAACCCGGTCACCCCAGATTGCGGGTGAGCGATGGACCGAGGGATCCTGGGTAAGCGCTTCTTCCTTCCCGGTGGATATGGTATACATATAGATCTCGGGATTCCCGTTCCGGTAATCCTCCCAGACAATCCTGTCACCCCAGATGTGCGGGTTGCGCTGGTTGGCAGGGTCCGTGGTGATCCTCCGCTCCTCCCCCGAAGTAATATTATAGAGGTAAATATCGTCGTTCCCATTCCTGTTGTCCTGCCAGACCACGAGATCTTCGTATATCCAGGGATTGAACTGGCTCGAGGTGTCATTGGTCATGCGGGATTCGGCCTTTGTCGTGAGGTTATAGAATTGGATGGTGCTGGTCCCGCCACTCGCATCCGTCCAGACCATCCGATCTCCCCAGATTGCCGGGGAGCGCCGGGACCCCGTTCCCGGTGGGAGTTTCACCTCGCGATTATCAGTCGTGCTGTACACCACGATGTTATTATCCCCGTTCCGTGACGTCTCCCAGACGATGAGGTCCCCCGATACCCGCGGGAACTTCTGGTTGGTGGCCCCCGTGACGATCTGGCGCGCAGAACCGGTGAGGAGGTTATAGATATAGATGTCAGGGCTTCCATAGGTCAGGTCCACACCTGCAATGGTATTCTCCCAGATTGCCGGGGATTTCCTGTCCTTCGGACCCTTCGTGATCCGGGTCTCGTTCCCTGTGTTTACATCATAGAGATAGATATCCAGGTTCCCGTTCCGGGCATCGGTCCACACAATCCGGTTCTCCCAGATGGCCGGTGAGGTCTGATCTGCAGGATCTGATGTGATCTGGACCTCTGCTGCCTGGACGCACCCGATAAAGGAGAGGAAGAGGGTCAGGGCCAGGAATATGAGTAGAAACCGTGGCGACATATGCATCAGTTCTTTTATAATGCTATATAAATCAATTGGTTTTCGTTTATAAGAATTTCTTGAGATCGGTAGTTTTTAGGTTATTATAATGGATATTACAGGGTAATTTCAGGGAAGATCCTCCTCCTCTGGAATGAGGAACGCCAGGGCGGGGGTGTGCATGAATGGGGAGGGCGGAAGAGAGATCAGGGCAGAATTATCCCACCTTCCGGGCGGAACCGGGCGGGGATCAAGAGCAGTCTTTGTGATGAGGAGAAGAATCGCCAGTCTTCAAATCTGAAGACGAACAACCCTTACAGGGAGAAAGTGCCAGAGATGCACCACGGGATCATTCCTTCCGTGCGGGAAGATCTGAAACAACATGTGGACGAGAAGAACCTTAAGAACTACCACCGTTTTTTCAAGGAGGATGTGCTCTGTTACGGCGTGAAAACCCGGGATGTGAGAAGTATCTCCCGGAGATCTTTTACCCGGCTCAAGGGCATGGGAAAGCAAGAGATATTCTCGCTCTGTGAGAATCTGTTCGCGTCAGATTACTGTGAGGAAGCCTTTATCGCATCTGACTGGACGTACCGTCTTCGGGAAGAATACGAACCGGGCGATTTTGCCCTCTTCGAGAGCTGGATCGGGAAGTACATCAATAACTGGGCGAAGTGCGATACGTTCTGCAACCATGCCCTCGGTGCCTTTGTCGAACGGTTCCCCGGCTTTATCAGGAACCTCAAGATCTGGACAGGATCCGAGAACCAGTGGTTCCGACGGGCTTCGGCAGTGACCCTGATCCTCCCGGCGAGGAAGGGCATGTTCCTCCCGGAAATCCTGGAGATCTCCGATCTTCTGCTCGGCGATAAGGAAGACCTGGTTCAAAAGGGGTGCGGGTGGCTGCTCAAAGAGGCGGGCAAGGCCCACACGAAGGAGATATTCGAGTACGTGATGGCCCGGAGGGATACAATGCCGAGGACGGAGCTCAGGTACGCCATCGAGAAGATGCCGGAAGACTGGAAGAAACGGGCTATGGAGAGATGAGATCCGCCGGGAGGAGAATGGAGATGCCGATGCGAGGGGTGAGATTTGAACTCACGAACCCCTTCGAGACTGGCCCCTCAAGCCAGCGCCTTTGACCTGGCTTGGCAACCCTCGCGCGTAAATAACTTTACCCGTGGATTACAAGAACCTTCTCCTTCAGCATCGCCTGCTTGCGTAGGCGATACAAGACCTACCTCACACGCACTTCCCGTATTGGTTACAGTAACCCGTAAGGCAGTAATGGGTTGCATCTCCACACGTCTGGTGACACTGGTTATCAGCACCACATACATACCCTGACAGGCAATAGTGGGTTGAATCTATACACGTCTTGTGGCACTGGTTATCAGTACCGCATACAGACCCTGACAGGCAATAGTGGGTTGAATCTATACACGTTGGATGACACTGATAATCAGTACCCATTATAGACCCGGGGTTGCACACGAGACATTGACCATTGATGCACGTTCCCGAGAAGCAGTACGATCCCGTTCCCCCACAACTATATTTATCAAGATCGGCAGGGGTATTGAAATCCCACCCGGTATAGTATAGTGGGTTATTTTCCTTTTCCATCACGAACCCACCAGTTGGGTCTGCGGCAAGCCACCCATTCGGGGAGATTTCAACCATATCCCACGCGTGATTCGCTTGGGCAATCGATGTTACATCCTCGTTCACATTTCCAAGCTTGATAAAAGCAGTAAATCCCCGCGCCGTCATCATATCCCAAAAATCTTTCGCCATATCAACGCAGACGTAAATATTGCTGGATTGTCCTGTTTGGGTGCCCAAGTAAGTATGCGAGTTATGATAATCCTGAACCATTTCAGTTATAGTCTCAACACTCGGGAACCCAGCGCCCCCCGTTGATTGAACGATCACTGTTGGCTGCGCTGAGGTTTCTGGAGTTGATACGGATGTGGGAGCTGCACGAATTAGCATATTCGTGCTTGTCTGTGCCGATCCAGAACTCGCTGTAACAACATAATATCCATACCCAGACGACCAGTACGACGGCGATGTATCTACCGGAAAACGGAACCCGCCGTTTGTAGATACAGTGGTGCCGCTTGCAGCGATTACACCACTCTGTTCAATCATTATGACTATCTGGCTGTTGTCAGGGAGATTGGTAGTCCCCGTGATGTAAAATGTATCACCAGCATACTTGGGTTCAATGCTATCCAATTGTATCAACGGGGTCGGTGCTGGCGTCAGTGCTGTTGTTGGAGTTGGTGTGGGTGCTGGTGTTTGTGCTGGAGCGGGTGTACCAATGTTTATGGTACACCCACATGTGATGATAGAAACAACCAGAATCGTAGTTAAAATGGTATAAAGTCTGTAAATTTTTTCCATGATGTTCTCTTCAGATTTTGGAGATAATTCCTCAATTCAGGTCCAGATGTGTTTCTTAAACAATTGAGATTCCATTGTATGCTTATAAATACTTCACCACATCAGAACGCGTTGGACATTATGATTTACGCATAGCCAGTTAATCTAATGTCATTGCAGGTTGTCGTCTTATGAATGCTTCGGAACATGGATGTATATTAATATACAACGCCTATTCTCCTCTATGTGGTCCCTCATCATGAAGGACTTCGCCGATTCGCCTGCCCAGGCCCGGGTAGCGAAGTTCCTCCTTGAGAACGGCTTCGGGGTGAACGACGACGGGAAGGTGGTTGCAAACGGCGTGGAGATCCCGGCCACCCATATCGCCGCAACCATCGGGGCCGACCGGCGGGTGGTGGATGCCACGGCCCGGAGGATCCTCTCCCTCGAAGCCCTCTCCCCCGTCTTCCGGAACATGCGGGCCACACCCGATCTCTCACGGGTCGCCGAGACGCTGGGGCTCTCGGCCTTCACGGTCATCCCGAAGAACGCCCAGGAGAAGGGGATCATAAGCGCTGTCATGAAGGTCGTCTCGAGGCGCAACCTCACGATCCGGCAGATCTTTGTCACCGATCCCTATTTCTCAGAAGAACCGAAGCTCGTTGTTATCATCGATGAGAAGGTCCCCCGCGGCCTCTTCGAGGAGATACGGTCCCTCCCCCAGGTGAAGCAGATCATCATCTGAAGCATTCCATCTCCAGGTAGAGGCGGTAGATCCTCTTCCGGATCCTCTTCTTCAGCCGGATGGCCGCTCCCAGGGTACGCTCGATACTCCCCTGCCCTGTCCCGTGGACCAGGTTATCAGCGTTCGCCACTATCTTCTCCTCCACGGTCACCGGTACACAGTCCCTGGGAATGAGCCTCTCGAGAGTGCACTCGTCGGCTGTCATCCCTGCGCCTATGTGCCTCTCAATGATGGAGACAAGGGCTGGATCCAGGCCAAAGGACTTTGCCAGGGCAGCGCCCCGCTGGGCATGGCCGATCCCATGGGTCGTTCCCCTTCCGATATCATGGAGCATGGCACCGGCCTGCACGAGATCCCGGTTCACGAGCGCGTTGTTGGTAAACTTGCGGGCGAGGGCCGAGACCGCCCTCGCATGAGTTATGACAGATCTCCCGCAGCCGGCACGGACGAGGAGCGGCTCCCACTCCTCATTCATACCCGAGGCATTCACGGATGGCGGAGATCCGGCGTTTCAGGGCTGACAGGAGCGCCTCGTTGTCAAAGTGCTCGACCGGCTGGGTGCATCGGGGGCAGGCGAAGTCGAGTTCCATGACCTCGTTGAAGGTGAAGGTCCCACAGGTCTTGCAGAGGTAGAAGTCGTTCTCCTCCTCGAAGTTCTCCCGGGCCTCGAGCTTCTCGAGCATCATCTTCATGTCCTCCATCACGGCACCCGGGACCCGGTCGAGGCGCAGGGTCCAGAGGTAGGTGAGCCAGCCTGTCTCGGTGTTCTTGAGCCTCCGGTACTCTGCAAGCCTCTTCTCGTAGAGGGTATAGAGGGTGTGCCGGACAGAGTTGAGGTTGATCCCTGTCTTCTCGGCAAGCTCCTCGTCACTGTACTCCCCCTCTTCAGGGAACTTCTCCAGGAGATCGAGCCCCTCGTCTCTGATGAGGCGGTGCAGGTACGTACGGATTGCCTCGTCCTTCAGGATCTCCGCGATGGACATCATCACCCCATATATCGCTTCAGCTTGTTAAGGGTGTTGTCAAGAGATTCCAGCGCGCAGGACCGGTCCCTTCCGGTACCAAGGACGCTCACCACTGCCTGACCCTCCTCGAACGAGGTGCCGGGCCAGGGGATATCGGCGACATCGGGCGCGAACCTGGAGAGGTCCTCCTTCACCACCAGGTCCCGGTCTGCAAAGAGTATCTGCCTCGCCGAATAGCACGCAGGCCCAGGAACCCCGGGGGGGAGCTTCCCCTGGCACGCATCCATGTGGAGCAGGAAGAGGCTCAATCCGGTCGAGGCCTCGACGGTGTCCACCGTGGCCTGAAAACGGGGGTTCACCTCGATTGCCAGGGCATCCTCCCCCAGGACAAAATCGATGCCAACGGAACCCACGCAGCCGCTCGCCGCGGCTGCCTTCACCGCGAGTGCCTTCATCCTCTCCGTGAGCGGATGATCGAGAGGGGTGACGGAGCCGATGAAACCGAAGGGGGATGCATCCCCCCCCCGGAGGACCTGCTCGTTCGCGGCAATGGCCACTGCGTGCTTCCCGTCGGCGATACAGGAGACGCTCGCGGGGATCCCCGGGACCTGCTTCTGGAAGATGGCTTCGATCCCCGGGCTCTCCTGCCGCCACAGCTCCAGGTCATCAGGGGAACGGATGATGGCATTCCGCCATCCCCCCGCGCCGCTCCTGGGCTTGACGATAGAGGGGAAGTCCCCGGGTGCGGCAAGAGGCGGGACGGGGATGCCCTCCCTCTCGAAGAACCGCTGGACCTCGAGCTTGTCGAGGAGCCGGGCTGCCGTTCGGGCATCGGTTCCAGCCACGGGGACAGGAGCGTCGATGGTCTCGGCCCCGGATGTTGGGATGAAAAAGTCGATCCTGTGACGGCCGGCCATCTCGGCGATCCGGTCGGGAAGTTCATCCAGTTCCTCGAACTTCAGCCGATCTTTCGTGTACCAGGAGAGATCCTGGTCGCAGAAGTGGTCTACCGCGTAGACCGCGTACCCTGCCTTCGATGCCGACCGGGCCACGTGCCTGGTGGCGAACCCGGCGATGAGAACCCTGCCCTTCACGGCCCGGTCCTCTTTCCGTCGCTGCTTGGGTATATCCTCAGTTCGGCATCAGGGTAGGTGCGGTCGAGCTCGTGACCCTCGAAGAGGTGGTCGAGGAAGACGGCGGTGCCCGATACCTCGGAGTGGGGCTGGCCGGTCACCGATACGTTGTAGTCTGCAAGGCCGTAGATCTCGCCCGGCACCTTCTCGGCCCCAATCACGATGAGGAGCTTTTCCTTCTCCTGGATTTCACCGATGACCTCCTTCATCGGGAGTCCATACATGGTGAGGTGGACGACCGTCCCACCCTGCTCTTTCCATGCCCGCACGCACGCCTTCCACGAGACCCCGTCCCTGACAAAGAACTCCCCGCCCCAGCGGGTCACCACATCCCGTATACTCCCTGTCAGGCCCGGATCCTCGGCCGCGAGGTACATGCCATCGGCCCCGAAGGCCCTTGCCGCGAGGCCGACGTGAGTCGTCACCCGCTTGTCCCGGAAAGGCCGGTGGCCGAGCCTGAGGATGCAGACCTTTTTCATCGGTTACTTCCTCTCCTGCTCTGACCTCGCCCTGATGATGCCGTTCTCAACGATGAAAGGGCAGGTTTCATCGTTGTTTGCCTGGCAGAGGAGGAGGGACTCCCGGAACGACAAAACCCTCACCGAATCGCCCGCCCGCTCGACAAGGTAGTACTTCTCGAGGCGGCGGACAGATTCCTCGATGAGACGAGGTTCGTAACCAAGGCATGCCAGCCCCTGAAAGGTACCTGCCTTCCCGTCAAGAAGGGCATGGTACACTGCCCAATCGATCTCCTCGTCCCGCACACGTACCAATCTCAGGAGTGACCATATATTATTATGGCATGCAAAACCAGAGACATTCCTGTTTCCTTTTTTAATTTAAAGCCCAGAAAAGACCCAAATACCTTATATTTCGTCACAATATAAATAGTATTCTATATGCGCGTAAAGGCTCCCCGGTGCCCTCTTCCCAATTGCGGATCATCCATGGCCCGCGCATATATCCGGGTGGTATGCGAGGACCATAAGCAGCGGCCTACCCCGGTCGGGTGGTGGTGCCGGGAATGTGGGATCAGCCAAGTTGGTGAGGATCATCCAGATATGTCAGGGCTGGGTTGGGAGGGGGTGATAGTGGGTTCGAAGAGATATTCGGTCGGGTTCCAGCCGATCATCTGACTGGTGCCGACATCGCTGGAGAGGACGAGCCAGATCTTGGCGGCCGGTTCATCACCGATGAAAATCCCGTCGAAGTTGAAGAGGCCCACGATGTGGACTTCACCGAGGGCATCACTCGTGCCCTTCCCGAGCACGATGAGATTGGGTCCGGGCCACGGGTCAGCGTTGTAGATGAGGCTGAAGTCCGTGTCTGGTGCCAGCTGGTGGCCGTTGAAGACGAACATCTTCGGGACCTCGCTCCCATCGGGGACATGGTAGGTCATGATGCCCCACGCGCCGCCTGCGACGATATCCCAGGTGGACGGGTCCTTCTCAAAGAAGTAGAGATACCCAGCCTTGCCCTTGCCGTTGATGCCCGGGGCCGGCCCCGCCGCCACGGTCCCGATGAAACCGAGGAGGAGGAGGGCTACGATGGCTGTGGAGAGTATCTTCATGGGCAGAACACACCCCCATTAATTCATCGTTTTCCGGGAGGACCTGAAGGAACCTTGTACCGGAGATATCCAGGTATCCTGGAACATTAGGTAATATCTCTCCTGGATATTAAATCTAACGTCATAATTGACTTATTTTTGAAATTAAACAAAGTATAATGACATAATTGGTAGATGAGGTTATAAAAGAATTTAAAATGCTTAACTTTTGGATCATTGGACGTCTTTGAAGAGGCGAGTTCAATCGGAACACCCGCATAACAATACCGGCATTCCCACATCTCCGGATCCTCCCTTGGCGAGGTGAGGGCCGACCCGCAACAAGGACAAGGAGCGGGGTGCAGTCCATGATGAGAAGGAGTGAATTCTGGTATTCTTAGGGTTGGGTTGGGAGAGGGTGAAAGTAATATTATTTAAGTCACGGCACCGATTCCGGTTGAGGAAACCCTGCCTGGACCGGGATACTGACTTGATCGACCCTGTGGAACTTGCCGAGCTCGCGGATCGCATCCTCGCCATTGCCGGTGAGAACGCGAAGGTCCTTGCCGAGGTTCTTGATACCCTGGATATGGAGGCGCGGTCCGAACTGCTCACCTCGGATCTCCTGAACGCTCTCCAGTCCTTCTATTACCATTTCCGCGAGCTGCCCACTCTTCTCGGGCAGGAACGCCTCACCCTTCAGCCCGCGGCGGCCGCCATGGATGGAATCCTCTTCGAGGAGGAGAAAGGGCGGGATCTCATCTTCCGGATCGAGAAGAGTGGTCCGGTCATCGAGATTACCGAGGGTGGAGAGCTGGTCGTGAGGTTCGAGGGTCAATCCGCATACAGTGGTTCCAGACATTACCTGATGGAGTAAGGTCCCCAGGCACAGGCCATTTTTCTATGACCGCGCCGGATCCTTTCCCCGGGTGATAATATCCGGATTTACCTTTGCCCGGACGAGTGGAGGCGGGTCACCCCAGCTGACGATCTCCTCTCCCAGAATGGCGACCATGGCGGTAACATCGGAACCTGTGAGACGGGAGAGGACCGTGCGGTCGTCAGGTCGCAGTTCGTTACAGAGTGCCGTCGCCCAGGCATCGGCGGAGGCGACATTCCCCGAGAAGACCGTAACAGCATCCGCGATTCCCAGGCTTACCGATGGCCCTACCGTCGCCGAAGATGTACAGATCCCCTGTATTCCGGTCCCGGCCGGGATGACAAAGGCAAAGGTATCGGAGAGCGGCGATGCCCCGGCATGGACCCCGACCCGTATCTCGCGATCGGCGATGAGGGCGATATCACCCCCGTTATCGATGACGCCGAAGAGAGCCCCCGCCTCGATCATACCTTCGAGGCCGGACCAGGCGATCGTCCCGGCTACCGCCGCCATAGGGCCGACCCCTGCCTTCCGTGTTGCATCCGCCATCCTCCCAACCACCTTTCCACCGTTATCCGGCGTGTACGGGTCATAGGTGATGGCAAAGAAGGGGTCCCGCGCGATGTAGCGCTCGAGCTCCTGGCGCGCGGAGATCATACCCTTTTTTGCAGCGGCAATATGGGCCGGGTCATCGGCAAGGATGGTCGCTATGGTCTCCCGGAACTGGAAATGCTCGCGGATCATGGTAGCGGTTGGAGTCTCGTCCTCATTGCTGGCCCCGTATATTGGTTCAGGGTATCTTTTTTACTGGGTATATGGGTGATCCCCGGGACCGAAAGCTTTTCGTAATCTCCCGGGATGAAAAGACACAGGAGCTTTATGACCAGAGGGAAACCCAACCGGCTCATCCATGAGAAGAGCCCTTACCTTCTCCAGCATGCTTACAACCCTGTCGACTGGTACCCGTGGGGGGAAGAGGCCTTCAGCAGGGCAACTGCCGAGGACAAACCCGTCTTCCTCTCGATAGGGTACTCCACCTGCCACTGGTGCCATGTGATGGCCCGGGAGTCCTTCGAGGACCCGCAGGTGGCAGCCCTCATGAACTCGAGCTTTGTGAACATCAAGCTGGACCGGGAAGAGCGGCCGGAGATCGACCACATCTACATGGCGGTCGCTCTTGAGCTCATGGGAACAGGAGGGTGGCCCCTCACCATCGTCATGACCCCCGAACAGAAGCCATTCTTCGCTGCCACGTATATCCCTCGGGGATCTGGTTTCGGGCTGGTCGGAATGCTCGATCTCATCCCGATGATCGATACCGCCTGGAAGGAGAGACGGGAAGAGCTTCTGACAGCAGCGGATAAGGTCACAGTCCTTCTCAGGATGCCATCGGCTGACAAGGGCGGGGGAAGCGCTCAGGAGGTTGTGGCGCGGACCCTGGGCGATCTCAGGTCCAACTTCGACCCAGAATACGGCGGGTTCGGCGGGCCTCCCAAGTTCCCTACCCCGCATACCCTGATCTTCCTGTTGAGGGCCTTCCAGAGCACGGGGGATCAGGATCTCTTATCCATGGCAGAGAAGACCCTCCTCGCCATGCACGCCGGAGGGATCTATGATCATGCGGGGTTCGGTTTCCATCGCTATGCCATGGATGCATCCTGGCTTGTTCCCCACTTCGAGAAGATGCTCTACGACCAGGCCCTCATCGCCATGGCCTATATCGAGGCATTCCGCGTGACCGGCCAGGCGCGCTACAGGGCAATTGCCCGGGAGATCTTCACGTATATGATCCGGGATCTCCGGGGGAACGAAGGAGCCTTCTCCAGCGCGGAGGATGCCGAGAGCGGTGGCAAGGAGGGAGGGTTCTATCTCTGGACCCGGGACGAGATCGGGAAGGTACTTTCAGGCAACGAGCTTGTGGCCTTCACTGGGTATTACGGGATCTGCCGTGACGGCAATATACCCAGGCATACCGGAGCAAAAAGTTCGGGAGATAACATCCTCTATAACGCGAAGACCGAAGAGCGGGTTGCTGCAGACCTCGGTATCCTTCCGGGCGACCTGGGGAACATCCTTGCGTCTGCGATAGAGAAGGTGCGCGCAGCCCGCGGGGACCGGCCCCGGCCCGCCCGGGACGAGAAGATCCTCACCGACTGGAACGGCCTTGCTCTAGCTGCGCTCGCAATGGGGGCGAGGACGTTTGGATCCGGGGAATACATGGAAGCTGGCAAGCGGGCAGCCACCTTTATCCTCTCCACCATGGTCACGAAGGAGGGGAGATTGCTGCACCGCTACCGATCAGGGGAAGCGGCGGTGGATGGGAATGCCGATGATTACACTCACCTCACATGGGGTCTCCTCGAACTCTACCATTCCACCCTCGATATCAGCTTCCTGGAACGGGCAGTTGCCATCACCGACATCTTCGTCGACCACTTCTGGGACGGGGAGCGGGGCGGTTTCTTCTTTACTCCGGACGACGGTGAGCCTCTCATCGCAAGGCTGAAACCCGTCCACGACGGGGCAACCCCCTCCGCAAACTCTGTCGCCCTCTCCAACCTTCTCACCATAACCCGTCTCACCGGCAGGACACGGTACCTCGACATCGCCCGGGATCTCGTGAGCTGGTACCTCAGGGAGCATGCAGGCTCGGCGGCAGCTTCCACCTGGATGATGGCCTCCCTCAACCGTGCCCTGAATCCCTCTGTCGAGGTTGTCGTGGTCGGCGATCCGGAGGCCGCCGATACACGGGCGCTCCTGCAGGTCGTGAACTCCCACGACCGCCCCGAGATGGTTATTCTCCTGAAACCGGCGACAGGGGATCCGATCCTCGATCATCTGGCTCCCTTCACCAGGGGATTTACCGCAAAGTCAGGAAAGGCCTCGGCATATGTCTGCAGGAACCATGCCTGCGAGCTCCCGGTCACCGATCCGGAATCCCTTAAGGGAATCCTCGATTCTTCACCTGCGCAGCAGGTTCAGGGATGAAGATCTCCAGGGTTCCCGCAGGCTTCGGGTGAATAGTGTTGAACGCACCCATGTCTGATCCTGCCACCTCCGTCTCGTTCGAAACGGCAATTGGTCAAAAATGCTGCGTTCAACACTATATAAAGGATGAAGTCCCATTGACTCTTAAGAGGGATCTCCCGAGGGGGCAGACAAGATGACAAAAACGCTTCTCACAGAACCAGAGGGGTACGAGCTCCTTAAAAACGCCGGCATTCCGGTACCTTCCCATGGGGTTGCGCATGACCCCGAAGAGGCGGTGAGGATCGCGCAGGAGATCGGTTTTCCTGTTGTCATGAAGATCGTCTCCTCCGGGATTATCCATAAGAGCGAAGTGGGGGGTGTGGTCAGGGGCCTTGGTAACCCTGCCAGTGTTCGTTCGGCCTATGTGGCGATTCTCTCGAACGTGAAGGAGCGGATGCCGGGGGCGGGGATCGGGGGGGTTATCGTCGAACAGGAGCTCCCAGGGGGCCTTGAGGTCTTCATCGGCGGTAAGACCGATCCGGCCTTCGGTAAGGTCCTCACCTTCGGCCTTGGAGGGACACTCGTGGAGATCCTGAAGGACGTGGCTCTCAGGATCCTGCCCCTCGGGGAGCGCTCAGCTGAAGAGATGGTAAAGGAGATCCGTGGCTACCGCCTCATCTCCGGCTACCGTGGGAATCCCCCGAAGGACGAGGCTGCGCTCGTCTCCATCATCCATGCCGCTGAACGTATGTTCACGGGTGAGGAGATCTCCGAGTTCGATATCAACCCTCTCATCCTCTATGAAAACGGGGCATGCGCCGTCGATGCCCGCATCTACCGTGGCGGGGATGCCCCGGCACAGCCGCGGAAGATCCACTGTGCCCTCGTCCCCGAGATCTTCTCCCCCGAGTCCATCGCCGTGGTCGGGGCATCCGGCGATCCGAGGAAGGTCGGGTATGCCGTCTTCAGGAACCTCCTCTCCTTCCCGGGCAGGCTGTACGCGATCAACCCGAACCGGAGCGAGGTCCAGGGGAGGAAGACCTATCCCTCCATCGCATCGCTCCCGGAACCGGTTCATCTCGTCGTCATCGCGGTCCCCGCGAAGCTCGTCCCCGGGATCGTAGAAGAGGCGGGCAGATCGGGCACGAAGGCTGTCATTATCCTCGCAGGCGGCTTCGGGGAGACCGGAAGTTCCGGGAAGAGCGTGGAGGGGGAGCTGGTGGAGACCGCCCGGAGATTCTCGATGCGCATCCTCGGGCCGAACTGCCTCGGGATCATGCTCCCCCACAAGGCGATCAACACCACCTTCGACCCCATCACCCCGAGGGCCGGGAGGGTGGCCTTCATCTCCCAGAGCGGGGCCGTGATCGCGACCATGGTGGACTGGTCAGTGCCCGAGGAGATCGGGTTCTCGGCGGTCATCAGCGTCGGGAACCAGGCCGACCTGGGGTTCGAGGACTTCCTCTTCTACCTCAAAGATGACCAGGTGACCCGGGCCATCGTGATGTATATCGAGGATGTGAAGGACGGGGCGGCCTTCCTCGAGGCTGTGGAGAGGGTCTCCGTCAGGATCCCTGTGATCGCCATCAAGAGCGGCATCTCGAAGAAAGGGCAGATGGCCGCTTCGTCCCATACCGGTGCCCTCGCGGGGAGCCACGAGGTCTACATGGCGGCCTTCAGGAAGGCGGGTATCATCACCACCCAGTCCCTGCGCGAAGCCTTCCTCCTCGCCGAGCTCCTCGCCTCCGAGGGCTATCCCCAGGGTAACCGGGGGATCGTCATCACGAACGCCGGCGGCTTTGCGGTCTTTGCCTCTGACTATGCCGATCTCTACGGGGTCGATCTCCTTGAACTCCCGGCCGAGGTCCTCAAGGAACTCAACTCCTTCCTCCCCCCCGCGTGGAGCCATGAGAACCCTCTGGACCTCGTTGGCGATTCGGGCGTCGGGATCTATGCCCGGGTCTTTGACCTCATGATCAGGAACCAGGGGTTCTGGGATATCGCGTTCGTCGTCTCGGTCCCTGACGCGGTCCTTGACGCGCCCCAGCTCGCCCAGGAGGTCGTGCGCTTCTCCAAGAGCACGAAGAAGATGGTGGTCGGCTGCTTCCTTGGGGGCTCTTCCATGAAGAGCAGTGTCCAGATCCTAAGGAGCCACCAGATCCCGAACTTCGCAGACCTGGAGGATGCCTTCCGCGTCGTGGGGAGGGCTTGCAGCATAAAGAGGCCTGGAGAGGTGCCTGACCTTGGGGATCGCAAACGGGAAGATATTCAAGAGAGCTGAGCAGAGGTGTACTGCAGATAAACAGACTCTTCTCCTGCGAGCACTCTCATGAAGATCCTCCTTATCGAACGGGAAGGCACGGACCTGTACTCGACCCTCTACGACTCCGACACGAGCCGCGCGATGCTCCGGTTCTACCATCCCGTCCGCCATCCTGCGGGAGTCGAGATTCTGACCGCTTCGCTGGGAAGCGCCCTCTCTCTCGTATCGGAGCTCAGGTGGTATATCCAGCGGTACGTGGACGAGATTCTCCTGACAGAGGACGGATCGGTCTACCTCACCTGGGACCTCGCCGATTGTGTGTACGAGCGCGGGGTGACCCTCTCCCAGCCCTGGCCACACAGGTTCCGCTATCGCATCCACGGGGGAAAGATCTACCGGTCCGCCTGGGATCTCGGTGCCTTTGGTGACGTTCCCCGGCCCGAGCTGGGGTCCGGTGAGGCTTCCCCCGATACAGGGGATCAGATCCTTGAGGTCTGGGGCACGTCAGGGGAATATCGTGAGCCGGATCGGGGAGAGCCGGGAATGACGGATGAAACAGGGGATCCGAACCCCGAATCCGGGGAAACCCCACCCTTATAAAGATATATTCCCAGCACCCATGCTTCACCATGGCACGGAAGACTCTCTCCATCGGGATCACCATCAACCTGGAGAATTATGAGAACCTCCGGCTGGATGTTGAAGGGGAGGTCGGGGACGACGGGAGCACGGAAGATCTCATCTCCTTCCTCGACGGGATGCTCGCGCGCCTGGGCCACGGGGACCAGGCCACCGCCGAGCGCATCGAGGCATACCGGAGAAGGGTCCTTGCGATGCCAAAGTCCGTTGCAGCCGCCCCGATACCCATCCAAGGAGAGGGGGAGGCTTCGCCGGCGGCAGTCCGGCCCGCTTCCGGTGGCGTACCGCGCGAGGCGGCTCCCAGGCCTCCTGCCCCTGTCCAGGCAGAGGCCCGGCAGGAGGCTCCGGCTGCGCCTGCCAGGGACGATCAGCCGGTGACTGTCAGGGTCAGTCCGGGGTCCAAGGGGGTCAGGCCCACGAAGCCACCCGAACGAGCAGGAGGGGCAGCTCCCGCGGCAGGAACGGCTGAACCCCGGAAGGCTCCCGCAACCCCGCCCACGCGGGAGGTCCCAAAGGAGGCAAAACCTGCTCCCGGCAGCCCGCCCCTGGGTGAGGGGGAGGTGGCCTGCGAGGGGTGCGGCCTCTCCATCACGAGGAACCAGGAGAAGCTCTCCCGGCTCCTCACGGGAAAGAGCCTCTGCAAGCGGTGCATGAACCCCCCCTGAGGGCGTTCATCATCGCCCCGCGCATGGTCCAGGTTTAAGTAGAACCCGATCGAGTCTCTATTGGGATGAAGAAAAGCCTCCTCATGTGGGACGAGACCCTCTTCCGCGAACCGGAGGTCTTCGAACTGGACTATGTTCCCGAGCAGTTCCAGCACCGCGAGGACCAGGTGAAGGAGCTCGCGTTCCAGGTGCGGCCGGGGCTGAAGGGGGCCCGGCCCCTGAACACGGTCTGCAGGGGGCTCCCCGGGACCGGGAAGACCACCTCGGTGAAGAAGCTCTTCACCGAGATCGAGGAGACGACAAAGAAGCTCATCCCTGTCTACGTGAACTGCCAGATCGATAACACGAAATTTGCCATCTTCTCCCAGATCTACCGGAAGCTCGCCGGCCACCTGCCCCCTGCCTCTGGCACCTCGTTCAAGCAGGTCTTCGATGCCATCACCCGGATCATGCAGAAGGAGGATGCCGTCCTCCTCGTCTGCCTCGACGATGCCAACTACCTCCTCTACGAGAACGAGATGAACCGGGTCCTCTACACCCTCCTCCGCTCCCACGAGGCCTATCCGGGCACCCGCATCGGGGTGATCCTCATCATCTCGGATATGAACGTTGACCTGATCCAGGCGGTGGACGCCCGGGTTGCGTCGGTCTTCCGGCCCACCGAGGTCTACTTCCCGCCCTATAAGGAGGAGGAGGTATCCGGGATCCTCCGTGACCGGGTGAACCAGGGGCTTTACCCGAACGTCCTCCCCGATCCCATGTTCCGCCTTGTCGTCGAGCAGACCATGAAGAGCGGGGATCTCCGGGTGGGGATAGACCTGCTGAAGAGGGCGACCCTGAACGCAGAGAAGGTGGCACGGCGCATCATCGAGCGGGACGATATCTGCAGGGCCTACGAGGTCTCCAAGTACCTCCACCTCGCGTTCACGGTTAAGACCCTGAAGGAAGAGGAGAAGGAGCTTCTGAAGGAGGTGGCAGAGCTATCCAGCGGGGAGAAGGAGATGAACGCCGGCGAGGTCTACCGGTCCCTCAAGGAGAAGGAGAGCCTCGGCTATACCCGGTTCTACGAGATGGTGAAGAAGCTCGATGCCATGCGTCTCGTGAACCTCTCCTATCGCGACGGGAGGGGGAGGACCCGGCTCATCAGCCTCCGCTATGATCCCGGAAGGGTTCTCGAGTACCTCCGGTAAGCCCTGAGGTAAGTTTAACAATCCTTATCATATCCTCATCCTCAGTATTTTCATCATCTCTACCGGGGGAATTGCAGTGATCAGCGTCAATGAACTTGCCTTTGATCTCTTTAATGAGCTGGCGGAATATCCGGAGGATTTCAATGCGGCGTTCCACCAGCTCGACAACGGTGCCCGGATCGTAGACTGCGGCGTCTCGACCCGGGGTGGCTACCAGGCAGGAAGGATCTTCACCGAGATCTGCATGGGGGGCCTGGGAGAGGTCGGTTTCCGGATGGGGCAGATCAAGGGGGTGCCCCTTCCCTTCATCGAAGTGGCGACCGACTTCCCATCCATCGCCTGCCTGGGGGCCCAGAAAGCGGGATGGACGGTCAAGGTCGGGAACTACTCGGCCATGGGGAGCGGCCCGGCGAGGGCACTCTCCCTGAAGCCGAAGCACACCTACGAGGTCATCGATTACGAGGACGACTGCGAGGATGCGGTCATCTGCCTTGAGAGCGATCACCTGCCCAACGGCGAGGTCCTGGAGAAGATCGCGACTGACTGTGGCGTGGAGCCGTCAAACACCTGCGCGGTCGTCGCGCCGACAGCGTCCCTCGTGGGATCGATCCAGGTTGCAGGCCGGTGCGTCGAGACAGCCGTCTATAAATTAAATGAGCTCGGCTTCGATACCCGCACCATCGTCTCGGGTATCGGGACCGCACCTATCGCGCCCGTGAAGAAGGATGCCACCAGGGCTATGGGGTCGACGAACGATGCGACCATCTACCACGGGTCCATCTACCTCACGGTGAAGAACCCGAAGATCAAGGAGTATCTCGAGAAGATCCCGAGCAACAAGTCCAAGGGGTACGGGAAGCCCTTCTACGAGATCTTCAAGGACGCGAAGTTCGACTTCTACAAGATCGATACATCCCTCTTCTCTCCTGCCGAGGTCGTCATCAACGAGCTCACCGAGGGCGTTGTCTACCATGTCGGTGCCGTGAACCCCGACGTGACCCTGAAGTCCTTCGGCTTCCAGTAATTTTTTTCCCGCATTCGGACAGGACGGTTCTTCAGCAATTTTAATAGGATCGCCGCTCCACCCTATCAAGCGGGCTTGTGGTCTAGCTGGTTATGATATCGCCTTTACAAGGCGGGGATCAGCGGTTCGAATCCGCTCAAGCCCATCCCCTGTTCATACATTTATATCTCCCCCGGGCAATGAGTACCTCAAGAAGGGCGATGAAGTCCGCCGTGAACCGCCTTTGGGCTGATGACTTCTGTTTTCCATCACAGGAGGTTTTGTATGAATATGATCGTATGGGACGGCTTCCCGAAAGAACCGCTGGGATGGCCGGGAAAAAAGGAGGGCCGGCATGGCAACCGGAACAGGTTCCCTGAATGAGTCCCAGGCGCGACGCCTCCGGGTCACCTGCCAGCACATCGATAGACTTCTCAGCGACATCGAGGATATCCTGAACGAGTCCGCTTCGAAGACTGCGTTTCCGCGCTGCTCATCCGATATCACTCCGGCACAGCAGCGGGCTATCGAGGATTATATCGCACGCATTCGCGCCTCACTTATCAGGATCCTGGAAGGGCAGGGAATCTCCCGGGAACAACCCTCTGTTCCAGCCTCGCGAGCTGTTGCGTTCACCCTTGTCTCGATCGACATCGCGGTGGAAGAGCTGAAGCCGAAGTATATGCGGGGCTTTGGCCCCGTGACTGTGACAGCAGGACGGGATCTCAATAAAATAGCGGGGGAGCTGCACGGCCTGGTTTCAGGGTTCGACAGGTATCTCGCCGGGGGGAGAGAACGGGATCCGGGGAATTCGTGATACGGCCGAACAACTTGATCCTTCTCGTCGGTGAAGAGAGGAGATCTCGAATCGGGTCCCGCGATGGCAACGAGGGCATGGAAGGTTGGAATGCCCGCCCTAGAATCCAAACCTCAAAGTACCTCCTGATCTAACGGATGATTATGGCAGGGAATGAGGAGAAAAGAGGCGATTCAAAGACCTGCACCTGGATGGAGGAGGGGCAGCGGTGCGCGAAGGAGGGGAAGCACGAGAAGGCCATCCAGTATTTCGATCAGGCCATTAGGGAGAACCCAAAGGCCGCCGACGCCTGGCTCGCCAAGTGCAATGAGCTGAAGTCACTCGAACGCTATCCCGAGGCTCTCGAATGTTATACCACAGCCTTGAAGATCGACCCGAGGTCCTGCCAGGCCTGGATCGCCAAGGGGAATACTCTTGTCAAGCTCCAGCGCCAGGACGAGGCCCTGGAATGCTTCGGCACGGCGAGGAAGGTAAAGAGGTAGCCGGGGAAACCAGCCCTGCTCCGGGCCCCGAACGGGACGGATCAGCTAACCGGTATCCCGTTCTCCCGGGCGATCCCGGTGAAGGCCGAGGCAAGGTACTCCGCCTGCTGCTTCGTGAGCCCGTAGGTGTTGAACTTCCAGACCCGTGTCGCCCCGGGGATGACCCCCCCGATCCCCTTCTCGGAGAGGGCGCTCGTAAAGAAATACCCTCGCTTCTTGTGCGACTCTGCAACCCGATCAAATGATTTGCGGGTATCCACCCGTGTCAGGGTGTGCTTCCTGGGATACTCGGAGAGGATGGCGGTTCCCTCGATTGAGCGGAGGGCATCGATGACGATCTTCCCGTTCGCGAGCTCTTCCTCCCACCGGTTCACCCGTTCCCTGACGTGGGGGAAGGAGGCCATCATCCCCATGATGGTCGCACCCATGAGGGTGCACCCAAGGAGCTCCACCTCCTTCACCCCGAACGCCCTTCCGGTGATGTCGCCCTTGGCCTGCGTCGTTCGGAAGAGCTCCTGCGCATGCTCTTTCGTGGTCGCGAGGAGGCCGGATGGAGCAGGGGACGCCATGCTCTTATGCCCCGAGCCCACGACAAAGTCGACTCCCAGTTCCTTTCCGTCCACGGGCATGATGCCCACCGTGTAGGCGCCGTTATACATCACCTTCACATCATATGCACGGGCGGCGCGGGCGATCTCCCGCACCTGGTGCTCGTTCCCGAACTGGTAATCGAAGTGATCGATGAAGAGGAGAGCCGGGGGGCGCCCGAACTCCCTGGTCACGTCCTCGATCCGGCTGGCCGCGGCATCGGCGGTAATAATATTCTTTGCATCCTTCGGGATCTCCCGGGGGACCCCTCCTGCCGCCTCGATGGCCAGGAACTCCGTGTAATGGGAGAGGGCGGTGAGGAGGACGGGCGAACCCTTCTCGACGTAGGTGTCGGCCACGGCCTGGAAGCCCCGCCGGGCGCCGGGCATGACCCGCGCCTCGTCCATTCCGACAAACCGGGCTAGATCATGGTGGAAGGCGTCGAGGGGCGGTTTTTTTATATGGTCCAGCCTGAAGGGCTTCCGGCAATTGTCGCAGACCGAGTACCCGTCGCCATAGGCGATGATGGCCTTCATGGCATCTGCCGTGAGCCTTCCCCCCGCCTGGATGGGATCGATGTTGATCGCCACCTCCTCAAGATCCCGGACCTCGATATCCCCTGTACACCTCATCAGAGGAGCTCCTCCTCGAGGATCCCTATCTGCTGCCTGAGATCTGCGAGGTGCTTCAGGACTGCCCTCCGGTCCTCTTCGGAGAGGTCATGGAGGGGGGCCGTCCTCCTGAGCATGACCCTGATATCGGTGAGGGTGAAGAGGCCCTGGAAGACTGCATCGACAGCTCTTCGCGACATACCATCCCCATAAAAATATCAGGGAACGAGTATAGATAGCTGGTGATCGGGGGTCCCTCTCATCTTCGCACCACCCGCATGAGCTCTATATGGGTGCGGGGATGATTTCGGGCAGGGGAGAGATGAGATTCGTCCACATCGGAGACAGCCATCTGGGCCTCTCGCAGTTCAACCGCCTGGCTGACGACGGTGTGAACCTGCGCGAGCGCCTCGTCTACACCCACTTTCTCGACGGCATGGATGCCATCATCAGGTTGCGTCCCGATGCCGTGGTCCATGCGGGCGACCTCTTCCATTCGGTCAGGCCCAAGACCCTCGCCTACACCACGGCGCTCGAGGCCCTCTCCCGGCTCGGGGATGCAGGCATCCCCCTCGTCATCATCGCCGGCAACCATGACATGAAGAAGTCCCGGTATACCACATCCCCGTTCGAGGTCCTCGAGTATCACAGTACACCCATCCATGCCGGCTACCACTACAGGTATGAACATGTGGAGGTGGGAGATACCCGGTTCCACCTGATTCCGAACCTCCTGCAGCCATCCCAGTACCGGGAGGAGTTTGACAGGATCGAGCTCCTCAGGAACGGGAGGAATGTCCTCGTTACACATGGGCTTGCAAGCACTCTCAGGGATCACCGGCTCGGCACGGTCATGGAGCACGAGATCGACACGACCATGCTCTCCCCTGGATTCGACTACATCGCCCTCGGACACTTCCACGGCCAGAAGCAGGTTGCCGACAATGCATGGTATTGCGGTTCTCAGGAATATATCACCTACGCCGAGATCGGCGACACGAAGGGGGGTCTTCTCGTTGACCTGGACCGGCAGACAGTCGACCATCTCGATCTCCCCCGCACCCCGATGGTCGACCTCGGGGAACTGGAATGCGAAACCCTCTCTCCACGGGAGGTAGGGGAAGGAATAGCCGAAAGAGCCATCGGTGTAGCTGACTCCGGCCAACCTGCCATGGCAATTATCACCCTGACAGGAATAAGCCGGCGGACATTCCAGTCCGTGGATCCCGGTCTTTTACGGGAAGCCAGGTCCCGGTTCCTGGAGCTGAGAACATCCTTCACGTCGGGGACATCCGGCACTCCGCTCACCGATCGCCGGAGTCTCACCGGTGTCGACTACGTGGAACTCTTCGGCGGCTACCTGAAGGACCAGAACCTCGGCGAAAAGGAACACCGGTTCATCTTCGAGAGAGGTTCAGCGGTTATCCAGAGCGTGATGGCCGGCGAGGCAGGAGAGGAAGATGCAACTCCTTAGGCTGCAGATGAGGAACTTCAAGCGTTACCGGAACCAGGATGTGATCTTCAGGGACGGCATCACAGGCATCCTGGGAAACAACGGTACCGGGAAGACCACCATCGTAGATGCCATCCTCTTCTGCCTCTACGGCGTGAAGGAGACCGGCCTCGAGTACATCCTCAGCGCAACCGCAGGACCACGTGACCGGGCCGAGGTGAGGCTGGACTTCTCTGTCCGGGGCGAGGAGTTCCAGCTCGTCCGGTCCCTTGACCGGAAGAAGAAGCACGACGTCCAGCTCCACCGGGGCGGAAAGCTCTTTGCACGGGGGGTCTCTGACGTCCACGACGCTCTCCGCAGGGTGATCCGGATGGGCCACGCCGATTTCAGGAACACCATCTTCTCCGGGCAGAAAGAGCTCCTGACACTCGTCGAGGCGACACCTGAGGTGCGGAAGAGCTGGTTCCGCAGGGTGCTGGGCATCGACAGCCTGAAGGAGGAGGGCGGGGGAATTCTCAGGGATGAGGTGAGGGCTGCCCAGGACCAGGTGCTCCAGATCAAGGGCAGGATGGAAGGTGTCGATCTGAAGGATCTCCTGAATCAACTCGATAAAGCGAAAGAGGGGAAAGCAGATGCCGAGAAAGAGATAATGAGGCTTGCGGAAGAGGAGAGGTCTCTTAGAAAAACTATCGCTTCCCTCGACCATAAACAGAAGGGCCTGCATGAGCGTGAGACAAAAGATCACAGCACAAGAGCACTCATCCGGGCCAGGGAAGAGGAGGCTGCAAGGGTCGACCGGGAGCTCGGCAGGATCCGGAAGGAGATGGCTGCGCTCAGCAGGTGGGAAGAGGAGTTCAGGACCGTTACCGTGAAAGAATCTTATTTTGAGGCCTGTAAAGAACGCTACGTTACAAGCCAGGATCGGGCCCGTACCTTTCAGGAACTCACTGCGAAGGAGAAGGATAAAAGCGAGAGGCTGAGTGAGGTTGAAGAGGATCTTGCCCGCTTCCGTGAAGAGGCGTCCCGCCTGGGGAGGGATGAGGAGATGATCTCGACCCTCGCCCCGGTGATCGCCCGCCGTGCTGCCATCCAATCCCGGCTTGAAGAGCTGGGGGGACTGGAGGAGGCGTATCTGACGCTCTCGGCGAGGATTGATCAGAAGGAGGGTACCCTCATGGAATCACGGAGGCAGGGGATGGAGCTCCGGTCCCGCATCGAGAAGATCCAGAGAGATAAGGAACGCCTGACAAAACTCGCCACAGCCGCGGGTGTGCCCCCCAAAGATCTGGAAGAGCCGGTTGGGTCACTTGATCTACGCCGGCGTGATCTTCTTCGCACGATCGCCGATGCAACTGCAGTCCGGGACCAGGCAGCCAGGAGGGAAGGGGATCTCGAGAGGGACCTTGCAACCCTTGAGGTCTCGGGCCCTGAAGGGGCTTGCCCCACCTGCCGCCAGCCGCTGGGTCACCACTACCTGGATCTCGTTGCGGATCTCCGACGGAGCATCGAGAATGAGAGAGAGACGTTCCTGCGCCTAGACGAAGAGATTCGGAAGGCAGAAGGGGAGATCTCCTCCCTGGAAGAGATCCTCGAAGAGGCGAGAAGACTCCTCGATGCGGTGAGCCCTCTCGCTGAGATCTCATCCAGGTGGGAGGAGGTCCAGGAACGCTCCCTCCGGGACATCTCCGAGAAAGAGGAGCTGGAGAAGGAGAGGGCTGCCCTCGGGTATGACGCAGGCGGGCGCAAGGCACTCGAGAAGGAACTGGCATCCCTGGAGAACCGGTGGAAGGAGCATCTTGCAGCCACCGAACGGCTGAGGGGCCGGCCTGCCCTCGCCCGGACGATACAGGATCTGGAGAAACGACGGGAGAAACTGAAAGCTGAGAGAGAGGCCATAGCCAGTGAACGGGAGAAGCTGGGTTTTGATCCCGCCACTCATGAGCTGCTGAAAAAGGAGTTCCAGGCATTTGAGCGGAACCATACGCGTTATCTCGAGCTGAAGTCCCAAATGGATCATATTCCGGTGCTTTCGAAGCAGGAGGAAGACCTGAAAGCCCGGGCCGCGACGGTCATGCAGATCCTTGGGGAACTGAATGCAACGCTGCAGGGCATTGCCTATTCACCTGAAGATCTCGGCCGGGTGGATCGGGCCCTTGAGGAGGCTCGCCAGAATCTCCTCCAGCTTGGACAGCTCCTGGAAAGGTCCCGGTCTGAGCTGGGGTATCGCGAGGAGGAACGGGGACGCCTGACCGGTATGCTCGAAAGGCTGGAGAAAGACCGGGAGGAGCACGACCGGTTGACCGAGGAGATCAGGATGCTTGAGCTCACCCGGGACCAGCTGAACGGGTTCACCGACCACCTCCTGGGGGTGGTCCGGGACCAGATCCAGGACGAGACAGGGCGCATCCTCTCCGAGATCACAGACGGGCGCTATGACACGGTTATCCTCGACGACGGCTTCGAGCTTCTTGTCCATGACCTGGGCGGCGACTATTCCGTGTCCCGTTTCTCCGGTGGCGAGCAGGACGACGTCGCGATCGCGCTCCGCATCGCCCTCTCCCGTTACATCGCCGAGATGCATGAGCTCCATGACACTACCTTTCTCATCTTTGACGAGATCTTCGGGAGCCAGGACGAGGAGCGGCGGGGGAATATCATCCGGGCATTCAGGACCCTGGAGCCCTACTTCCCCCAGATCTTCCTCATCTCCCATATATCAGAGGTCCAGGGAGAGTTCGGAAATACTCTGGTTGTGGAGGCCGTTTCCGAGAGCGAGAGCCGCATCAGGGACCTGGAGGGGGCAGAAGCATGACCCTGGATGGTGAATACCGGCAAGACCTCTCTGTCCTCGTCGAGCGCATCAGCGGTCTGGATCCTCCGGACCTTGATGCACGATTTGCCTCCTGCTTTGATCTTGATGCAGGATCTTACCTGAGGGTGGAGCCCGCACAGGTGGGGACGATTGCCGCGGTGGATGGATCCAATGCCATGCTCCTCGATGCGGGTTGTATCGCGGTCGCGCTCCTCAGGGCGGCGGTATGCGGGTTCTCTGGCGGCTCCCGTCAGTTTCGCTCCGTGACCCCTCTCCGTCTGGCCATCCTGGGGCGGGAAGAAAGGGATGGCAGCTTCTCAGCCCTTTATCGTGAATGCTTTGGCAGCGATCCCGAGGCAACGGTGAGGGACGATGAACCCGGGAGGACCGCGGCGGTCATGAGGGATACCCTGGAGTACTGGGTCGCCCTCAAGGCAGCAGAACGCCTCGGCCGTTCGGATCTGCTCGTACTCGACGGGGCGCTGCGGGTCAGCCATGCGAGCCATGAGCCGGTGCTGGTCCAGCTGATCCGGACGTGCGCAAAGAAGGGTATTCATCTCTGTGCGGTAACCAAGCGCACCGCGATCACCTGGGACGGAGGTCTCCCCCTTGTCCCGGCAGCCCTCTCCCTCGCGAAGAGCCTCTCCATACCCCCGCCCTGGGTCCTCAGGGTCGGGGAGCAGGGCCTTGACGTCACCCCCTACCGGCAGTGGCGCCACGGTGCTGCCTGTGTCGCTGCACTCCATCCCCGGTCTCTTCTGGCCTTCAAGATCGAGGTACCCGAACCAACCGATGATGCTGCCCTCAAAGAGACCGTGTCGCTTCTGGCCGGCTGGTCTGACGATGGCAGGGTGACAGGCTATCCATACCCCCTCCTTGATGCGCATCGGACTGCGCGGATCCCGGCCGATGCCCTCCAGCAGGTGAAGAACGATCTCCTGGCCGGCGTTGGGCAGGCCGGGTTCAATCCCGACGTGATCCATGACCTCTTTGGTGATATCCATGATGAATTTGCACGATACTGATCTCTCCGACCCCTCCAAGTTCAGGCTCATCGGTACCTCGGTCCTCTCATACCGGTTCGCCATCCCCTATGACCAGACCCTTTACGTCGGCAACATCCTGAAGATCGAGGACGGGACCAAGGGGATGACCTTCTTTGCGAGGGTCACCGATCTCGCCCATGACTCCAACTTCGAGGACGAGAAATGGGACCGGAGGGCCCATTCCGAACATTTCTACGGGCTCTCCGAGGACGTCTACCTCATCGTAGAGGCGCTTCCCCTCGGGTACGTGGACGGGAAGGGCGTCTTTCGGAAGCCGAGGACCCTCCCCACCAAGTTCTCCCGGGTCCTCGCCCCGTCCGCACCGGACTTCCTCTTCCTCCAGCAGGTGATGGGGGATGTGGAGGTGGGCTCCCTCAAATCCGGTCAGGAGATCCTCAGGGATGTGAAAGTATCCCTCCACAGCAGGGTCATGCCTCAGCACATGGGGGTCTTTGCCACCACAGGGATGGGAAAGAGCAACTTCATGAAGGTCTTCTGTGCCTCGTGCATGAAGACCCGGAGATTCGGCCTCGTCCTCGTGGATCCCCATGGAGAGTACGTGGCGGGCGGCGCTTCAGCTACCGGGCAACCCACCGAGGGCCTCGTTCATTACCAGGCCGGCAGGGACGGGCTCTCGGTCTACACCATCCGGGACGAACCCTTCCGGCGCAGGTACTCCTTGAACAGCCTCTTCCTGGAGTATGACGACTTCCGGGCACCCGATCTCCTCCTCCTCTTCGACCACTCGCCGGCACAGCGCGAGCTCGTGGAGATGCTTGAGGACGTCCGGGGGAGTGAGCTCGTGGATCTCTTCCTTTCCACCGAGTTCGATGAAGAGGGGGCATGGATGGCCAGGTGCCCCTACCCGGAGACTGCCAGGAAGCTCGGCCAGTTCGCCTCGAGCACCCTCCAGGTGATGAAAAGAAGGGTGGGAATCCTCGTGAAGTCCAACCCGTTCCTGCGCGCCCGGGGCTCCTCCATCCCGGATATCCTGAAAGACCTCGGGGAGAACCGGGTGACCCTCATCGATATCCCGGGAATGGGGGAGAGGAGCGAGCTCTTTGTCCTTTCGGTGCTGGCCCGGAAGATCCTGGACCGCCACCGCGGAGAGGCTTCGGGATGGGGCAAAGCGGAGACTCAGGAGCGAAAGGAGGTCCTCATCACCATCGAGGAGGCACAGAGGGTCCTTGGCAGCGGGGGGCCGGGAACCGCCGTCTTCCGGGAATGCGCGATGGAGGGGAGGAAGTTCGGTGTCGGGCTCTGCGTGGTCACCCAGCAGCCGAAGAATGTCGATCCCCGGGTCCTTGCCCAGATGAACACCTTCGTCGTCATGGGGCTCTCTGACAGGAACGACCGGGCGATCATAGCCGGGCATGCCAAGCAGGATCTCTCCCCGATGGACACGGAGATCCAGACCCTCGAACCCGGTGAGGCCATCATCTCGACCCTGGGCATCCCCTTCCCGGTATCGACCCGGATCCACCTCTTCGAGGAGTATCTGGCAGCCCTGAACGAGAGGAAGGAGAGGTCCATCCGCGAGGGGCTGGATTCCCGGTTTTAAGGGGTTCCTATCGGATGATCCAGGGGATATCCCTGCCCCGTGTGAGCTCCCTCACCTTCTCCGCGCAGGCCTCGGCCTCCCCATCCCTCCCGAGCCTCCTGAGGCTGGCCGCCTTGTTGTTCCACGGGGTGGGGTCATGGGGATTGATCGCGATGGCTTCATCGAACCTGCCGATGGCCTCATCAAATCGCCCGAGGCCGGCAAGGGCGACCCCCATATTGGTGTAGACCACCGCAACGCCCGGGTTGATCCGCAGGCACTCTTCATAGCATCTCATGGCCTCCCCATATCGATGAATATCCGCGAGGGTCACCCCTTTGTTGTACCAGGCTTTTGGATACCGGGGATCGACCCCTATGACCGTGTCGAAACAGTCGAGGGCCTCGTCATACTCCCCGAGGAAGTAGTGGCAGTTCCCCCGGATGTACCATGCCTCGGCGTACTTTCCGTCTATACGGGTGGCCTGTCCAAGGCATTCCACTGCCTCTCTCCACCGACCGGTCATGTACAGGATGCTGCCCCGGGTGAACCATGCATCAGGATTCAGGGGATCCTTCCCGATCACCTCCTCGCAGCACCCGACCGCATCCTGGAAGTACCCCATCCTCGAAAGGCTCGAGGCCTTCGCCACCAGGGCCCGGGGATGGCCGGGATTGCGTGAGAGGACCTTCTCCAGCCATTCCACCGACTGCCTGAACCTGCCCGCGGACGCGAGCTCGGTCCCCTTTCGGATGAACACCTCCTCTTCGGACCCGCACATTGAGATCACCACCTTCCCTATCAACGGGTGGGCATGAGGGATTATTATCCCATCCTATGGATATCGCGGCAGGGAACTTACTGAAGAGTGCAGGAAAGCATCCTGCCATGCTTCGTGACCATCTGAGGCATGAGTTCCTTCGGGCTTAGAAAAGTGCAGTCAGGGCTTCCGAACGGGTGTATCAGCTGCGACTTTTCTGATGGAGACGCAGTTGATCACTGGGTCCTCCCCGACAAGTATGTACCGTTTCATCACGGTCCCGAGGACTTCTACAATGTCATCCTTCCGGATCTTCTCCCGCGGCGCGGTGAACATCTTCACCGAGATCTCCCCGGATCGATCGGCGACCATGTACTGGGGCCTGTCCAGGAAGTCGAAGTGAACCTGCTCGACCACCCCCTCGATACGGACGGGTTTTCCGAGCATATTCAGGTTAATTGCCTTGATCCGTACCTTCTGGGCCTCGCTCTCGTACGTGGGGATGAGCGCCTCGTACTGACTCTGGCTCATGTGCCTGAGCAGGAGGGGGATAACGGCGAGGCCGATGACCATGGGGATCCCGAAGATGAGGAGGATAGTGCTCCTGCTCGTCCAGTAAGCGAAAATAAGAAAAATCGCGAAAAAGAGGAGAACCCCGATCTGGATCGGGGCGATCCTCAGCTCGATATCACGGACCTTCATCGGGGTGTCTACTTCAGGGCTGCGATCTCCTTGCGGAAGGCGACCCAGTAGAGGACACCGACGAAGAACAATGCCCCTACGATGTTCCCGATGGTGACGATGATGAGGTTGCTTGTCCACATCGTCACCCAGTTGAGGGAAGCAGTCACCTTGGTGGGATCGGTGATGAAATTCTGGGTGAAGATCCCTGCCGGAATAAAGTACATGTTTGCTATAGAGTGCTCGAACCCGGAGGAGACGAAGGCCATGATCGGGAACCAGATCCCGAAGAACTTGCCGACCAGGTCATCAGCGCAGATCCCGAGGAGGATGGCCAGGTTCACGAGCCAGTTGCAGCCGATAGCCTTCAGGAAGGCGGACCACATGCCGGCCGTTCCCACATAGCTCGTCTTTGCCACCGCGATGGCAATGGCACGTGTCCCGAAAGCCGTAACAGTCGCAGCACCGGTGGCATCCCAGGTGCTGAAGGGCCCGTATGCCATCAGGTACGCATACCAGATCGAACCGATCAAATTCCCGATGTAGACCCACACCCAGAGGTTGATCACATTCATCCAGCTGATCTTGTGGATAAAGGCCGCCATGGGGGCGAGCATCGCGTCACCGGTGAAGAGTTCTGCACCCGTGAGCACGATGATGATAAGCCCTACGGGGAAAGTCGCACCCAGGAGCAGCTGGGCAAAACCTGCACTCGCAGTTCCGTACCTCAGGGTTGCGTCCGTCGCCATGATGCCTGTGCTGCAGATCGTGGCAAGCGCCCCACCCATGGCGATGTAGGCACCGGCCATGAATCCACGGAGCACCATGTTCCAGGCTGGGAGTCCGGTCTTGTATTTGCCGGCGTCACCAGCCTTGGCTACGATTTGCACTGGGGGATGAAATACCATAGTTCAGTCACCTCACGTGTATCTAACCTATACCAGCAACACGAGACCATTTGTGTATAGGTGCATTGTAGAATCTATGAAACTCTAATTAAACCTTTTCAATTGTCTTTATAACCGAGATTTTATTGATTATATGCTCTCTCCAGCCGCCGAACCGCCAATGATTCCTCATGAATCCTTCATGAAAGTTAATGACGTGCCCCTCTTCCCGGATTCTCTGGCCCAATATTTATGCATCATGATAACAGAAGAATGGCTAATAGACAATTTCTCAAGCGATTCCCATGAAGGGTTACGAGAGAATAGCGGTACAGATCACAAACCTCCTCAGGGCCCGTCCACGGGGGATGACGATCACCGACATCTCCCTGTACCTTCACCTGAACCGGAACTCGGTTGCGAAATATCTCGAGATCCTCGTCACCTCGGGACACGTGGAGAAGGAGCGGATCGGCAGGGCCAAGCTCTACTCCCTCTCCCAGCGTGTTCCCATCTCAGCCATGCTGAACCTCTCCTCAGACATGATCCTGATCCTGGATGAACAGTCAAGGATCTGGTATGCAAATGACAATCTCCTCGCCTTCGAACGGAGAGAACGATCGGATATCATCGGGAAGGACCCGATCGAGATAGCTCTCCAGATCTTCTCAGACTCCGAGATCCGCGCACATCTTGATGCGTCCTCGGCCAACCAGGAGTACCAGAAGGAGGTGTCCATACACCGGGGAGCGGATGCCTCGTTCTTTACTATCTCCCTCATATCCACAATCTTTGAGGACGGATCCCAGGGGATCACGGTCATGGTCGAGGATATCACCGAGCGGAAGAAGGCGGAAGAGAGCCTCAGGGAAAATCTTCAATTTCTCCAGGAGCTCATCGACCGGATCCCGACACCGGTCTTTTACAAGGATGAGACGGGTCGCTATCGTGTATGCAATCGTGCTTTCGAGGAATACTCCCGACGGCCCCGTCATGAGATCTTGGATAAGACCGCGCCCGAGGTCCTGCCGCCGGAGCTTGCAAACCAGTATGAAGCTCTGGATTCCAAAGCCCTGGAGACAGGGCGCATGCAGACAGCTGAATCCGTGTACTTATATGATGATGGGACCTCTCGCCACTCCATCCTCTTCAAGGCACCTTTCCTGAAACCCGATGGATCCCGGGGCGGGACAGTGAGCACCATCTTCGATATAACGGAGAGGAAGGCAGCTGAAGAATCGCTCCAGAAGCAGATCGGAGAGCTTGAGAAGCGAATCAACGAGCTGACCTGATCGGGATTTGCACCTGTTCCGGTTGCCTGGGGTGCATGGAGACTGATCGGAGAGTGTTGAGAGGAAAATATTACAGTCAAGTTCATATGTATATAGATATTGGAAGTTTAGTGCTATTTTATTATCCTTATTTCATTTTCTAATGCAAACCATCGGTGCATGGCATTGATGCACGGCATATGCTTATGCCGCACTGGCCAGCATAATTTTTCATGCATTCGCGGATCAGCGCAGAGCAGATGGATCCGGGTTTCTTCAGATAGGACGTGTTTGGTTTGAAGGGAGAAGATGCAGTATCGCCGGTTATTGGCGTCATCCTCATGGTCGCTATCACGGTCATCCTCGCCGCGGTCATCGCCGCCTTCGTCTTCGGCATGGCAAGCGGGATCTCAAAGACCAAAGCAGTCGCTGCGACCGCCCGGCAGATGGGAACCAGTATTCTTGTCACCTGGGTTGGCGGGCAGGATAACGCGATGGTGTCGAACTACAACATCTCCATTATGAACTCGTCAGGTACGTCGGCGCTTATTGTGGTTCCTGGTAACATGGTAGGTAACTCCACCACTATCGGAGGAGGGATAGGATCCCCTGGTCAGGACCATGTAACCGTAATTGGCATTTTCAGTGACGGTACACAGCAGGTCGTCCTGGATACCTACGTCTGATGGAGCATTAACCATCACCGGGGGGAGAGAGAAGAAGAGGGGGGCCTGTCACCGGTCCAGGTCTGAAAGCTGGGTTCTTCCCCGAGATCTCATGAAATCGCACTGAATCCCGATGTAACAGATTCCCTATATTTTTACCGTCCTCGCAACCATGATCCAGAATATTTCAGGAACAGAAAGTGAGGTGAGGAACCTCGCTGTCTCCGAAGTAGTCGGAACTCTGATCCTCGTTGGTGTTGTGGTGGTCGGGATGGCCATCGTGGCAACCGTTCTCCTCTCGCAGCCCCTCCCTACGAAGGTTCCTGCGTTTCACGCGATCATCACGAACCAGAGCAAGAACATTTATATCCAGCACAGGGGTGGGGACGCCCTCAGGTATGCCGAGTTCCAGATTCTCGTCGACGGCATGGATCGAACCTCCTCCTTCATGAACAATGGCGACGATCCCTGGTCGGTCGGTGAGACCCTGTACGCCTCAGTACCATCAATACCGGGCTCTGTTACTCTCGTCCTGAACCAGTCAGGTGGGGGTTCCATCATCCTCCTCTCAGAAGATCTCGAGGGGGTGAGCAAGGTTCCGGAACCTTCCGATATAAACTGGTACAACTTCGGGGTTACCGGCCGGTGCGACTGGGAATACCGGAAGAGCATCACTATCGACGCGACAAAGGTGGCCGGATCGCTGTCCGGCTTCCCTGTTCTTATCAGCCTCGCCGGGGACCCCGATCTCGCGGCATCGGCAAAGGCCGATGGCAAAAGCATCATCTTCACGACTTCCGACGGAACGACAAAGCTCGCTCACGAGATCGAATCCTTCACGAAGGCAAATGGAGCACTTGTTGCTTGGGTGAAGGTCCCCTCACTCTCATCCTCTGAAGATACGGTACTCTGGATGTACTACGGAAACATCGGTGCCGCGGATCAGCAGGATGTGGTAAATGTGTGGAGCGCGAACTACAACGCCGTATGGCACCACAACACCGACCTCCTGGACTCCACCTCCAATAATAACGACGGCACCAACAGCGGGTCCACGAACGTTGCAGGGCGGTTTGCCAATGCCCAGAGGTACGATGGGGTGGATGATTATATCGATTCCGGGTCCGCTGCTTCCGTCGATGATAACTTCGCAGCCGGCGGTACCTTCTCTGCCTGGATCAATCCCTTCACCATCGGTGAGAACAGCGAGGGCCGGGTCGGGGACAAGTCAAATACCAATGTGAATGGAGGCGGGGGGTGGGCCTTCTCCACCTACACGAACAATGTCATGAGCTTCCGGAAGGGGTTCGGGACCACACACGGCGCCTGGAGAACGCCTGCCGGTTCCATCACCCTGAACGCATGGAACTATGTGGCGGTCACGTACAACCAGGGAGCGGTCGCGAACGACCCGTCGATTTACATCAACGGCGTATCACAGGGTATCACCGAGTTCTCGACGCCTGCAGGCGCCGCCCAGTCGGATGCTGCCCGCACCATGCGGCTCGGGAATATCGCCGGAGGGACAACCAGGACCTTTAACGGGATCATCGACGAGATACACCTCTCAAAGACCATCCGTTCTGCCCCCTGGATCCAGACAGAGTATGCAAACCAGAACGACCCTTCCTCCTTCTCCTCCATGGGAGATGCAGAGGAATGGTGGAAGTGCTAAGGCCCAAAAGGATCTGATTGACCTTCCCTGAACCTTCCTCTTTCCAAATAGCTGGATGACCTCTTCTGTGAATATACAGGCCCCGCTTGGAAAGGCAAGCCCCTCATCGTGCCCGAGAGTCGCTCCTTTAACGGAGGGAGACTCTTCACGGGCTGACGGCCAGAATTACGGAAAAAAGGTGAATTTATATCTTCACCTACTTTTTGAAGTTGTCCCCTCACAGGGGGATATCGAAAGAAGGAGGGCGTAAGCCCTACTTTTTGAAGACGAGCCCCGAAGGGGTGAGTTGGAAAAAATAAGGATGGCTCTGCCAGCCTTATTTTTTGAATATGTCGTAGATCTGGTCGCTGCCTGTCGACGAGAGCCGGGCCCGCTCGGTCGGCTCCTCCACAAGGGCGAGGACGGGGAGGGACATGTCGACCCCGGGCACGTGCCCGAACATCTTCTCGAGGTCCGTCTGGAGCGCGTGCATGAAGAGGGAGTTCCTGATGTCCATCGGGCAGAGCTCCTCGCACTGCCCACAGTTCACGCACGAGTCCGAGATATGGACGAACCGGATCATGTGGAACATGAACGGCGGCGGCACCTGTCCGGGCGGGACGAGGTACGGCTTCCGGGTGCTGCACTCGACGCAGTAGCAGATGGGGCAGGCGTTGATGCACGAGTAGCACTTGATGCACCGTGAGGTCTCGTTCATAATGGTCTTGAGACGCTCGTTCCCCTCGCCGAGGCCCTTGAAGTCCTTCTCCCGCCACTTGTCGCCGAGCTTGAGCATGGCCTTCTCGACCTTCCCCCTCACCGCGACGCCTGCGTCGGGGGCCTTCTCGGCCTTGAGGGCGCCCGACTGGACGGCCTGGTTGAAGAGGTCGGCACCCTTGTCGCTGCAGATCTCAACGAAGGTGGCCTTCCCTGCCTTGTCGCCGATGACGCCCCAGTTGCCGCAGGCGATGTCGGCCTGGCGGGGCACCTTCATCTTGCACCGGCGGCAGTTTGTACGCCGGCCGAAGCCGTGCTCCTCGAGTTCGTCCATGGAGATGCCCTTGTGGCCTCCCTCGTACTCGATGATGAACTGCCCCTTGTCGATCTCCTCTTTGTGGACCTTGTCGGGGTCGACACCGAACTTCTCGGTGATCATCTTCCGGGCCAAATTCGGGGAGACGGAGCCACCACAGTTCACCCCGATCATGACGAGGTTGTCGAGGTTCACCTGCTTGCGCTTCGCAAGCTCGTAGAGGCCCATGGCGTCGCAGCCCTTGATGGTGATGCCGAGGCGCATCTTCTCGGCCCCGTCGAAGTACTTCTTGACCAGCTTGGACATGAGCAGGGTCCCGCAATGGAGCGATCCCGCGGTGTTGACGAGATCCTTCGGGTCGGTGATGAGCACCGGCTGGGCGTCGTAGAGGTCCTTCCCCTTCCTGATGGCGAGGACGGCGTCCACGATCTTGTTCTCCAGGGCGTACTTGAGGAGGGTGGTGACGGCGCCACCGCACTCGCCTTTGTCCTGGATAGCCTTGTCGCCCGCCCAGGCGTAAAACATCTCTCCCTTTGCTGCCATTTACGCACCTCCGAGCTTCTCGATCCTGATGGCACAGGCCTTGTACTCCGGGATCTTCGCGACAGGGTCGAGGGCGTTGTTCGTGAGGATGTTTGCCGCACACTCGGCGTAGTGGAACGGGATGAAGGTCTCACCCTTCTTGATGCCGTCCGTCACCTTGGCCGTGATCTCGATCTCCCCGCGCCTCGTCTTCGCCTTGACCATCTCGCCGTCGGTGATCCCGAGGGCTGCCGCATCATCGGGGTTGATCTCGACCCAGCCGGTGGGCACCTCCCTCTCCAGTGACTCGGATCTCCGGGTCATGGTCCCCGTGTGCCACTGCCAGATGCACCGGCCCGTGGTCAGGATGAGCGGGTACTCCTTGTCCGGGACCTCGGCTGCCGGTTTCCATTCCAGCGGCGTGAATACACCGAGGCCATCGGGATGGGCAAACTTCTCCTTGTGGAGGATGGGCGTCCCCGGGTGCTCTGCCGTCGGGCAGGGCCAGTGGAGGGCCTCGGGCTTCTCGAGCCGGGCATAGGTCATGCCGCCGTAGGAGGGGGTCACCTTCGCGACCTCGGTGAAGATCTCCTCCGCGCTCTTGTACGGGAACTGCTTGGCAAAGCCCATCTTCGCCGCAAGTTCGCTGATGATCTGCCAGTCCGCCTTCGCCTCGCCGGGCGGGTTCACGGCCTTTCTCCATTTCTGGACCCGCCGCTCGGTGCTGGTCTGGGTCCCGTCCTTCTCTGCAAAGCAGGCGGCCGGGAGGACGACGTTCGCGAGTTCCGCGGTCTCGGAGAGGAAGATGTCCTGGACCACGAGGAACTCAAGGTTCTTTAAGCCTTTCTCCACGTGGTGGAGGTCGGGGTCAGAGAGCATCGGGTTCTCGCCCATGATGTACAGGCACTTCACGGTCCCGGGCTTGTCGGCAAGGACGTTTATCAGGTCGGTGACGGTGTAGCCGACCTTGCCCTCGGCGAGCTCGCAGCCCCAGGCGTCTGTCATCTTCTTCTTGTTCTCGGGGACGATGACAGCCTGGTAGCCGGAATAGACGTTGGGGAGCGCGCCCATGTCGCAGGCCCCCTGCACATTGTTCTGGCCCCGGAGGGCACAGACGCCGGTGCCGGGTCTGCCCAGGTTGCCAGTGAGCATCTGGATGTTTGCCACCGACTTCACGTTGTCAACCCCGGTGGTATGCTGGGTGATGCCCATGGAGTAGAGGATCGCGTTGGCACTGCTCTTGCCGATCCACTCGGCAGCGGTGGCAAGATCCTTCTCAGGGATACCGGAGATCTTCGATACATTGGCCAGGCTGTACTTGTCCTGCATAACCACGGCCTTGAGCTTGTCAAAGTCCTTGGTACGCTTCTCGATGAACTCCTTGTTCTCCCAGCCGTTCTTGATGATCTGCTGCATGAAGCCGTTTAAGATGGCCACGTCCGCCCCGGAGTAGAAGGGCAGGTACAGGTCTGCCTGCTTACCTGTGGCAGTCAGGCGCGGATCAGCATAGATGATCTTGGCACCGTTCATCTTTGCCTGCATCACGCGGCGCCCGATGAGGGGGTGCTGCTCGAAGGTGTTGGACCCGATGATGAGGATGGTCTTTGCCTGGGCGATATCCGCGATGGACTGGGTCATCGCACCGGAGCCGAAGGCCCCGGCAAGCCCCACGACGGTTGAGGCATGGCAGAGCCGTGCGCAGTGGTCGACGTTGGGCGTCTTTAACACCGCCCGGGCGAACTTCTGCATCAGGTAGTTCTCCTCGTTGGAGACCCGGGCAGAGGAGAGGCAGGCCATCTCCTCGGGCTTGTACTTCTTGAAGGTCTTTGAGATGAGGTCGTAGGCCTCGTCCCAGCTGGCCTCCACGAACTGGTCGCCCTTCCTGATCAGCGGCTTTGTCAGCCGGTCCTCGCTGTGAATGAACTCATAGGCATAGTTGCCCTTGGGGCAGAGCTTCCCATCGTTCACGGGGTTCCTGTGCCAGGGGGCGACCCCCACGGCCTTCCCGTCTTTCACCACGAGGTTGAAACCGCATCCGGTACCGCAGTACGGACACGTGGTCGGAACATACTTCACATCCATGGAAAAACCTCGGATAAAGACGGGTCGGTGCCAGGGGGTTATAACGATACCCCTTTATGCCGCAAAAATGATTACTAGTGGTGGAGAAGATGGCTGGGATGATAAATGGTAATGATATACAACTCAGAAAGCTAACCGATCATAGTAAACCCATCACCGGTATCCGCGCATGAAGCGCATCGCTATCCCGCCCATGCTCGGGGACCTCATCCGGTCAACCATCCTTGCCATGGACGGGATCTCCTTCACGGATCTCCTCGCATGCCCGGAGTGCGGCAGTCCCCTCAGGCGGCATGACCGGAAGGAGAAACGGTTCGCCCATATGCATATCGGGGAGGAGACGCGTGATATTCACGTCCTGGTCACCAGGTTCAGGTGCGGGTCCTGCGGGGGTTTCTGGTATGCCCGGGAACCGTTCTACGAAGGGGTGCGGTTCGGGATCCCTGTAGTGGATCTCGCGATCACCCTCTCCCGGGTCCATCCCTATCACCATACCGAGCGGATCCTTGCCTCCCTCGGCCTTATCGTGGACAGGGGAACCATCAGGATGTACGCCATGCGGGCGAAGAGGGTTGTCCCTGCCACCGACCTCCTGGGGATCCCGCTCCCCATATCCCTCCTCAACCTCTCAAACCTTGTCTCCCGGAGGCCGAAGGGGGCTCCCGTCTCCGGGGCAGAAGTTCTCGGTGCCCTCGGTCTCCCGCCCGCACACCGGGCAGCGCAGCGTGCGCCGCCTCCGCCCGAGAACCGGGACGAGGGGTATGAAGAGAGCGAGGAAGAAGACGGGAATCCCGGCAAGAAAGAGGATCACGGTCAGGGCAAGTGAGGCCGTGAGGAGCACCGCAGTCAGGAGCCAGCCTCTCGTAGGGCCACCTCCTTCACCGCAAATGCGGGGAGCGCATCCGACACCGCTCCCAGCTCCCGTGCGAGGTCCCTTCCCCCGAGTTCCCGGGCAAAGAGGGAGGAGCCGATCCCTGCAACGACAACGCTGTCAGCTCCGCACTCTCTCACGACCCTGTCTGCAGCGGCCCTGATCCGGTCACGCTGGGCCTCCCAGAACTGCCGCGCGATCTCTATTGCCCCGTCGGGACCGATCTCATCGAGGTCCGCACAGACCACCCGGGCGAGCCTCCGGAGGGCTGCACCGACGTTCTTTTCACCCCTGTCGGGGGGGTCGCAGGTATAGGTTCTCGGGGTGATATGTCCGAGAACCAGGTGGGCGTCTGCGGCTATGGCGAACAGCTCGGCACAGGTCGGTGTCTCGTCACCTTTCACCTTCACCGTCTGGATCTGGGTGGCAAGGGATGTGCGGAGGAGCCCTGTATAGAGAAGGAAACCCTGTTGGAGCCTTCCGAGATCGGTCAGACCGAGGAGCCGGCTGAACTCGGGAAGGGGGATGATATCCGTCGTGGTCGACCCGATATCAAGGAGCACAGCCCGGGGGTAACGCATGCGGAGGAGATCCGCGGAAGCGAGCCAGTTCGCGGCTGCGAGCTGGGCGACAGGTCCACGGTGGAAGGTACCATCGATCCCGTAGAAGATTGCGTCGGGGTACGCCTCCTGCACTGATTCCACGATAAACCTGACGCCCTCCAGCTTTGTCCCAAAGCAATCTGCGAGCTCCCCGCTCATCACCACGGCCGCGTCGGGATCGGGATGAGCTGACCTGAAGGCATGGAGGAGATCGGTAAGCGGTGCATCCTCCCAGAGAGGGCAGTACTGGATGGTGACCCGGTTTCCGTCAACGAGCTTCAGGTTCGCGCCACCGACGTCGATACCGATCATAGCCGGGTCACCTGCCCGTCTTTCGTGAACCCGACCCGGCCATGGAGGTGAACCCTCTCCGGCCCTCTTCCCTGCGACGCCTCTACGAGGATACCCGCTATCTCCTCCTCCATCACCGCCGCGATGCCGATGATGCTCGTGGTGATCCTGGGGTTCACGTCCACGACGTAGATCCGGTCCCCGATCACCATGTCCACGCCCGCATAGCCCTGGCAGCCGAGGACCGTCACGGCCTTCCGGGCAATGGCAATTATCTCGTCGCTCTTCGGGTGGTCGACCGGTGTCTCCCCCCCGAGATAATGGAAGACCCCGTCCTTCACCTCGATCTCTTGGCGGTTGAGCGCGAGGGCAAGCGGGGGCTTTCCGGAGTAGTACAGGCACGCCTCCCCGACGTTCATCGACCCCACCAGGCTCGCCGAGAGGTGTTCCCCCTCGATATAGCGCTGGGCGAATTCCTCCTCGCCGGGGGGATCCTCGGTGATCCGGACACCTATGGACCCGCACCCACGGATGGGCTTGACCACCCGGGGACCGGAATCCACGGTACCGGGAACAGGGATCCCGTGCCTCCTCAGGATCTCCCCTGTCCGTACCTTGTCGGCGCAGACGGCGGTTACGAGACTGCTGCACCCGATATTCTTCGTGAACTCCTCGAGGATACGGGTGAACCCAAAGAGGAGGTGATCGGGGGCGATGACGAGCCCGACGTCGCAGTCGGGAGCGAGCCGTTCGAGCTCGTGATCGAAGTCCCCGCTCCCCGGGGTGACCACCTCGTACCCGATCTGCTGAAAGGATTCCGAGAGAACCCGGAGCATTGCAGCCCCTTCAGGAGCGAGGCCGGGGTCGTGGAAGGTGGTGTACTCGGCAAGGAGGGCCTTCATCCAGTACACCTGTGCATGCCTCACCCTTTACCGTGACGATCGATTCCTTCTTGTGCCTGACCCCCCAACTACGATCTTGGATGAGAGCGCGGATCCTTCTCACGAACGACGATGGCATCTACTCGGCCGGGCTCTGGGCGGCCTACGAAGCCCTCTCCGGCTTCGCCGACGTGACCATCGTCGCACCGGCCTCCCAGCAGAGCGCTGTGGGCCGCTCGATCTCCATCTTCGAGCCCATCCGGGTCCATGACGTGGACCTCCAGGGGGTGAAGGGGATTGCCGTGGGGGGGAAGCCGACGGACGCCGTGATCATCGGCCTCTACGCCCTCCAGCTCGAGCCCACCCTCGTGGTCTCCGGGATCAACATCGGGGAGAACCTCTCATTCGAGTCCATCATGACCTCAGGGACCGTCGGTGCCGCCCTGGAGGCCGCGAACCAGGGGACACCGGCCATCGCCTTCTCCCTCCAGGTGGAGGACCAGGGCGATAAGTTCGATGATCCCCGCCGGTACGGGAAGAGGTTCACGGAAGCAAAGAAGATCGTCAGTGATATCGTCTCTGTGGTGCTGCGGCAGGGCTTCCCCAGGGAAGCGGACGTCATCAACGTGAACATCCCGTCCGCGATCCGCGGCGGCTACGAGGTGACGCGCCTCTCCCGGAAGCTCTTCCATACCGGTGTCGAGAAGCGCCTGGACCCCCGGGGCAGGCCCTACTTCTGGATCAACGGCCCCCTCGTGGAAGATGCCGAGGAAGGGACAGATGTCCACGCGGTGAGGAAGGGGAATATCTCCATCACGCCTATCACCCTGGATTGCACCGCGAGGGACGCGGATGGCGTCATGCGAAAGCTCTTCCTGGGGCCGGAGAGCCCCCACCGAAGCTGACGGGATCAGAAAGCGACAGAGTTCGGACCGTATTGTTCATAAGGCCCGGCCGAGATGATCTTTTCCATGAAGAGACGGGTGGATCCGGGGAAGCGGGCGGCGGGCCGTTCGGCGGTCGAGATGGTAGAAGACGGCATGGTGGTCGGGCTCGGCACGGGTTCAACCGTCTTTTTTGCCATGGAACGACTGGCGGAGCGGATAGAGGGCGGCCTCTCCATCACCGGTATCCCGACGTCTTACCAGGCAGAGAACCGCGCCCGCACCCTCGGGATACCCCTCGCCACGCTCCAGGATCATCCCTCTCCCGATATAGCCATTGACGGGGCGGACCTCGTCGACTCACATAAGCGTCTCATCAAGGGGAGGGGGGGAGCCCTCACCAGGGAGAAGTGTGTAGCCCATGCCGCGGAACGCCTTGTCATCGTGGTCGACCAGGGAAAATGCGCCCAGAAACTTGCCGGGGTTGTGCCCATCGAGGTCCTGCCTTTCGCGGTGCTTCCGGTTCTCCGCTGCATTGAGGATCTCGGTGCGCAGCCGGTCCTCCGCGAGGGATCGGTCAGGGACGGGCCGGTCATCACCGACAACGGGAACTTCATCCTCGACTGCACCTTTCCGGCGATAAAGGACCCGGAGAAGCTTGAGATCATCCTCGACGCCACTCCTGGCGTGATCTCATCCGGGCTCTTCACCCGGTTTACCGGAAAAACGGTAGTGATTGTGGGGAAGGCTGACGGGAGCGGGGCCTTCAACCTATGAGATGTATTCCCTGAGTTTCTGGATGAGGTCGAGCTGGGTCTTGGCCTCGCGTTTCTTGTCCTTCTCGATGGAGTCCATGATCTCGGTGATGGGCCGGGCGAGCTCGTAGATCTTCACCGGCCTGCCCTTGCTCTCTGCCCGGCTCTCCCGGCTCTTCACCCAGTTGACCTCGGTGAGGAAGCGCATGGCGATGGAGACCTCGGGCTGGCGGAGGTCTGTGCCCCGCTCGATGTCCCGTGAGGTGGACTCCTTGGTGTTCGCGAGGTAGACGAGGACCTTTGCCACATTCCTCTTCAGACCGAGCCCCATGAGAAGTTCGGTGAACTCCTCCTCCTTCTCCGTGAAATACATGACCTTCTCCGGCCTCATCGCACGCCTCCAGGGGATGAATAATATTGTTTAAAACCAATCTATAAAATATTATTAATTAATATATAAATCCATCTATTTGCAAACGAAGGTGCACTGTTTCTTAAAGAAACATGTGCTCCGTTTCCGGAGGAATAAGGGCCGCTGTTTCCAAAGAAACGAGGCATTTTTCCGAAGGAAAGAGCTGCACCACTTCCGGAGTAAAAAAGTGCATTGTTTCCAAAGTACAATGACGGGGTGGGAAGGAGGTTGGGGTTCATGGCGAATGCCCACTCGCCGGGAGAGACGGGTCTTCGGCTGAAAAAGAGGGTATTCAGATGAGGCCGAGGTTGGTCAGGTCAGAGAGGATCTTCTGGACCGCCTTCTTCGCGTCCTCGGGCTTCTTCCCGCCGGTGATGATCAGTTTCCCGGACCCGAAGAGGAGGACGACCACCTTGGGCTCGTCGAGCCTGTAGACGAGGCCGGGGAACTGCTCGGGCTCGTACTCGATCATCTCGAGGTTGAACCCAACCGCGATCTTGTTCAGGTTGATGGGGGATCCCAGATCGGCAGACGTGACGATGTTCTGGATCTTGTAGGTGAGGGCTTCCGGGATATCGATGGAGAGGGCCCGGAGCTGGTTCCCTAGGATCTCGAGGCCACGGGAGAGGCTGTCGATGGACTTTGCGCCGGTGAGCACGACCTTCCCGCTCCCGAAGACGAGGGCAGCGATCTTCGGGTCCTGCATCCGCAGGACGACACCGGGGAAGCGCTTCTTGTTGTACTCGGCGTCCTTGATCTTTGCGGCGAGGGTGGGGAGGTCCAGGAAATCGCTCACCTTTGCAGATGCGACGATATTCTCGATCTTCAGGGAGTCCTCGGGTCTGCCTTTCATGGTATATAAGAGGCTATAAAAAGTATATAAAAAGATGGGTAGTTAGGCTATCAGCTGGCATGAGTCGAAACGGATGATCCATCGACCGGCGGTCTACATTTTTATTGCCTGACCTACCCTTATCCCGTAAATTCTTCAATTTTTTCTGTGAATTGATAAAAAGGTAAGATTATCCAGTTAATTCAACTGCGTACGTCCAATGGTGTCAGATTTTAGAAAAGTAAATATATTGCACCAGCAGAGGGTGCAATGCCCGAAGACGGCGGAGGTGATGGTTCCATGGCAGAAAAGTTTGATGTTAAATCAATCGGACAGGAATCCAGTTATAGCCCCGACCCCAGTTACAAACAGAATGCTTGGGTACGAGATTATAACTGGACCTACCGCGAGTTCCTCTCCAACCCAGATGAATTCTGGGGAAACGTGGCCCGTGAACTTGAATGGTACAAACCATGGGATAAGGTGAGGGATTGGAATTATCCTTACGCGAAATGGTTTGTCAATGGGAAGCTAAATATTACGTATAATTGCCTTGATCGTCACGCTCTGGGTAAAAATAGAAATAAGATCGCGCTCATCTGGCGAGGTGAAGGTGAAGCAGGGCGCTTTTACACGTATAACCAGCTCTACAAGGCAGTAATGCGTTTTGCAAATGGTTTGAAAAAGATTGGTGTGAAAAGAGGCGACTGCGTCTGCATTTACATGCCACTCGTTCCCGAACAGATCATTGCAATGCTGGCATGTGCGCGAATCGGGGCAATCCATAACGTAGTTTTTGCCGGGTTTGGTGCTGGTGCTCTCAATTTCCGGATGAATGATGCTGAGGCAAAGTTTGTCATAACGGCAGACGTTGGAATGCGAAGGGGAAAAGCCCTGCCACTCAAGATCATCGTCGATGAAGCAATAACCAATGCACCGAGTGTTGAACGTGTCATCGTTCTCCGAAGACAGGAACCACCCATCGAACTCCACCAGGAGATTGAGGTCGACTTCAACGAGATCATGGAGGGTGTTGAGGTTGATTGCAAACCCGAGGTGATGGATGCAGAAGATCTATTATTTTACCTCTACACCAGCGGTTCAACAGGGGCACCAAAAGGAGTGGTCCACACCTGCGGCGGCTATATGGTTGGCGTATACCACACGATGAAATGCGTCTTTGACCTCAAGGAGGATGATATATACTGGTGTACCGCCGATCCTGGCTGGATTACCGGCCATTCGTACATCGTATACGGGCCCCTCTGTGCCGGTGCGACAGTCTTTATCACCGAGCGAACTCCCGATTTCCCGGATCCAGGGGCCTGGTGGAGATTGATTGAGGAGCAATGTATTACCATATTTTATACTGCCCCGACGGCGATCCGCATGTTCATGAAGCTGGGGGAGGAATGGCCGAATAAGTATGACTTGAGCTCTCTCCGCATCCTCGGCTCTGTCGGCGAACCACTCAACCCTGAGGCCTTCGAGTGGCATTACCAGGTGATCGGGAAGACGAGATGCCCCATCGTAGATACCTGGTGGCAGACAGAGGCGGGTATGCATATGATAACCACTCTTGTCGGAGAACCGATGAAACCCGGATTTGCCGGTAAAGCGATTCCAGGTGTTGTCGCAGATGTTGTGGATAAAAACGGGAGACCTGTTCAAACCGGCCAGGGAGGTTTTCTCGTGATAAAGGAACCATGGCCCAGCATGTTCCGCACCGTTTTAAAGAACGATGAACGGTACCGAAAGTACTGGTTCACGATTCCGAATACCTACACAGCGGGCGACCTGGCGGTTAAGGATACAGATGGCTACATCATGGTACTAGGGCGTGCTGATGATGTTATCATCGTCGCAGGCCACAATATTGGAACTGCCGAGGTCGAGAGTGCCCTTGTCTCCCATCGTGCAGTAGCCGAAGCGGCTGCGATTGGTAAACCAGATCCTCTCAAAGGCAATATCCTGAAGGCGTTCGTAATACTTCGGGTTGGCCACACTCCAAGCGATAAACTGAGATCAGAACTCATCCACCATGTGCGGATGACACTTGGGCCAATTGCGATGCCGTCTGAGATTGAATTCGTTGATAGTTTACCAAAAACGAGAAGCGGAAAGATTATGCGACGGGTGCTCAAGGCAAAGGAGCTGGGTATCGATCCAGGTGATATCTCAACGCTGGAGGACTAATCTCCAAATTTTTCTTGGAAAGTAAATTCTTTGATAGGAGTTAATGAAAATCAATTCAATCTCAACGCTGAATTATTCTTTTTATTGACCCCTTTTACATTTTTGACATGTATTAAAACTAATTTTTAAAAAAAACCCCGTAATGCGTAACTATATCCCTCATAGGCACCTATGTATATGCGGGGAGAGCAAGGAAAGAAGCTCGCACGCTTTTAGTCCATCGCCTTTTCTCAAGGGATTGCATGTATATCACATACAATCCCGACATCCTATAACTTTGCAGGAAATGAGAATGGGAATCCTATTCTATTAACTGCCCCGTTTAGAGTGAAGATAAAACCTAAAACAATGAAAAAGGAGTTGAATTATTTGGTTAGAAAGAGTGAAGAGAAGAAAGGTGCAACGGCGAACGAAGAGAGGAAGGATATTTTCAAGACGGCGGCTGACAGCTATACCACTGTCTCAAAAGTGTGGGAGAAGTCCTACCGTACACTGTACAAGCCCTGGCTTGAATCCACAGGAGAACTGTTTGAGAAGGCGGCAGAACTCTCAAAAGAAGCCGCCCCACAGAAGTATAAGGAATTTTATGATGAGTGGATGAAAACGTACCGAAACACCTTTGGTACATTTTATCCAATGCCAACGCTGGAATCCACGAAAGGGATGCTTGAGAAATTCATGGCAAGCGCTGAGGAATCGAACAGACTCTACAGGTCATGGATTGCCGAGTTAGAAGAGAATTCCCGGAAAACAAGAGAGCTACTCCAGAGCAAGCCGGATCCAGCACAATATAAGAAGTGCTATACCGTCTGGATGAAGTCGTATGAGAAAATATTCGACGACCTTCTTGCCCTGCCTGCCACGGTAGGTACAAAAGCGATATTTGAAAATTACACAGGTCTCCCGGATATCTATTCAGAAAATTTTGTGCAGATATCCAAGCTATGGAAGCATTCATTTGCCAAGCTGTACGAGCCGTGGATCGAATCCATATCAGAGCTCTCTGATAAAATGGAAGAACTCTCCCATGGAAGCGCGACTCCTGAAGCATACAAGGAATTTTATAACCTGTGGCTGAAAACCTACCAGAAGACCTATGGCAAAGTGTTTGATTTCCAGTCCATGCAGCCTTCAAAAGAAGTTTTCGAGGACTTCATGCAGAGCACCAATATTTATCTGCAGGTGTACAAGACCTGGATAACAACACTGGAAAAACTCGCACAAAAAGCCAATGAAATTACAAAACAAACCACTGATCCAAAGGGATATAAGGAATTTTATGACCTCTGGGTAAAAATGTACGAAAAAGCTTTTGATAGCTTCTTCGAGGACATGCCCATTGCAGGTCCGATGAAAGAGATGATGGATCCTGTAAAGATAATGGGAAAGATATATTCAGACACCTTTGCCATGATGGCAAAGATGTCGGATTTTAGCTCCAAGCGGGTTTAAATATGGAAAAATCCAGTTCCGAATCCACTTTTGAATCCACACAGGAATTTTTTGACCTCTGGGTAAAGACCTACCAGGCCAACCTTGGCCGGCTTGTCGAGATGCCTGCTATGGGTCCAGCACGTGAGAAATCTGAAAAGATGATGATGGGTTTCTCTAACTTTGTGAATCTCTATACGGCATGGATGGAATCCAATAGCGATCTCCAGATTGTATTCAAAGAGGCAATGCAAAAGGTGCGTGAAAAGACAGCAACCGACATGAAAGGAGATCTCAGTCCTGAGAGCTACAAGGATTTTTACAAGATCTGGATGGAGACCTATAGTGAGACTTTTCACGAATTCCTTAAATCCGGTCATTTTGCCAACGATCTGGGGAAATTCATGTCTCGTCTCATGGAATTCCAAAAATTGAACAGGGAAGTAATTGAAGAGAATTACTTAAAACCGATGAATCTCCCCACAAAAACAGAGATCGATGAGATAAACAAGGAACTGTATTCTCTACGGAAAACGGTGAAGAAATTAACCAGCCAGGTAAGCGAGCTGTCAAAGAAGAAATGATGTATTCTTTGTGAGGAGAGGAGAGGAGACGCCATGAACGAACTTACATTAATGGGAGATTATGAAAAATTCAAACGAGGGATGGAAGTATTCTTAAAGCGCCCGGACATTTCGGTTGGAACGACCCCTTCCGAGATCGTCTATACCGAAGATAAGATGAAACTTCTCCATTATATTCCAACCGTAGAAAAACCACATCCTGTTCCCATACTCATCGTGTATGCGCTTGTGAACAGGCACTATATCCTTGATCTCCAGCCCGATAAAAGTGTGATAAAGAAACTGCTGGAGGAAGGTTTTGATGTCTACATCATTGACTGGGGGTATCCCTCAGGCGCAGACAGGTACCTCACCCTTGACGATTATGTGAACGGGTATATCGATAATGCCGTCGATAAAGTCAGAGAAAGGTCGGGATTGGATAAGATTACCCTGCTTGGCGTATGCCAGGGAGGAACTTTTTCTGTGATGTACGCCGCACTGCATCCTGAAAAGGTGAAGAACTTGGTCACCCTGGTGACTCCTGTACACTTTGATACTGATAAAGGACTTCTTCATATCTGGGCCAAGGCCCTGGACGTGGACAAAATCGTCGACTACTATGGAATCGTGCCCGGAGATTTTCTGAATGTGGGGTTCCTGCTCACCGACCCGTTCAGGACGATGATTGACAAGTACGTAGGTCTGTTTGAGCGAATCGAATGCGAACCCGGTGATAAGGAATGCGAGGTGAGAAACGAAGAAACCGTCAGGAACTTCCTCAGAATGGAGAAATGGATATTCGACAGTCCTGACCAGGCAGGCGAAGCCTACCGGCAGTTTCAAAAAGACTGCTACCAGAAGAACCTGCTTATAAAAAACAAGATGGTGATTGGCGGGAAGACGATTCATCTGAAAAATATCACCATGCCCCTGCTGAACGTCATGGCAGAATTTGACCACCTCGTTCCAAACGACGCAAGTAAACCGCTGGGCGATGCAGTATCCAGTAAAGAGAAAGCGACGCTGGTTTTCCCGACCGGCCATATAGGTATCTTTGTGGGCTCCAAATCCCAGAAAGAGGTCTGCCCCAAGATCGCTGCGTGGTTAAAGCCGAAGTCTCTCCTTGATCGAGCTGGAGAAAAGAAGCCCGTACAAGAGAATGCTTCACAAAAAGGGAAGCGTCGCGAATCAAAGCCGAAAAAACGAGACGGGAAAGCAAGGTAGCAATTATCACAAAAGAGGCGGTAGTGGGAGAAAAGCTGACCTGCCGTTTGTCAAAGAAGGAGAAGAAGGTGAGGGGAACCGTTGCAGCGGTTCAGAAACATTGAGGAGAGAGATCGTTTGCTCACGTGGATGCATCCACCAGGGAAACAGGTGAAAATGAATGCATAATGTCGTTATTGTATCGGCAACACGGACCGCTGTCGGAAAATTCGGGGGAAGCCTGAAGGATTTTAGCCCCGTACAGCTTGGTTCTGTGGTATTGAAGGATGCCTTGAAACGGGTCGGTGTTGAAGCACATGAGGTTGAAGAAGTCATCCTGGGAAATGTTCTTTCAGCCGGCCACGGCCAGAATGTGGCACGGCAGGCTGCCATTTTCGCGGGAATTCCAGACGCGGTACCCGCCTATGGTGTGAACAAACTGTGTGGCTCGGGCCTGAAATCGGTGGTACTCGGTGCCCAGGCTATCATGCTTGGTGATGCGGAGGTTGTTCTCGCAGGCGGTATAGAATCCATGTCGCAGGCTCCGTATGCCCTGAAAAAAACCCGCTGGGGAGCACGGATGGGCAATGATGAAGCTGTAGACCTGATGATATACGACGGATTGTGGGATATCTTCAACAATTACCATATGGGAATGACTGCCGAGAACGTGGCCGAAAGATACGGCGTTACAAGGCAGGCGCAGGATGAGTTCTCGGCAAAAAGCCAGAATAAGGCAGAGGCAGCAATCAGGGCAGGTGCGTTCAGGGACGAGATCGTCCCCATAGAAGTTCCCCAGCCAAAAGGGGAGCCTGTACTCTTTGATACCGATGAGTTCCCCAGGTTCAGCACGACAAAAGAAGTTCTTGCAAAACTAAAACCCGCATTTAAAAAGGACGGAACCGTGACTGCAGGCAATGCATCAGGGATTAATGACGGAGCCGGGGCTGTCCTTTTGATGTCTGAAGAAAAAGCCAGGGAAAAGGGAATCGAGCCCATGGCCACAATCAAAAGCTACGGGTTCTGTGGAGTTCCCCCTGAGATAATGGGCATGGGGCCTGTTGGTGCAACCAGAAGAGCCATCGAGCGTGCCGGGATAACTCTTGATACACTTGACCTGATCGAACTCAATGAAGCCTTTGCAGCACAGAGCATTGCGGTTATTCGGGAACTTGGGTTGAACACTGACAAAGTAAATGTGAACGGCGGCGCTATAGCCCTTGGGCACCCGATAGGTGCAAGTGGTACACGGATCTTCGTGACACTCCTGCATGAATTACAGAGGAAGAAAGGTACCTATGGCCTTGCCGCCCTTTGCGTTGGGGGGGGTCAGGGTATTGCCATGGTGGTAAAAAGGTGAGTACTATGAGAGAGAAAGCAAGCTTGGAAGGTAAAGTCGCTTTGGTTACCGGCGCCTCCCGGGGGATTGGCCGGGCGATTGCTCTGCGTCTCGCCGAGGAAGGTGCGGATGTTGCCATCAACTATCAGATGAGCAAGGAGCAAGCAGAGAAGGTCTCAAAGCTCGTTGATCAGACGGGCGTGCTCAGAGATGCTTCTAAATTATTCATGATGGCAGAAGAGATGAACCGGACTGAGGACGCAAAAGAAGTATCAGACTTGATAGGCTCCATGGGCAAGCATTCCTGCATCGTCCAGGCCAACGTCGATGACTTTGAGCAGGTGAACAGGATGCGGGACGAGGTGGTAAAGCAGTTAGGCAAGATCGATATCCTCGTGAATAATGCAGGAATCACCAGGGATAAATCGTTCGTAAAAATGACACCCCAGATGTGGTCTGATGTCCTATCTGTGAACCTAGATGGTCCTTTCTACTGCACCAAAGCAGTTATAGATGGTATGATCGAGAGGAAGTATGGCAGAATCGTGAATATTTCCTCTGTCATTGGGAGAATGGGCAACTTTGGACAGTCAAACTATGCAGCCTCAAAGGCAGGCTTGATTGGTCTCACAAAAACTCTGGCAAAGGAATTTGCCACGAAAGGTATAACGGTCAATGCAATAGCACCAGGATACATAGGGACTGATATGGTCAGATCGGTCCCCAAAGAAATACTGGATAAAATTATCGCCCAGATACCTCTCGGAAGACTCGGGGAGCCATCCGAGGTGGCTGGGGCAGTGGCTTACCTTGTATCAGAAGACGGGGCATACATAACGGGCCAGGTTATAGACCTGAATGGGGGGCTCTACATCTGAAAATAGCTATTCTTAGGTGGAACTGGTGACATGACAGGAGTCATGAGTTCCCCGATCTCAACGATATTCCAGTAATCCTCCCTCATATACTCCTTAAACAGGAGAAGAGCGAGAAGCTGGTGGCTGGGTGTACACCTTCTTCGAGTACCTGCAGGAATAGAGGGGGATCCGGGAACTCCGAACCACCGGTACCGTGGCTTCGAGAAACCTGATATACTTGTCAGATATTCGTATCATCGGCTTTTTGGTCTCCCCCTGGAAATATCAAGGAGCCATCGTACTTTGGATCTTCTGGTCGAAAAGAGGGGTTGTTAATCCTCGAGAGTGGAGATATCGCCTGGGTCTATCCCCAGCTCCTTTGCCTTGAGGACGCGGCGCATGATCTTACCGCTCCGGGTCTTGGGGAGCTTGTCCACGAACTCGATATCGTCGGGCTGGGCGATGGGCCCGAGGGTCATCCGCACATGGTACTTGAGGTCCAGCTTGTGCTTGTCGCTCGGTTTCTCCCCCAGCTTGAGGATGACAAAGGCTTTGATGAGGTTTCCCTTGAGGGCGTCGGGTTTCCCGATGACCGCGGCCTCTGCAACCGATTGGTGGGAGACGAGGGCGCTCTCGACCTCGGCGGTCCCGATGTTGTGCCCTGCCACGATGATGATGTCATCGGCACGCCCGAGGATCATGATGTACCCGTCCTTCCCCTTGACGGCGAGATCCCCGACAGTGTACACGTTGGGGATGGTCTCCCAGTACTTCCGGTAGCGCTCGTCGTTCTTGTAGATGGTACGGAACATGGCAGGCCAGGGATTCTTTATGATGAGGAAGCCGAGGGTCCCGGTCTTCACCGGTTTTCCGTGCTTGTCCACCACATCGGGGATCACGCCAGGGATGCCTTTCCCTGCAAATCCGGGCCGCATCTTCTCCCCCACGAAGGTGGTGATCATCTGCATGCCCGTCTCGGTCTGCCACCAGGTGTCGACGATGGGGCACCTGTCCTTGCCAATGACCCGGTAGTACCACTCGAAGGCCTCAGGGTTGAGCGGCTCTCCGACAGACCCCAGGATCCTGAGGGAGGAGAGGTCATACTTGTCCGGCCATTGCTCCCCCACCTTCATGAACATCCGGATGGCGGTAGGTGCCGTGTAGAAGATGGTGATCCCCATGTCCTGGATGAGTCTCCAGAAGTTCCCTGCATCGGGATAATCAGGAACGGCCTCGCCGAAGAAGATTGTGGCCCCCACGGCGAGAGGCCCGTAGAGGAGGTAGGAGTGGCCGGTGACCCAGCCCACGTCCGCAGTGCACCAGTAGACGTCCTCCTCTTTTAAGTCAAAGATCACCTTGCTCGTGTAGTAGGTCCCGACCATATACCCGCCGCAGGTGTGGATGACCCCTTTCGGGGCTCCTGTTGACCCGCTCGTGTAGAGGATAAAAAGGGGATCCTCGGCGTCCATCACCTCGGGCTTGCAGACGGGCTCAACCCCCTCCATGAGGTCGTAGAAGTCGATCTCGATCCCGGAGTGGATCTCCACCTTCGGCTCCTTCCTCCGGAGGACGACGACCCGCTCCACGCTCGGGGCGTTGATGATGGCCTCCTCGACGAGGGTCTTTAAGGGGATGGTCTTTCCCCGCCGGAACCCGATGTCGGCGGTGATGACCACCTTTGACTCGGTATCGTTGATCCGGTAATTGAGGGCCGTGACGCCGAAACCGCCGAATACGACAGAATGCACGGCGCCGATCCTCGCGCAGGCGAGCATGGCGATGAGCTGCTCGGGGATCATGGGCATGTAGATGCAGACCCGGTCGCCCTTCACGATACCGAGCCTTTTAAGCCCGTTTGCGAAGCGGTTGACCTGGCGGTAGAGCATCTGGTAGGTGAAGATCCGCTCCTCGCCGTTCTCCCCCCTCCAGATGATGGCCACCTTGTTCCGCCGGTGGTTGAAGACGTGCCGGTCCAGGCAGTTGTACGTGATGTTCAGCTTCCCGTTCACGAACCACTTTGCATAGGGATACTTCCAGTCAAGGACCTTATCCCAGGGGCCGAACCAGTCGAGCTCCTTCGCGATCTTTCCCCAAAAGGCCTCGGGATCCTTCAGGAACTCACTGTACTCCTCGTCGTAGTCTTTGACCCAGGCTTTCTCGCGGTACTCGGGTAGAGGCGTGTAGTACTTCGCCTCTTCAACCAGTTTCACGTCGAACTGTTCCGCCATCCGAATCCCCTATTTTACATTATTAATAATGATGGATGGGTGATATTAATTTTCTCATTCTTGGCCGGCCCGACGGGAGAAGGATGATGGGTATCTCAACGAGGATCCCATGGAGGGATGCCCGCGATTCCCGTGTCAAAGGAATCTTGGAAAACTCCACAGGGATTCACGCCAATGAATCCGGCCCACGGTAGTACAGGTATCACCGAAATGGGACGGATTCATTCCGGAACAGGCCATGCAATACTCCCTCATGCAGTCAATGGATTTAAATCCCGAGGTTCCATCTCTCTCCGGTGCATCCATGCCCGGAACTCTTGAACTCAAGACCGTGAAGATCGAGAAACCCGAGGATGTGAATTTCATCCTCGGGCAGTCCCACTTCATCAAGACCGTGGAGGACATCGCCGAGGCGGTTGTGGGGTCTGTTCCAGGGGCGAGGTTCGGGCTCGCCTTCTGCGAGTCCTCGGGAGAGTGCCTGATCCGGGTGGAGGGGAACGATGAGGAGTTGAAAGCCCTTGCCACCACGAACGCCCTCGCCATCGGCGCAGGCCACTCCTTCATCCTCTTCCTCAGGAACTGCTTCCCGATAAATGTCCTCAATGCCCTAAAGAACATCCAGGAGGTCTGCAACATCTACTGCGCAACGGCGAACCCCGCCGAGGTTATCATCGCCGAGTCTGCTACAGGAAGAGGCATCATGGGGGTCATTGACGGGGCGAAACCGAAGGGCGTGGAAGGGCCTGACGGAATCACATGGAGAACGGGATTACTCCGGAAGTTCGGGTACAAAAGGGGGTGACAATGGGCGCCTCCCCTCTTTCCCGCTTGTGAGAATCTCAACGAGGATGTCCTTCATGAATTATTCATCAGGCATACTCCCATCCTGGTTTGTATAATTCATTATCTGAAAAAACGGGGCAGATGCATATCATCTGCCATGTGGCCTGATCCTGTTGCCATACCACCTGATGACTGCGTCCCTCGCGGCTCCGAAGCCCCCGTCCAGGTAGATTGCCCCGATGGTAGCCTTCAGGGTCTCGGCAAGGACATCGGGTCCCTTCTCCACCACCCCCTGCTTTCTCTCCCCTGCGCCCAGACGGATGGCTTGGGCAATCCCTATCTGGCCAGCGATACCGGCGAGGGCCTCTTCATGTTCCAGCTGGATCTTCGCCTGGATAATGGCATCGGGTGTGGGGTATCGTGCTCGGATCAGGAGCTCCACGAAAACCGTCTTAAGCACCGCATCCCCCAGAGTGCAGAGGATCTCCTGGTCATCTTGGTGCCTGCCCTGCTGCCGCTCCTCGTTCGCAAACGCTTTCCTGGTCAGGGCCTGGGTGAGGAAGGCCGGGTTCTTGAAATGGTAGCCGATGTTCTCTTCGATGGTCGCCATACCTTCACGCTATCCTTTTTCTTTTGGGGGTATGATGAAAGTATTGTTCCCGGGGTTTCGAGAGGAAGAAACGGCTAGGCGACAACCTTCAAAATCTATTGAATGAATGAACAGGTCAGTCCTCTTTCCACCAGCGTTTGGGGAATTTCTTTGCAAGGATCTCATCTCCTTCCCCTGGTGGTTCAAGACCTGCGTTACGCAGATCGGCATCGACCATAATTTTAATGAGATCATAAAATTTAATACCGGGCTTCCAACGGAGGATCTTCTCTGCCTTTCTCGCGTCCGCGATAAGTACTCCAACCTCGGTTGGACGGAAGTAGTTGGGATCGATCTTTACATGTTCATCAGGTGTGAGGCCTGCATAACTGAAGGACGCATCAAGAAACTCCTGCACTGAGTGAGCCTCGCCGGTCCCGATAACAAAATCATCGGATTTCTCTGCCTGAAGCATCCTCCACATCGCCTCAACATACTCGGGGGCAAAGCCCCAGTCCCTGCGCGCCTCGAGGTTACCGAGATAGAGGTATTTTTCTTTTTTTGCCAGGATAGAAGCGATTCCCCGGGTGATCTTTCTTGTAACGAATGTCTCTCCGCGGCGTGGTGATTCATGATTGAAGAGGATCCCGTTGGAGGCAAAGAGGTTGTAACCCTGCCGGTAATTTCTCACCATCCAGTAGGCATAGAGCTTTGCACAGGCATACGGGCTGCGCGGCTCAAACGGCGAATCTTCCCCCTGCGGAGGGGTTGCTGTGCCAAACATCTCGCTTGATGATGCCTGGTAGAAACGGATGGGGTGGCCACTCCTCCGCACGGACTCGAGGATACGGGTTACCCCAAGACCAGTGACGTTTCCGGTGTATTCAGGAATATCGAAACTGACCCGCACGTGGCTCTGCGACCCGAGGTGGTAGACCTCGTCAGGCATCAGATTATAGATGATATTTGCGAGCTGCTCCGAGTCGCCCAGATCCCCGTAATGGAGAAAAAACTGTGCCTTGGGATCATGAGGGTCAACGTAGATATGGTCAATCCTGCTCCGGTTGAATGTTGAAGAGCGCCGGACCATCCCGTGAACTTCGTAGCCTTTGCTGAGCAGGAGCTCAGCCAGATACGATCCGTCCTGACCGGTAATTCCCGTAATGAATGCCTTTTTTCCGCTTGACATTGTGCTTCCCAGGATAGCAGTCTATTTCTTTTCGATCCTATTAAAATCGTTTTCGAACTGCGTGGTGTTAGCCGATCTTGACTCTTATGACCCCATAGAGGATCTTTCACCGGCTCTCTACCGGCGGACGCCTCTTGCAGGAATGCTGGGTCTGTTGCGAATCCATTGCCGGAAGGGAACATGTCTGCCTATGGATGTCTGTGAACACATGCAATCTTATTCGAAGACCAGAAAGAATGCAGATAGTGGGTTCCTTGGGCAACATTCCGTTAGATAATCAGGGCATTCATGGCTGTTCCTCATACTCTGCCCATCAGATATTTATGAATATGCGATGAATTTTACTCATAACTTGTTTGTGGAACCTGAATGAGATCCATCCTCATCACCGGCATCAGCGGTTTCGTTGGCGGGCATCTTGCCAATTATCTCCACCGTGTCCGACCTGATGTTGCCCTTCACGGGATGAGCAGGTCCGCTCCTTCCTGGGATTTTATATCATCGCGAGAGTCCCTGTTGCAAGAAATAGCATTTCATGCAGGGGATATGCAGGATGCGTCCTGGGTAGATGCAACGATACAGGAGATTGACCCGGATGCCATCATCCAACTCGCAGCCCAGAGCTCAGTCGCTGAAAGTTGGAAGAACCCCAGGGGGACGGTCCTGAATAACCTCTCGCTCCTTCTCAATGTCTTTGAGGCAGTACGGCAGAATGACATGAATCCCCGGATTCTGAATGTCGGATCTTCTGAGATCTATGGATCGGTTAAGGAACAGGATTTACCACTTCGGGAGAGCCATAAAGTACATGCCCAGAATCCGTATGCCGTGGCACGCTTGGCGCAAGAACAGCTAGCAGCGATCTATTCCGACAGCTATCATTTCCCTGTCGTGTCCACCCGATCATTCAATCATACAGGGCCCGGCCAGGATACCAGGTTCGTGGTGAGCTCGATCGCAAAACAGGTTGCAGAGATCGCCCGTGGGAAGCGCGATCCGGTGCTCACGATAGGGGACGGTTCGATTATCCGGGATTTTCTCGATGTGCGTGATGTGGTTGAAGCGTACCTCAAGCTCGTTGAGCGAGGCCGGTCCGGAGAGGTATACAATGTATGCAGCGGTACCGGACGGAAGATCGCTGATATTGCAGCCGCGCTTTCATCCATCGCCGGGATATCCGTACAAGTCAGGACCTCAGCCGACCTGATGCGCCCGGCGGACAATCCTAATATAGTCGGCAGTAATGAAAAGATCCGACGTGAGATTGGATGGCAGCCCAGAGTATCATTCGATGAGAGCCTGAGGGCGATTTATGATTACTGGTATAGCCGGGTATGACAGGCGATTGGCTGCGGTCTCCATTTTTCGTACTTTATCATTTATATGATTGTTCTTCATCCTACCATGAAGATATGCGGGTGCTTTCATATGCGGATTATTGCCTAAATCCCTTCCACGTGTAATTCGGCCTGCCCCTACATTGCGATGGAAAAGCCAGAGTGAGAATTCCGTCTTTTATCGCATGGAAAGATAATTTGAATGACCGGAAACCATACGGTTAACATCGGCTTTGACCAACAGCTAAGGAGAGAGCTCCCTTTGGTATGAAAGTCGCAATCTTTCACGATTATTTCGGCGCCATTGGAGGGGGAGAGCGGGTCGCCCTTCAGATGGCAAAGATCCTTGATGCCGATATTATTACGACTGATACCGATGCAGTCCGGAGGATCGATCCCACGGTTCGGGTGATCAGCCTGGGAAAGACCATCAAGTTTCCACCGCTGAAGCAGGTATCTGCCAGCCTGATGTTTGCAACCTGTGATTTTTCCAGTAAGTATGACTTCTTCATCTTCAGTGGTAACTGGGCACATTATGCTTCCCGCCGCCACCATCCGAATCTCTGGTACTGTTTCACTCCGGTCCGGGCATTCTACGATCTCTACCCGATATTTCTTTCACGTCAGGATCCCCTTACTCGACAGTTCTTTCTTACCTGGGTCGGGTTACACCGGCGATTCGATCAGCGGTCAGTGTGCGACATCGACCGCATCATCGCAATCTCGAAGAACGTGCGAACCCGGATTCTGAAATACCATCACAGAGATGCAGAGGTGATCTATCCTCCGGTCGACGCCAAACGATACAAGTTTATCGAATACGGTGATTTCTGGCTGTCGGTGAATCGCCTCTATCCTGAGAAACGGATCGACCTGCAGATTGAGGCCTTCCGGCGCCTGCCTGAAGAGCGCCTGGCAATCGTCGGTGGCTATGCACACGGAGATCACGCCTCCCGGTATGCGGAGGGACTTATCAGTGATCTTCCGCCCAATGTCACAATCCTTGGAGAGGTTGGAGAAGATGAACTGCGTGGTCTCTATGCCCGCTGCAGGGGGCACATCTGCACGGCGATGGACGAGGATTACGGCCTCACACCCCTCGAAGCGATGGCGAGCGGGAAGCCGGTGATCGCCGTAAGGGAGGGGGGGTACCTTGAGACAGTGACCGAAGAGACCGGTATCTTTGTTCAGGCAAAGATGGATCAAATAGTGGATGCGGTGCGTTCTATCAGTAGAGATCCGTCCCGTTACCGGATTCCATGCGAGTCACGTGCCAGGTCTTTCTCGTGCGCACGCTTCCGGGATCAATTGAAGGCCGCAATTACCGCAGGAGATCCACAATCGACACCATGAGATCGTTGGGTTCTGTATCGACCCCCGCTGATTCTCTTCATCTTCATTGTTGGTAATTTTGTTTCCCGGAATCTTCCACATCGCAGGCCAAGTATTCAAACGATCTCCTGAAGAATGGTTCGCAAGTCAGCGCCCGCGATTTCATCAACAGATTTTCTACCAGTCACCATCCTTTCCAAGGAAAATCAGACGATATGATATAGAGGGAATGACACAATGGATGGTAGTGGGGCCATCGTGAACTTCAGCCTGATTGTTGAGCTCGCCAAACGGGATTTCATCGAGAGGTATTCTGGATCTGCCCTCGGGTTTATGTGGTCCTTCATCTATCCCCTGATCAACATCCTCATCTACATGGTCATCTTCGGCACGTTGATGGGCGCACGGCTCCCGGGGATGACTTCGGTTTGGGGATACGGAGTCTACCTCATTGCCGGACTCGTGCCCTGGACCGCCTTTGTAAATACTGTGCAGCGATCATCAACGGTCTACCTCGATAAAAAGAATATCATTACAAAGATCCATGTCGATCTGCCGACACTGCCACTTTTCATTGTTCTTTCCGAGAGTATCACATTTTTTGTGACTTTAGGGATCTTCCTTGGTATTCTTCTTGTAACAGGATTCTCCTTTTCACCTTACCTCGCCCTTGTACCCGTCGTATATATCATCCAGCAGCTGTTCGCCTACGCCCTCGGTTTTTTCCTCGGCATGCTGGTAGTCTTTCTGCGGGACCTCAAGGAAGTGGTCACCATCGGCATGCAGATCTGGTTCTGGTTCACCCCGATTGTCTATGTTTTCAGCATTCTCCCCGTTGTAGCCCAGCAGGTCCTTATCTGGAATCCGGCGCTCGCATTCATCTCCGCCTACCACGATATGTTCGTGTTCCAGAGGATGCCGTCATTCTTCTACCTCTCACTCGTGACAGGAATTAGTGTGCTGCTGGTTCTGTTTGATTATTTCCTGTTCCGGAAGCTGGAGAAAGATATCCGGGATTTCATCTGATGATGTCCCAAGCTGAAGGCGTCAGAAACAGGGATCCTCTCTGCGATATTTTTAATGTAGTCGGAGAACAAAATCGAGGTACTTCAATATGATGAAAGTCCAAGGCATCTCGAAACGGTTCAAACTCTACCATTCACCTGCCGACCGGCTACGAGAGATCCTGCTCCAGAAGCGATATCACAAGGATTTTCTGGCACTAGACAACGTCTCGTTTGAGGTGCGCGATGGAGAGACTCTCGGCATCATCGGGCAGAACGGCGCGGGCAAATCCACGCTGTTGAAAATACTATCAGGCATCGTAATCCCGGACAGTGGGACCATCCATATTGACGGGAAAGTCACCGGGCTCCTTGAGCTCGGCACCGGTTTTAATGCGGAGATGACCGGGCTTGAGAATATTTACATGAACGGGACACTCATCGGCATGAGCAGGGACGAGATTGACCGGAAGAAACAGACCATCATCGATTTCTCCGAGTTGGGGGAGTTCATCCACGAACCCATCAAGACCTATTCTTCCGGCATGACGATGCGGCTCGCGTTCTCTATCGCGATTCATGCAGACCCGAAATGTTTCCTTGTTGATGAGGCACTGGCTGTGGGGGATGCGTATTTCCAGCAGAAATGCATGCGGAAGATCCAGGATTTCCGAGCGAGTGGGGGGTCGATCGTGTTTGTGTCGCATGATATGAATGCGGTGATGACATTATGTGATTATGCGATATTATTGGATCATGGGAAGTTGATATCGTATGGGATTCCTCGGAGTATTGTTGATTTATACATATCACGGATATGCATACAATCACATACCGGCGAAAAAGCAGTTGCTCTCATGGATACAAAAGATACTCTCAATAATCATTCGAACATATCAACAGGTGAAATTGAATTTGATTCAATCAGGATCCTTGATTCATCGAAAACTGTCATCACGCATGTTCATAGCGATGATGAGATTATCATATCCTTTTCATTTCGCAGTGAACGCCTTATCGAAGATCCAATATTTGGCATATTAATTCGGAACCGGTATGGGGTGTCAATTTTTGGGACAAATACCTATCTTTTGCACCAAAAAAACAATCCTCTCCTGCCGGGGAAAATGTATCAGGTATCCTATCAATTCAAAGTACCTTTACAGCCTGATGATTATTTGATTACCGTTGCCATTGATAATAAAGGAAAAGCAATAAATTCTTTTGATGAATATTTACTTCGTCTCAATGACATCGCAACATTAAAAGTTGTGCGAAACGAAAAACAACCACTTTATGAAGGGGTCACTAATTTAAATCCTACAATCAATGTAGAGGCAATTACTAACGGAGTATCCTAAGGAGTACTGAATGGACGACAATACTATAGAAATACGCGATGACGAGATCAATGTCGAGGAGATCATGGAGATGATCCGGGAGAATATCCGGAGGAGACAGGCACCAGGGGAACAGCCCCCGGTTCCGGATTCTGTAATCGCATCTGCTTCAAAAAATTGCCAAGCGGACGAATCGGACGATGCAATTCAACGTGCTCTCTCATACATCAAGTCCAATTGGAATATACACAATAACAGTTACTTTATCAGCTCCCACCATCGCTATATCGGCAAATTCCTCGTAAAAGGACGCCAACTGGTTCATGGGGAAGTTCGCCGGTATGTTGATCCAATGATCTCACGCCAGGTGGAATTCAATGCCAGTACCGTCAGGATTATCTCCGGGACATCACTACGATGCGCCGAGCTGAACCAGCGCCAACAGGAGCTGGAAACGGCATTTTCCGCTTTTAAACTTGAATCCGTTAAAACAATTGCCGATTGCATCACGACGGTAAAAGATGAACTGGACTCAAAAATTGAACTAACAACAAAAGAACTCCTTACCCAGATGGATGGGGGTATACGTACCCGGACATGCGCCGAGCTGAACCAGCGCCAACAGGATCTGGAAACGGCATTTTCCGCTTTTAAACTTGAATTCGTTAAAAAAATTGCCGATTGCATCACGACGGCAAAAGATGAACTGGACTCAAAAATTGAATTAACAACAAAAGAACTCTTTACCCAGATGGATGGGGATATACATGCCCGGACATGGCTTGCCCATGTGCTTGAAGATCGTATTCAAAAAGGACTGGCACAAAAAAGTGCTCCTCCGGGATCCACTTCAGAAGAGAACACGAATTATTTCCTTTTTGAGGAGCGATTCCGGGGTTCACGGAAAGATATCAAACAACGGCAGCTGTCATTCCTTCCGTACTTTGAAAAATGTTCCCATGTGCTTGATATCGGTTGCGGAAGAGGGGAGTTCCTCGAGATCCTCAGAGAGCACAACATTGGCGCCAAAGGGGTAGATCTCGATACAGATATGATAAATTATTGCATATCCCGCCAGTTCGATGTTGAGCAGGGAGATGCGATTACCTATCTTGAAAAACTTGACGACAATAGCCTAGATGGGATCTTTATTGATCAGGTCGTGGAGCACCTGGAGCCGGCATACCTGGCGAGAATGCTTGCCCTCTGTTACCTGAAACTGAAGTATGGATATTACCTCATTGTTGAAACAGTGAACCCGTTATCATTCGTTTCTTTTGTGAACTTTTACATTGATATGACCCATAAGAGACCAGTGCACCCGGAGACCCTGCAGTACCTTCTCAGTGCTTCGGGATTCAGACTGTGTGAGAGGAAATTCCTCTCGCCGGTTCCGGATGAACAACGATTGAAAAAGTTAACCGAGTCTTCAGAAGTGAGCGAGTCTCTACGGAAAAACATTGAACTATGTAATTGCAATGTAGATTTGTTAAATTCTATCTTGTTTGGTGCACAGGATTATGCAGTGATCGGGAAGAAATGATGATGAAAAGGCATTCACTACAAAGACTTGGGTTAATCTGATGAGAATAGCATTTATTGTTCAACGATATGGGATTGATGTTGCTGGCGGTTCTGAAGCACTCTGTAGACACGTCGCTGAACGACTTGCACAATTTCATAAAATTGAAGTACTTACAACCTGCGCTAAAGATTATATCACCTGGAGAAATGAGTACACGGAAGGAATAGAGAACATTAATGGCGTACTCGTACGACGATTTAAGGTCGATAGAGTGCGGGATCTCAAGAAATTCAATCCGTTTACCCAACGGTTATTTAGCGAACCACACACAGAAATTGATGAGGTTAGATGGATAGAAGATCAGGGGCCGTACGTCCCAAAATTATTGAATTTCATAAAAAATCATAAAGATGATTATGAGATATTCGTTTTTTTTACATACAGATATTACCCAAGTTTTTTTGGGTTGCCTTTAGTATATGAGAAAAGTATTCTGATTCCAACCGCTGAAGATGAACCAACGTTAAATCTGAATATCAATAAATCTTTTTTTTGTTTACCTAAAGCAATTATTTATCTTACGGAAGAAGAAAAAAATACACTTATAAGGCGATTCAACACTCAAAACATATTAAATGACATTATTGGGATGGGTTTAACAATCCCGGAAAATGTTAAGGGAGAGAGATTCAAAAAAAAGTATAAATTATCTCATGATTTTATATTATATATTGGAAGAGTTGATGGGAATAAAGGCTGTAATCAGTTATTCGACTACTTTATTAGATATAAACAAAATAATCCGTCAAATTTAAAACTTGTATTAATAGGTAATGCAGTTATAGAAATACCCAATAGTCCAGACATTCTTCACTTGGGATTCTTGCCGGAGAATGATAAGTTCGATGGAATTATCGCGGCAAAAATTGTTATTATGCCTTCTGAATTTGAAAGTTATTCTATTGTAGTGACAGAAGCTTGGGCGTTAGGAACACCTACGGTCGTAAATGAACGATGTGCTGTTCTCAAAGGACATTGCTTGAGGAGTAATGCCGGGCTGTATTATGCGGATTATAATGAATTTGTTGAGTGTATTAATCTCCTTGTATCCGATAACGAACTAGGAAAAAGATTGGGGAAAAATGGTAAGGCGTATGTCGAAGCCAATTACAACTGGGATCGCGTGGAAGGAAAATATTTGGCATTGTTCGAAATGGTGGGTGGTGTAAATTTTAGTCACGGGAATGAGTGATGTAAGTTCGCCCAGTTTCGGACGACTGTTTCCTCAGGTATAGCCTGGTTCGTTATTTTCACCTCAAAAATCTTTCCGTTAAATGGTCGATCTCCATTTATCCAATTCCCGACATAAAATGGCATCAGACTATTTTTGAGGTGAGAAGTCGTGTTCACTTCTTCCATAAGTTTTCCGTTTTTATAGAGTCGGGTACGGTTGGAATCCTGAGTTATCGCGACGTAATTTAATTCATTACTTGTCAATTCGAATCGCAGAGGGGATACAAATTCTTCCCCATTGCCATAACTGTAATAATAGACATTGTCAAGAGTCGACTCCTGCTGGACAACAAATCCTCCGAAATTGAGATAATCCGGATGATTACCGAGGATATCTGCGAAATCATTCTGTATTTGCGCTGGATTTACAATAAATTCCAGAGTAAAAGAAGAATTTACTGCGATCGGATTGAAATCGAGCCCATTCTGCACATACCCATCAGGAAATCCTGCATGGAAAAGGGAATCATTGTCGTTCAGGAGGAAATTCGCAGTATTCGCTACATTCAGATAGGAGGGTGACCGGTACTCTGAAACTACATCGACGTGAAGCGCCTTGAAATCAATGATCTTATCTGAAGTATAGGTAACAAGTCTCCAGTCTTTTCCCGAGGAAAGATTATGCATCTGGTCTTCCCTGAGGGTAAACGAACTGAAAGAACCATTCCCCACTTTCCATAACCCATTCACCTCAATCACATTTCCATATAACACCGGGTTATTCGACATCGCCGGGGGATTTTTGAAATTGGTATCAAAGACGTAGAGGGTTATCGTGTTCCCGTCAGCGCCATATATCGCATAATTTGTTGCCAGTAATTCCCGGACCCGCCCTACCATGGCATATCCCTGATCTTTAGATTGGGACGAATAATGCAGATAATAGACCGAATCCGAATCGGTAAAATTATACAAAACCCGCGTTCCTGATGAGGTTACAACCGCATCCTGCGACAGATTTTCAAGAAACGGAGTACCCCCATACCAGAGAACATTTTTCGATGAACTGATATTCAGGGTCTGGTTTGTCAGCATATTATAAAACGGGGGGATATCACAGAAATAATAACTGTCGATCAGGAGACGGGAACCTTTGGGGATTTCACTGAATAACCCGTTTGAGATACCGGAGGTAATCAATTCACGGGGATAATAAAACGTCACATCGGAAATTTCCACTACGGTATTGTTGGTGGAATAATTTATGATGCCGATCATGGAACTGGCCAGGGAAAATATGATAAATAACAGAGTGAGAACGCGACGGTTATCTGCATACCGGTGGTACAGGTAAAACAGGAGAGCCAGTGCAACAAGTGCCGCCCCAAAATACGAAATATATACCGGGATATACCCCAGACCCGGGAGGATATCTCTTTGGTATTTGGGAGAGAAGGATATGATAATACCCGGAACTATCCACAGCGAAATGCCCACAAGAGAAATATTCAGCGGATTGATGATTCCGCCATTTTTTATTTCCCTGTACAGTTCTCTTGAGAGAAGATAAAACAGGGTAAAATACATTACTCCGATAAATATGTAGTCCAGGGAGAAACCAGTCCAGAATATACCGACAGAATCGGCAAATACGTTCTGGGGGTTCAGGAAGTAGTAACTCAGAGGAATTGCGGATACTGACTGATTGATCAGAGTTCCGACAATTGATAACAGATCAAAATTTGGAACATATGCGTTACCTGTGGACGATCCTATCAAGGCAGATCCATTGAGCAGTCTCATAACAATAACATAGGAAACCAATACTCCTGAAAGCAGGATAAACGGTGAACCCTTTCTGATAATTTCTGTAAGAGATACCTTCTTTTTATAGAGTAAAATCAGAACGAGGTGCAGGATAAAAAATGGATAACTGATGTCATAGGTCAATAGACAAAGTAAATAAAAAACCGCACTTAATCCCAGATATCGTGTTCTGCCGGTTTCAAGATAGTGCATCAGGAAAATGAGCGATAGAAGCAACAAAGTAAATAAGACCTGTAAAAGTGCATGATACCCCAAAATAGGATCATGATAGAGCCGGAATTGAAAAAATAATGGGATGACCAGAAGAGACAAGACAAAAAGGGCCTTTGACTTTGTGAGAAGATAAACGAAATATCCAAAGAGAAGAAGTGTAAATATAACGGAGATGAGAATAATTAACTTATACAAAAATACATTCGTGACAAAAAAATCTAAAAGATATGCGTAAACGCTTAGTGGAAAAAAACGTCCCAGTGTTAAGAACCAATTATTATATATTATATCATAGAAATATTGAAATACTGTGATTCTTTGATATGATAATATCCCGTTGATCATGGAGTTGATATTATCATCATAAATATAGCCCGAATGCAGCATCGGTGACATGACAACTATCGATAAAAATAATGCAGCACATCCCAAGTAAAAATACAATTGGTTTGTGGCGACATATCGTTGCATATCAGTAAAATAATTTTGGATTTTCTGAAAAAGTCTTAGTGACTTGGGCCTTGGATCGAATGCAGCGCTTTTCATTGAGGGATATCCAGAGAAGAATTTATTTTTTTAATACTTATGATAGCTGGTACCATATCCTGTATACCGGATGGCCTTTCAGGAAGTATGATCCCCGGATTTTCGGTACTGGGCACGACAGACACTGTCCCAATTCAGACTGCAGTTTGATATGAATAAGTCGGTGATTAGGATCTAAGGATAATCTCGTCATTCTCTATTCTGGTTGTTGTTCAGGAATTCTGCAGATCCGAATATAACTAAATACTATCTATAATTTAATCATTGAATATATATGGATAAATCTCGAGAGCGACTTAATTTAAAGCTGATATTTATACTGGTAATATTACTCATTTTTCCATTACGGGAAATATTCCGGTATATTTTCACCAGGTATTCCATTGGATCCTTCCTTATTCCCTTAACAAATGTCAATATACCCCTGATTGATATTATTTTCCTTGTTCTCATTGTACCCGTTATTGCATTTCCCGCATATACCTACCTGGAAAAACTCAGCCTGAGTGAAAGAGCCTGTCGGTTATTGGACATTATTTCAACATTGGGATTGATTTTAGGACCATTACTGTATTTCTTTTGTATATTGGATCTCACCCTTTTTTACAAGTGGACCCCACAGAAACTGACACTCTACCAATCGCCCTTGGTGGCATCTGTTGCTTTTGTAGTATGTCTGGCAGTTCTCGGCTATACGTTGTTATATTCTGATAAAACTGTAAAATGGTTGTCTTACATAAATAAGGGAATATTCTTTTGTTTTTTCATTGTTGCCGGGTTCATGGCAAATTTCCTTATTTTAACTGATTATTCATTTTACAATGCGAACGCGCTTAACTTCAGCGCTGTCGTATACCCAATAATCCAGGTGTATTACGGAAATGCCCTGTTTATTAATTTCTATAACCAGTACGGTGCATATGCCCAGTTCTTAGAACCAATTTTTTATTTGACCAGTGGGATCAGCATAACCAAAATTACCGCCGTCTTAGCAATTTTATTATTTATCGGTTTGAGTAGCCTGGGATTGTTTCTTTATTTTGTTCTGAAGAATAAGGCATTGGCCTTGGTATCATTCATTGGACTGATCTATTTTCAGTTTTTTGCAGGAACATTATGGCCGTATGAATTGTATTACCAGTACTTCCCGATTCGGACGCTGTTCCCGTCTTTATGTCTGCTCCTGTCATTTTTTTATTTCTCGAAACCTTCACGGAAATTTTATTATTTCCAGATAATCTTCTTCTCATTTTCCGTTTTATGGAATCTTGATGTCGGTCTCTTTTGTATAGGAAGTTTCTTAGCAGCATTGTGTTTTTCAGAAGCCCTCAAAGAAGGCCAGAAGGATACCATAAAAAAAATCGCGTTTCATATTTTTAATGTTCTATTAGGTGTGATTATCACTTTCTCATCGTTTTTCCTGTACCTGTTTGCCAGATATGGTAAATTTCCAGACATAAGCTGGTTTACCTATTATCAGAGTATATACGTAGGAGGCGGACTTTCCACATTAGTTCTCAACCGCTTGTGGGTCCTGATATTCATCATCTATGTCGGGGGATTGGTTTATTCAACAATTAAATTCAAACAAAAAGAATTTTCAGTCTGGAATATTCTGGTATTTCAGGTATCCTTACTTGGGGTTGGCATCTTCTCATATCACCTAAGGAGTACTAGTACTCATGATAGTACGCTCGCAGTCTCAGGATACCCAGCTTTTATTTTACTCGCAATGGTTGCTGACAGTGTATCGTTGTGGCCGCATAAAAAAGAGATTGGGTGGAAGCAAAAACTGAGCAAGTTGTTCAAAGTCACACCCTACATAATTCTGATATTTATAGTATCCTTCCTTTGCGTAGCATTTTTCTATAACATTTCTACAGATAATAATGTCCATTTCGCTTCAAAAATCCAGGACTTTAATGATCCATTAGGAAATGCTTATAAGCCTCTCTGGCAAGATGGAACGGGTTACCGGCTCATGGGGGAGCTTGCCGGAGCTAATCCCCCGGTTCCTCCGTGGGAGAAAAAAGCTCGTTTCTTCAGTAAATATTCCAACCCGAACGGTTCAATACTTCAGGATATTTTTGTAATTTCAGACTGGGATTATTATATATATTTAAAAGTCAAGGCACGTACTTCAGCTCCCATAATGAATTTCAGACACCTTTGGGGGGAAAAACAAACAAATGGAGTAGTAAATGAGATAGTCAATAAAAAATTCCAATATATTTTCCTTGATAGTGATGAGATTACACAGATCGATCTTACCTTAGGACAGTATCGACCCATAAATATCTCTCTCAATGCTAATTACGAGATAATAGATTCAACAGACATTGGAAATTCTTGGCACGCCGCATCTGGAAAATGGTATCCGAATATGCTCTATGTTTATAAGCCAAAGGAGTAAAAATTAGGAAACTCTGATACAGGACATTCACTATACCGCGGCAAGAATGATTATTTCGTAAGATGGACGTCATTGATGGAATAAAAAAAGATGTAATTTTTAAAAAATACCATGGAACGCTCACTTCTCGAGAAAACGTCAGCCATATGAAGAGAGAAAAAGTCAGGTATAATATTCCGCCCTGTATTCCGTAATGATACTGATATCAAGTGAGCGGAGATCGATGTCCTGCTCCCCGGAATTTACATGATAGAGCTTCCATTCCCGTCCCTGGTTTATTGTCATGATACGCCCCCTCCCAAGCCGGAACCGTTCGAAAGTACCATCCCCGCTGGCATTTTTCCAGAATCCGTTTATCGAAATGGATTTTCCCTGCGGAAGAACGTAATTGAACTGGGGGGCAGGATCCCTGAAGCTGTCATCCTGAACGTAAATAGAAAAGTTGCCGGATGTTACCTCATCAATTGAGGTATTCGAAGATTCCAGGGTGCTTACTTTTCCAAATAGTAGATAACCGCTATTTCGGGAAAGTGAACGATAGGAAAGGTAATAGATACCACCACGGGGATCGGTAACCTCCCTCGTTGCAAATCCCTTCCCTCCCCATCCGGAAAGCCTGTCAGTTACTCCGATATAACTCCAGTTTACAGGGGACAACATTCGATAAAATGCGGGAACATCGTGGTAGTAGTATGCATCAATTAAAAGAACTGAGCCGTCAGGTACATTGCTAAAAATGCCGTGTTCTATCGCACTTCCGACAAAATTGCGGGGATACAGGAAGGTGATATCCCATCGGTCAACGATAGTCTTATTATCCTGGTAATTTATGGTGCCAATCGATGAGCAGATAATCGTAGATATCAGGATAAGTGCCATTATTTTTTTATTCCCGGAACCGATCTTCCTGGAAATATAAGTAAGACCGGAAAGAACGATTAAGATTACCCCAAAGTATGAGATATAGATGGGAAGATATCCAAGACCCCAAACCAGTTCAGCCTGGTATTTCGGTGAAGCGGACACAAATAATAACGGGGTGAGGGTAATCGCAACCCCGAGAACAAATAAATTTTTACTGGTGGGATCTCTCTCCTCGAATTGCTCGTCCTTGGTGAAAAATCGTTTGAACACGATATAAAAAAGGACAAAATACGAAATTCCGATAAAAACCAGGAGTACCAGGGAATCGCCGGATAGAGTAAAAAATTCGCCGGTGAATAGTTCGAAATTTGTAAAAAAATAACTGAGAGGAATTGAAGCAAAGAGTTGTTTGCTCAATGCAATAAAAAAAGCAAAAATATCCGGGTTGGGAATGTAGGGATCGCCCCCGGGACCCCCAATCAGTTTATACCCGTAGTATAAACGCGATAGCATGATAAACGAAAGGAAAATTCCGGACAATATGATATAAGGAGATGATTTTTTCAGGATCTGCGAAAGGTCCTTTGATTCCGAGTAACGGGAGATCAACACGACGTGGATGATAAAAAATGGATAACTTATATCGTACGTCAGTAAGCAGAGAAGGTAAAAAAGAATACTCGCGATGAGATAGCCCGGTTTTTTACCTGTAAGATATTTGATCAGGCAGATCAGGGAAAGTAGAAGAAGAAGAAACAGAAATTCCAGGAAAGCGAAATACCCGAGGATGGGATCATGGTATAACCGGAATTGAAAAAAAATTGTGGGAAATAAGAGTGACATGATGCTTACGGTTTTCGAATGGGTGAGAAGATAGATAAAATACCCAAAAAGGACCATGCTGATGATAACCGAACATAAAATTATCCCTTTATATACTACGACATTCGTGACCAGTGAATCGAGAAGATATACATAGAGCCCCAGCGGGTAGAAGCGGCCCCCTCCGGCACCGAGAGCCAGTGTATTTGAAATGTATTCGATGATAGTCTGGTGATAGTAAAACAGGTAACCGTTAATGAGTGAGTTGATGTTATCGTCGTTGATATAGCCGCTGCTGAGGACGGGAGAGAGGACGAGAAATGCAAAGGAAATTATTGCCCCCGATAAAACGAGGTATATCTTATTATTCTCCATCAAATGCTTTATTGATTGGGACCCGGTGATTTTTTTCCCATCAGGGAAATCTGAAGGCCTTTTTGGATCCTTACGTCCTTTTTGCATTGTTCTTTCCTTTCATATCATATGAGTAAAAATGATAAATAATATCGCACTTACCACAGGAAACAGGTGACGGGATGTTTATCCGTAATCACATGAAGGCCCGGTTAATTCTCTCCCAGTTCTGTGCAATCGATTCCGCATTCATCGAGTAATTGGTTATCTTAACCTCGAAGATCTTTCCGTTAAATGGCCGACCCCCATTAATCCAGTTGCCGATATAGAGGGGCATGATACTGTTTTTCAATTTACGCTGCGGTTTAATTTTCCTGAATTATAAACAGACATATCAAAGAAGAATAACTTTCCATCATCGCTTACAATTGGTTTTGTCGTAAGTATTCTTGAAAGATTCGATGTGATATCCCTCCCGAAATCAGCATATCCATCCGTATTGACATATACACCGGAAAACCCCGCAACGGATAAATTATCAACCATGTCAATGGTCCCCTTCTGGGTTACCTCTTTTTGCCACTGGTCTGTCAGCCTCCCTCGTATTGCCCCGTAACTCCAGCGTAATTTTTCTGAATGCAGATAACCCCGGAAATGATTATAATCCGTCATATTATAAACCGGAGGGCTTTCAGGAAATGCCACATAGGGTAATTGAAAAATCATTGCATTTTCGGGCATAACCGATTCAATTTGTTTAATAAAATGATCATCTTGCTGAAATATTGTTTTCACAGCACCGTATGGTGGCGACATATAATCATGGGTTTGATCCATGATGCCTCCAAGAAGAATCACAATGAGTATTCCATAAAAAATTGTCCTTTTTGCCTTCGAGATCAGATATTTGTCTCTGAGCACTTCCAGTGAAATAAAAAAAGCAATCAAAGCAAAAAATGCAATAAAAATGCTGATCCTGTTATAAGCACGCAGCTGTGGCGATATTGCATAGTTAAAGATGGTTCCAAAGCCACCAATTGTCGCTAATAGGACGGCCGATACACTGAATAAACTGACTCCGGTTAAAATTTTAAACCGGTTCGTCATATTTGCGGCGTTTCCCGAAGTAACTTTGAAAAATATCCATATGAAGGTAAAAAGAAAACCAAGACTTCCGATAAAACCAATTGAAGACAGGGTATTTTCTGTAACGAGCGGGGAGGTTGTGCTGTACAACTGGGAGACACTTGAGAAAAACGGGATCCTGTGCCCGTAAATCGGTAATATGATCTGAATAATCTTCAATCCGTATAACTCAGATTCCCATGGGACGCGGACACCTACATTGATGTTTTTTCCATTTTCCTGCTGATACATAAGAGATGGTGCATAATTTACGAGTATCGTCCCCCCGATGACACAAATGAAAATCAGGGCAGTGAGTAAGGCATATTTGTTCTTCTGCGAGAAATAGGCGGCAAATCCAGCAATTAAAAGAAAGAAACACGTAAAAACCGGATAATAGGTAAATGTACATGCCCCAACGATACAGATAACCACGCTGATTAAAAATTTTGGATTTGTTACATTCCAGTGAATACTATTATTTTCGTCCTTTTTGAACAACAGGTCTTTTTCCAGGTATACCCAGAGGGCCACCAAAATCATTAAGGGGACCATAAAATACGAGGCCAGGAACAGATGCCCTTCCCCCCTGAATATATGATAGGGAATGAATGTGAAAAGCACGCTGACAACAATTGAGGTAATATATGACATCTTCAATTCCCGGCAGACGAACATGGAGGTAATTGCTGTCAAAGGAAAGGTGAGTAAAAAAAATGAATTCAGGATGAGTCCATAATTTTTTGTAAAAAGGCTGAATAATTTAAAAATAAGAAAATCAAGAGAATTTAAGAAGGGATAATCATAGAGCAATTGTCCTCCGGGCATGCCAAGAAAAGGATTTTGCCAGATCCATCCATTATCGACCACCCCTTTAACGAGCATGCTCGCTAACAGGCCATCTCCCTGATATCCCCAGGGGATCGTGATATCTGCGGTCCATAATTTAAAAACCCATGTGAGAACAAGAATGGTTATTGCAGTTGCCGCAAAGTACGCCGCCATGGATTTCAGGGAGATGCGGTTTTTTAACAAATTCATCATGATTTGTCTCTTCCAGATAGGTTTGGCCCCGGTATCCTCATAGAATTGAGGAATAATCCCTGATAAATTCTTTGAATTCCTGAAGCATATAGTGAATCATCTCATCTGTCAATCCGGGGTATACCCCAATCCAGAACAGATTATTCATCACGAGATCAGTATTTTTCAGTGATCCCACCGATCGGTACTTCATATCTGCATACGCCGGCTGTTTGAGAAGATTCCCTCCAAAGAGCATCCGTGTGGCGATCTTGTGATCTTCCAGATATCTGACAATATCGTCACGATTGAATAGTGCATCTTCCCTGACAGTAATGGGAAACCCAAACCAGCTGGGATCAGAGTCCGGTGTTGCATGAGGAAGGATCAGATAATTCTCGTATCCTTTCAGCCCGTGATAGAGTGCTTTGAAATTCTCTTTTCGTCTCTCAATAAATCCAGGCAATTTCCTGAGTTGCTCGACTCCGATGGCCGCTTGCATGTCTGTCGCTTTGAGATTGTAACCGATATGGGAATAGATATACTTGTGATCATATCCATGGGGCAGGTCTCCCAGCTGCCAGTCAAAGCGTTTCCCGCAGGAGTTGTCGCAGCCGGGATCACACCAGCAATCCCTGCCCCAGTCGCGGAATGAGGCAATTATTTTCTTGAGCAAGGGATCGTCTGTGCATACGGCACCCCCTTCGCCCATCGTAATATGATGCGCCGGATAGAAACTGCAGGTGGAGATATGCCCGAATGTCCCGGTAGGTTTTCCATGGTACAGGGATCCAAGGGCATCGCAATTATCCTCAATAAACCAGAGATCATATTTTTTCACCATGTGCATGATGGTATCCAGGTCTGCGGGATTCCCCAGCGTATGGGGAATTATGATCGCTTTTGTCGCATCCGAGATTGCATCTTCGATGCGATCGGCCTGGATGTTATACGTCCCCGGTTCAACATCCACAAAGACCGGCACCAGGTTATTCTGAACTATTGGGTTGAGGGTCGATGGAAAACCGCAGGCTGTCGTGATAACCTCGTCACCGGCCTTCAATCTATTCTTACCAAGTTTGGGGGATGTGAGGGCAGAGACCGCGAGAAGATTTGCCGACGAACCGGAATTTGCGAGAAGGCAATACCTTACCCCTAAAAAGTCTGCCAGGTCTTTTTCAAACTGGAGAGCGTAACGTCCGGTGGTGAGCCAGAAATCAAGAGAAGCATCAACGAGGCTGATGAGTTCTTTCTCGTCATAGACCCGGCCGGCATAATTTATCCGGGATGTGCCCCTGATAAATCTCTCCTTTTTCTCTCTCAGATTATAGATCGACTTCACTCTTTCGAAAATTTCCTGTCGGATCGTGTCTTCATCCATATTGTTTCCTCGTGGCTCATCTGATGGGATATGTCCTGCAAAATTTCAAATAGGGATCCTGTCGTATCGCATCCTGGTTAATGGTATGTAACATCATTTTATAATAATCCCTCAGACGGCTTACGGATTTTTTCATGGGTGTAAAACTGAATCCGCCAATTTCATTGATCAACCGGGAATTATTCGCCGAATACTCGATATTGAGTCCTTCAGTTTCAATACAGATCTCAGAGGTATAATCAGAAATGGCATTAATCATACGAGCGATCGAGAGAAGATCGCAGGTATCCGGAGGCGTGATATTATAAGTGCGGTGTTTGGGCGTATGTGTCAGGAAATAATTGAGAATCTTCAGAAAGTCGTCAATATAAAGCCAGCTGAAGCAAACGTTCTGCCGGATGGTGATGGGTAAATGAAGCAGGTTTTTTACGATGGCATTTGATATGAATTTGAATTCATAATCTTCATATCTGCCGAATATTCCGAATAAACGCAGGCAATAAACATTTTCGGTTTTTTCTATGTATTTTGAGATAATATATTTCGAAAAACCGTAGTTATCGCCGGGAATGAACTTCCCGAACTCTTCTTCATGCACATTATGGAGAATACGACTTTTATCATATTCCGCCCCTGATCCCAGGTGGATAAGGGTCTGGAAACGATCCTGATTTTCTGTGAGATTAAAAAACATACGCAAATTGTGTTCAACAGTCTCTTTATTGTCGAGTTTTTTTCTGCTGCCGCCGATACTTGCGCAATGGATGACGTACTCTATATCATGATCATGAAAGAAATTGTGAACCTCTTTTTGTGATAGCAGATCGAGATCCCTGTGAGTTGGAGTGAGGAGGAGATGATGAGGTTGTAAAAATTCAACAATGTTTCTTCCAATAAATCCTGTTGAACCTGTGACGAGAATTGTTTTTTTATGAACCATATCAATTCCTGCCTTGAATTATGAGGGCTGGTATAGAATGCATTGTTAAAATATTTGAATTTTTCAATGTCTGCTAATCTGGTTTTTCTGCTGACTGATTCCATAATATTGTGCGTTTTAACGCTGTATCCAAATTAACAGTAATTTTTAATCCAAGGCTTTTCTCGGCAAAATCGACATTGGGAACAAATTTTGTCCTTCGTAACCCTTTATCCTGAGATAATCCCTTTAAAATTTTCGGAGGTTTCGGAAACTGCCCTGCAATTTTTTCTGCCAATGCCTGAAGCGTAACTGCTTCAGGACTTCCCACATTGTAATTCATACCGACAGCGCCATGCACCAATATATTCAGCAACCACCAGGCCATATCGCTGGGGTACATATAACTGCGGACTGTCTGCCCATCTCCAAGGATACGTATCGGCCCACCGAGCAGACCATCCCGAATGAAATTATTAATTGCCCATGGTCGATCCAGCAGCTGGTAAGGACCAATGAAGGCAAAGGGCCGTACGTTAAGTATCGGCAGCCTCTGCTGGTTCCGATAAACCGCGCATATCGTTTCTGCGAGCCGCTTTGATTCAGGGTAGGCAGAATTAAGTGCGCTGCAATCGAGCCCCCCTATATAATTCTCCTGGATACCTGGAACATCCCATGGCTGGGTTCCATACACATGGCCCGAACTGACATTAAGGAATTTCTTTATCTCCGGAAGCCTTGAGGCATACTCCAGGATCGCGTTCGTACCATTGACAATAATTTCAATGGTTCTCAGGGGATAAGAGGCATGAAACCTGCTATCAGGATTTGCAGCGGCATGAACAATCCATGAAATATCGGTTGGAATATCAGTAAGATTCCGGATATCCCTTTCGATCAACGTTACGTCGTTTCGTGATGCTATAAGGGGGACTCTGTTTTGAAAACTGCCTGCCCTGCTTGATAATAAGGTTACATGAACATTGAAATCGAAATTATCATTGAGAAAAGTGATCATCTCTGCCAGCCAGGTTCCCATGAATCCCGTTCCGCCGGTAATTAATATATGTTCATTCTTTAAGGGCTCAAGACGGGATATTTGACCCGAAGTTACACGCCTGCAATCCTCATCGATAATTTCCTTATGAGTCAAGGTCATGTCTTCATTCCCTTCTCTTTAAAGCTAATTCCGATGCAACTTCAATAATCATATCTTCCTGACCGGCAACAACCTGTCTGCGTCCAAGTTCGAAGAATACGTCCCGCGGATCGACATGAAATTCCTGAGAAATTCGTTCGACATGTTTTGAAAAACCAGAAAATACACCTGAAAGGCCGCTCACAATGCTCAAAGATTTTATTCTTGGAATTTCTTTCATTAATTCCTTCTCGGCAATATCCGAAGCATCAAGAATTTTATACAGATCAATACCCGTAGAATATCCTATCCTTTCCAGAACGGCAACTAATACTTCTATCTGGGCATTCCCGGCGCCTGCGCCAAAACCCCTCGCCGAACCATCTATTATGGTTGCACCTGCCTGTGCAGCCGCTATTGAATTTGCAATTCCCAACCCGAGATTGTTATGGGCGTGAAAACCAACGGCAATGTTTAAATTTTCGACAAGGTGCGAGATTCGCTCACTCACCTGACCAGGAAGATACGCCCCGGCAGAATCAAATATGAGAACACCTTCAGCTCCATAGGATTCCATTTTTTGACATTCTTCGGTTAATGTCTCTTTGGAAGCCATGTGGCTCATCATAAGGACCCCGTAGACTTCTCTTCCCCTGTCCCGTACATAATTGATGTGCCGCTGGGTAAGGTCAGCTTCAGTGCAGTGAGCGGCAACTCTTACAACATCTACACCAAGATCCAGTGCCTTTTTAAGATCTTTGTTAATTGTCGCGAAACCCGGTATCACATGGATACCCAGTTTTGAACGGGTCAGGTTTTTCTTCGCTTCCCTGAGCATTGTTTCGTCATCGATTGCACTTTCCCCGACTTGCAATGAGGATGCACCGATCCCGTTTCCATGGCCCACCTCAACAACAGGAATTCCTGCTGCATTCGCTGCGGATGAATACGCCGCGATCTGGTGCGCTGTCATTTTATGGCTGATGGCATGATTTCCATCCCGCAGTGTTACATCATGAATTAAAATTTTTGGCATGGACCCTCCCTGAAATTATCGATTCCCTTAATCCGACATCTTCCTTTGAGCATATTGTTCCGCCATTACAATCGCTGCACAGTTGATAATGTCCATATTGCCGGCATACTTCGGCAGATAATCCCCCAACCCCTGAACCTTAACCATGATGACAATCCGGTTTGACTCAAGCAGTGGAGAGACCAGTAATCTATATCCCGGTACATATTCTTGAATTTTGGCGACCATTCGATCGACTTCTGCCTTGAGAACTTTCAGATCAGGTCTTTCAACTTTGGCAAAAATCGTAGTCTGCATATCTACACATGGCTGAGCAGGATTTAAAATAAGAATTGCCTTCGCGTCTTTACACCCGGAAAACTTTTTTATCCCGCCTTCAGTAGTTTCAACATATTCATCTAAATTTATTCTTGTTGCCGGTCCGGCACTTCTCGAAGCGATACTCGAAACAACCTCGATATATTGAACGTCGTCATGAATGTTCCCGATGACATGAGCGAGAGGGATGGACGCCTGGCCCCCGCAGGTAACCATATTGACATTGTCGTACTGCAGGCAGTGTTCAACGTTGATTGCGGGAATGCACATCTCTCCGATGCCGGAAGGTGTCATATCGATGACGGTTTTATGCAATTTTTTTAATATCGGCCAGTGTTTTTTATGATCAAGGGCCGAGGTCGCATCGAAAACCAGTTCGCATGAATCGGGATTCCTCTCTATAGCTTCAATACTCAGATCAGAGATTTTAACCCCCATGCTGTTGGCCTTATTCATTCCGGGAGAGTTCAGGTGGCGCCCGATAAATATCGAACATTCGATAAATGGGGATCGCATGGTCTTAACGAGCAGATCGGTCCCGATATTGCCGCTACCAAGAATTGCAACTTTTATTTTTTTCATTTTTCTTCCTGCGTTCTCACCATGTCTCTCACCCGAAAGGAAAGATCAGAGAATCTTGTCCCTGACTGAATTTTCCAGATATTCTTCCCGGGGTAAAAACGGGAACATATCATCATAGGGCATTGAAATCATGTTTCCGTCTTCAAGAATTTTTGAGGCGACTCTCGGCATCAGCAGCTGGTTCGCCGGACTGATAAATTCGCATATCATCGGACCGGGCTCGGTAAATATCTGATTTATTCGTACACCCAGATCAGCCGATTGGGATATTCTTAGATATTTCAACTCATATGAGGATGCGAGCTTCTCCAAATCGGGAAAACTGACTCCCGTATCCTTATCGGTACCAATATGCCTCCCACCCTGGAAATTATCCTGGGTCAACCGGATGAGAAGGTATCCATTGTTGTTCAATACAATCAATTTTATCGGCAGGGAGTTATAGACAATCGTTTGAAGTTCCTGAATATTCATCTGAAGTGACCCATCCCCTGTTATACAATATACATTCTTTCCCGGATTTGCAGAAGAAACACCAATAGCGCCCGGCATGTATCCCATCGTTGACAGCCCTCCGGTGATAATGTGCCGCTGTCCGAATTTTGCCTGAAAAGCCTGTGCATAGGCATGGAAACAGGATCCGGTATCTACCAGAAACAAGGCGTCATCAGGTGCTTTCTGGGAAAGTACGTGATAAAAGTGATAAGAATTTATCCCCTCTTTTTCATGTTTATACTCGGGTAAATCGACAGGATATTTATTTTTCCAGAGCTGCGTCTGAGCGATCCATCTTGAATTATCAAATTGAAAATCAGATAGGTCCCTGTTCAATGCAATGAAAAATTCTTTTGCATCTGCCTGAATTGCGATATCAGGAATGACTGAAGGTTTTTTAAGTTCCTTTTCATCGATATCCACAACTATTTTTTTTGCGTATTGAGCAAAGTTCTCGTATTGGTAACTGACGAGGCCAATCGCCAGTCTGCATCCGACACTCAGAAAAAGGTCTGCATTCTGGATGGTGAAGTTACTTGCCCTGTCCCCATACGTTCCCGGTCGCCCGACAAAGAGAGGATGCTGATGATCGATCAGATCCATCCCGAGCCGGGAGGTCATCACCGGAATTTTCACATTATTCACAAACCGGTGAAATTCCTCTATCGCATCTGCCAGCCGGATTCCGGCTCCAACAAGAAGGCACGGCCTGCGACTGGTTCGGATGCTTTTGGCAACTTCTTTGACCTGTTTCAGAAGATCCGGTCCCGCATGATTTTGAGGTCTGGGCGGGGTAAATCCTTCATACTCTTCAGGGTCAAACGGTGCACCCTGAATATCGATGGGGCATTCAATCCAGACAGGCCCCACCCGGGGGGATTTTGCATGGTAAATACATTTTTCGACCTCGTATCTGACCCGCGACACATCGTCGAGCATGACCGCATATTTTGTAACATTCTGGAAAATCGGCAGGGTGTTGAACCCCTGCAATGCAAATTGCCGGGGTCCTTTGACTTTCGCCTGGGACACCTTTGATTGGCCGGACACAACAATACACGGGGATGAATCAACGTACGCCCCGACGACACTATTCAGTGTATTGAGAGCGCCAGGACCTGCAGTGACATATGCAACACCCAGTTTACCCGTTGCTCTGCCATATGCCTCCGCAGCCATTACCGCAGCCTGTTCATGATGGCAGCATACGAATTTTTGCCTCCCGTGCTGGAGCAATGCATCGGTAAGATGCATGATCATTCCACCGGTAATTAAAAAAACACATTCTCCCCCGGCATCAAATAATTTTGAGGTGATATAATCAGAAACTCGCATTTTCATGTCGTTACAACCTTCGCAGATGGTACATCAAAGTCATCATCGGGAATAATTAATTTTTCTTGCATTTCAGGATAAAAATTTCGAATGCCCCTCTTATTCCTGAAAGATAAAAGGATTAAAGGTGTATCACGATTTGTTGGCCTTGTATAGTGAACAGTTTTTGTTCTGACCTTCATTTAAACCCAATTTCACTGTTCACAATGAAATTTGGCCGCTGTTTTACCTCGTCGTAGATCCTTTCAATATAGGTACCCATGATCCCAAAGATCAGAAAAACCATCCCGAAACAGAATAAAATTACCAGAATTGTGGTCGTAAATCCCGGGACCTCCCGCCCGAACGCCAGATAAAGATATATCTCAATTAATGCCATGAGAAACGTGATTGTCGATAAAAAAAATCCCATTGCGGTCGCAATTTTTAAAGGGAAATAAGAAAAAGAAAATATCCCATTCATGGCAACATGCCATATGGTCCTGAAGTCTGCCTTTGATTCCCCGGCAAACCGCGGCTGTCTCTCAAAGGGAATGCCCACCTGTTTAAAACCGGTCCAGACCACAAGACCGCGTAAAAATTTATTCTTTTCTTTCATGCTATTGATTACTACGTAGACCTTTCGATCAATCAACCGGAAATCGCTCGCGTTTTCAGGGATCATCCGATTACTTAATCTGAAAATAATCATATACGCAGCCCTTGACAACATGCGCCGGATAATATTGACCCCTTCCCGTTTCTGGATGACGCCGTACACAATTTCATAGCCGGATTCCCATTTCTGGATAAACCGGGGTATTAATTCGGGGGGGTCCTGTAAATCCGCATTCATGATTACTGCTGCATCACCCCTGGCATACGCAAGCCCCGCAGTGATACCTCCATCGCATCCAAAATTTCTGGACAACTGGACAATTTTGAAACGCGGATCTTCGTGATGTATCGAGATGAGCCGTTCAAACGTGGTATCAAACGATCCATTCTCCACGATAATTACTTCAAAATCATAATTGGGACATGTATTCATTATATTCAGCAATCGTTTTTTCAGTTCTTCGACCCCCGACTCCTCATTATAAGCCGGAATAACAATACTGATCAATTTTTTCATAGGTTCTCCGATTGCCGATAATGCCTAAAAAAATGAGTGTACCAGTCTATAGTCTCTTTCAGCCCGTCATCAAGGGTATACTTTGATTCCCATTCTAACACTTTTTTTGCTTTTTCCGCAGATAAATACTGGTCCTGAATTTCATGTGTGGATTGATTCAAGAGGTTCGGTTTGAGACGACTCCCCATCTGGTCAAGAATTTTCTGTACGATATCCAAAACGGAACAGGGGCGTTCTGTACTGAAATTGAATGCTTCCCCATGAATATCTCTATTTTCCATCTTTTCAGCGAGGAGGAGATATGCCTCTGCCCCGTCACGGATATAGAAATAATCACGGAGCGGCGATCCGTCACTTCTGATGACCGGTCGCTGATGATGGAATACCGATTGTATTGTTCCTGGTATAATCCGGTTAAAATTCAAATCCCCACCCCCATAAAAATTCCCGCATCGTGTTACGCATACCGGCAGGTTGTAGGTCTCGAAATATGCCCGGCAGATCAGATCCGCGCAACTTTTTGAGACGTCGTAGGGATGTCTGCCCTCAAGTGGGGTTTTCTCATCATAGGGCAGTACAGGCTGATCTCCATATGCTTTATCACTGGACGCCACAACAATCCGCGATATGGGTGACGATCTCCGGCAGGCTTCCAGAATGTTCCATGTGCCTTCGATATTTGATTTAAAGGTAGAGATCGGATTCCTGTTCGCCAGGGTCACGATTGTCTGGGCGGCGAGATGAAAAACGGTATCGATCTCATATTCATTGATAATACGCTCCAAAAGAAAATAATTTTCAATTTCCCCCCGGACGGTAACGACATTGTCCCTGATGTCAGACTGATAAAATCTCGATTTGGGAATTGAATCGCGCACCAGTCCAATGACATTCGCTTTCTTTGAGAGCAATGACTCAGTAAGCCAGGAACCAAGCAGCCCGGTACAGCCGGTGATGAAAACGTTTCTATCTTCCCAGAACGTTTCTTTCGACATCGATCTAGACCTCTTTATGATCTCATCTCTCTGACTATCAATTTTCTCTTACCTTTCCCTTAAACGTCCACAATTTTTGACCGAAAAAACTTACAACGGTTATTATGGGCAATAATAATAATTGGGCAAGCTTCGGGTCCGCATGAATTCTGTCAACACACACAAAAAGCGCAACCGCGTTCACAAAGAAAACAACCGCATAAATGACATTAAATTTTATGAATTCCCAGAGATTGATTTTTTTGGATTTAAAAACCCAGTATTTATTCCAGAGAAAACTATGGATCACCCCGGTAATATGGGCGATCAACAATGCCAGTAAATAAAACAGATAATTCACCAGCAGAAAGAATACCCCGTACCCGACAACCGTATTCAGGATGCCCACGCCACAAAATTTGAATATCTGCGTGCAGGATGCGGGATCAAGAAAAAAATTTCTTAAGAACAATTGCGTTTTTTTTAACAATAAACTGACCTTCAAAAGCATGGATGAAACCATGGTATTATCCATTATTTCCACAGTTTCCATGGCGGATTCGGGTGGTTCCAGAGATTATTGAGGATCTCCAGTTCCCTGTAGGTATCGCAGCATTGCCAATACCCTTCATGCTGATACACCATAAGCTCATTGGCTGCAGACAGATTTTCAACCGGTTCCTTCTCAAGCACGCATTCGTCATGATCATCCAGATATGAAAAAAAGTCCCTGTTGAAGACAAAGAAACCCCCGCTGACAAAGCCTTCCTTTGCTTGGGGTTTCTCGTTGAACCGTTTTACGCAGCGGGCATCGATGCACAGTTCCCCGAAGCGTGAGACTGGATGCACACCGGTCACTGTCCCAATCTTACCGTGAGCCTTGTGGAATGCAAGGAGTTTTGCAATATCGATGTCTGCCACGGCATCACCATAGGTCAGCATGAACGTATCGCCATCGATATACTTTTCAATCCTTTTTACCCTTGCACCAGTCTGAGCTTTCTCTCCGGTATCTGCAAGGGTAACAATCCAGTTTTTTTCATTATGGTCATTATGAATCTCTATATCATGGCGATCTCCTAATTTTATGGAGAAGTCGCTATTCATGATCTCATAATTCAAAAAGTATTCTTTTATCATGTCTCCCTTATATCCCAGGCAGATCACAAAGTCGTGAAAACCATAATATCCATATATCTTCATTATATGCCATAAAATTGGTTTACTTCCAATATTGACCATCGGTTTTGGGCGGTATTCCGTTTCTTCCCTCAATCGGGTTCCTAAACCCCCGGCCAGGATTACAACTTTCATGATACCTAGATTAAATTTCCATTCAAGGTATTGAATAGTATCGGATATGATTCCTTAATTCAGAGGAATTGGAATAACCTGAGACTATTATTTCACCATGCATGCTCCAACGGTATGATTGCCCGATTCTCATGTCCCCCCGTTAAGATCCCACTCCCCTGTAGCAATGGGCATCCTCCACCCTGTGCCGAAGGCCCGGTCGGTGACCTTGATCCCCGGCGGAGCCTGCTTCCGTTTGAACTCCGCAGCTTTCACCAGCTGGGCAACCCGGTAGACGACACCGGGATCATAGCCCCTTGCCACGATCTCGGCCGGGGACTCGTGCTGCTCGATATGGTAGTGGAGGATCTCGTCGAGGAGATCGTAGGGGGGGAGGGTGTCCTGGTCCGTCTGGCCCGGCCGGAGCTCTGCAGATGGGGCCTTCAGGAATACGGTTTCCGGGATGATAGGATTCGATCCCATAGCATTTCGCCACCGGGCGATGCGGTACACCATGGTCTTCGGCACATCAGCAAGGACGGTGAGTGCCCCGTTCATGTCTCCGTAAAGGGTGCAGTAGCCTACCGCCATCTCGGACTTGTTCCCTGTGGAGAGGAGGAGGGTTCCGAACTTGTTGGAGAGGGCCATGAGGAGGGTGCCCCGGATCCGGGCCTGCAGGTTCTCTTCGGTGATATCCCTGGGGAGCCCGGAGAATTCCTCTCTGAGAGCCGCGTCGAAGGAGTCCATGATCACGGTGATGGGAAGGGTTATGGTGCGTATGCCGAGGTTCCCTGCGAGGGCACGTGCATCCGTGACGCTCCCCTCGCTCGAATACGGGGAGGGCATGAGGACCCCGAGGACGTTTTCCCTCCCGAGGGCCTCGGCGGCTACGGCAGCGACCAGGGATGAGTCGATCCCTCCCGAGAGTCCAATGAGGGCCTTCTGGAACCCAGTCTTCCGGAGGTAATCCCTGGTTCCCAAGACGAGGGCATTCCATATCTCTGACTCGGGGGAGAAGTCATCGGGATGTATACCGGCCGGTGTATCCTGGAAGATGTCTATGGCCAGGCTGTCCTCCCGGAAGGGGGCGGCCCGGGCGATGAGATCGCCGCTGGCATTGAAGGCGCAGCTCCTCCCGTCGAAGACCAGGTCGTCGTTCCCGCCGGCCTGGTTGACGTAGACGAGGGGGATCCCGTGCTTCCGCGCGATACCGGAGAGCATCCTCTCCCGGAGCTGCTGCTTTCCTTCGGTGAAGGGCGATGCCGAGATGTTGATGAGGCACCGGGCACCGGCCCGGACGAGTTCCTGGACGGGATCGGAGTGGTAGCGCTTCCGCTTCCAGAAATCGGCATCGTTCCAGATGTCCTCGCAGATGGAGATGCCGAGTTTCACCCCTTTCAGGTCGAGGATCTGGGGTCCCTGCGCGGGCTCGAAGTAGCGGTCCTCGTCGAACACGTCGTAGGTCGGGAGGAGGGTCTTCCCGAAGGACCGGGCGATCTTCCCCTGGTGGAGGAGGAGGGCGACATTGAAGAGGGGGCGGCCGATGGGAGACGGGTTGGGCTGGGCGCCCCCCAGAAGGACCGGCGGGTATCCCTTGAGGTCCTCTGCCAGGGTACCGGCAACCTCCAGGGACCTCCCGATGTAGTCCCTGAAGAGGAGGAGGTCCCGGGGCGGATAGCCGAGGAGGGCGAGCTCGGAGGTGACGATGAGATCGGCAGAACCGGGCCCTGCCGAGGTGACCCCGTCCCGGATCTTCCCGGCATTGCCGGGGAGATCGCCGACGATCGGGTTCAGCTGGAGGAGGAGGAGCCTCATCGCAGGGATATTGTTCTCGAGGATTAAAAAAGGATTTCTCCGGGATTTTACGGGAGAGAAGCGATATGATGATTCTTTTATTGGGTATCGATCTCATCCTCACCGAAACCCATCAGGGGGTATCGCAATGAGGGGGAATGGGAGAACGGCAGGGACGAAGCCCCCGAGAGTGTTCGGATCTCAAGGCACCTGTCCACCGCGATGGGCGCCTCCCTGTCAGGATACCCTCAGGCCGTCAGCCGGCTATCTTCTGATAGAATCCCTCTACCTGCGGCAGGATCACTTCCCAATCATACGCCGCGGCCATGGCGGTGCACCCCGGCCCGAACCGCGACGGGTTGCTCAGGCAATCCAGGATCTTCTCACCGAGATCCTCGGGGGTCAGGCTCGCGACCCTGCCCGTCGTGGTATTGATACGCTCCCTCACGGCATTCCTGGGATGGTCAACGGTCACCACCGGCGTTCCGCATGCCATCGCCTCCAGGGCTGCCATGCCAAACCCCTCCCGGATGGATGGGGATACAAAGACTTCGGCGCTCTTCATGATCCCGATGACCGTCGCGGGATCAGGGACAAAGCCCGCGAATGTGACATGGTCCAGAACCCCCCGTCGGGATGCCAGGCCCTCCAGGGCTGGACGCGAGGGACCTTCGCCCAGGATCAATACTCGCAGGGATGGGAATTCAGCGATGAGGCCGGGGACCGTGTCGATGAGGAGGTCAACGCGCTTCTCGGGGATCAGCCGGCCGGCATAGAGGAGGTCCCAGTGCCCGTCAGCGGGCGGAGTTGCAGCGATGAGGGTGGAATCGATGCCGTTCGGGATGATCTCCACCTGCCCCTTGATGCCCAGGCTCCCGAGCTGGTCTGCCGTTGTCCTTGAGACTGCAACCCGCGAGGCTGGCAGCCGTGCCACGGCCCGTTCCGTGAACTCTCCTATCCTCCCTGCCATCCCCCCCAGGTACTCCCTCCAATACGGGCCCCAGACTTCGTGCCAGGTGATGACGAGGGGGATGTCCCTCACAAGAGCGGCGAATGCAGCGGGAAGGCAGTGGAGGTACGGGAACTGCTGGGCATCGATGAGATCGAAACCGCCTGATAGGAGGGGGGCCAGCAGGGAGCCGGCGTACCGGGCAGCAGGGAGGATCGCCCGCCTGCCCCCGGAGTAGAGCGGGGAGGCCGGGCTCACCCCGTGGATATGGACCCCTCCATCCTCGATGGTGGCCGGCCCGTCCCAGAACTTCATCCCGAAGTGGTGGACTTCGTGCCCCCGGGCAGCGAGGCGGCGCCCGATCTCGTGGACACGCCGTTCCACCCCGCCGATGGTGTAGGGGTAGATGCAATCGTAGAGGAAGGCGATCCGCATGCTCCTCCTAGGCGGTCCTGTTGTTCTCGTTGAGGAGCATCATGCTCGTGAAGATGGCAAAGAACAGGACCTCCATGCCGATAACGATAAGCACCATGGCGACAATCGCGTTCGAGAACCCCGAGAGCTCTCCGAAACTGCCTGCCACCCATCGGAGGATGATCTGGAGACCGAGGACGAAGCCGAGAAAGACGAGGACTCCACTCGCGAGGAGGAGCTCCTCAAGGCTGTGGTAGTTCATGATCCGTGCGACCAGCCCGCGCTTCTGGAGGTACCCGTGGACGATGGAGTAGACCGATACCTCGACACCGGTCAGGAAGGCCTGGATCCCCCCGAGAAGGAGGAGGGTCCCGAGGATGAATGAGTTGAAGTGGGAGGTCTCTATGCTCCCGTTCAGGTAGAAGAGGGCCATGAGGACGGTACCAATCCCGGCGAAGAGGATCCCCGGCATGGCAAGGAACGGGATGGGGCGCATCAGGAGGACGAACCTGATATGGCGCCATCCATCGGCAAAGCTGTGCATCTTGGAGGGGCTCTGCCGCGGGGAGTAGGTGATGGGGATCTCGACGATGGTGAGCCCCTGCTCCGATGCCCGGATGAGCATCTCCGATGCAAACTCCATGCCCCCCGTGGAGAGCTTCAGACGGGAGAGGGCATCCCGGGTGATGGCGCGAAACCCGGTCTGCCCGTCGGTGAACCTGGTGTGGTAGAGGGCGTTGATGAGCCAGGTGAGGAGGGGGTTCCCGATATACCGGTGGAGGGGTGCCATGGAACCGGGCGTTATCCGGCCCCTGAACCGGGATCCCACCACCAGATCGGCACCCTCACGGAGGGGGGCGAGGAGCCGGGGGATATCAGAGAAGTCGTACGTGTCATCGGCGTCGCCCATGATGATGATCCCCCCGCGGGCCTCACGGAATGCGGCGAGGTAGGCGTTCCCGTACCCCTCCCGCTCAGGATGGATCACCCGCGCACCGAACTTCCGGGCGAGATCCGGCGTGGAATCGGTCGACGAGTCCGCAACGATCACCTCCCCTTTGAGACCGTACTCCAGAAACGTTTTCCGTATCTTGGAGATGCAGGCGGCGATGGTCTTCTCCTCGTTGAGCGCGGGAAGGATCACCGAGACATCGAGGGGTTCGTCCGGCCGTTTCGCATCAGCCATGGTACTCGGTAGGGATAATTCCCGGGCGAGGATAAAACCATCAGAATCGTGTCCCATCACCCCCGTCTCCGTGCGAAGCCTCGGCAGCCGTCGCAGAATGCTGACGTGGCTTTGTCCTTTCCGCCCCGCGCCGTGATCATCCACTCACGATAGTACCGGAGAGGATATCCTCTTCGCTCACTTCATAGGTAGCCGTCGAACCGGCGATATGGTAGGGGCCGGTGGCCTTCACATCATAGGGATTATTCAGGGTCGAGTACGGGACAATGAACTCCCCGTCGATGCTCTCCTGCCGGTAGGTGAACAGGCGCCCTGTGTTCGTCATGAGGGGCAGCTCGATGATCCCGTTCCCCCTGATATGCGCGCCCCTGACATACTCGAAGACCTTGACATAGCTGATATTCGTCGGTACTTCCTCGCCGGTATAGAGGTCCCAGGTGACATTCTTCGGGGATTCGTGGATGAGCCGGAGGCGGGTGACGGCCGGGACCTCCGTCACCGGGCGGTCGGGCCGGTCGGAAAGCACAACCGCCAGGACACTCCCGAATGGGTTCGCGTTCACGGATGCTGCCTCCCCGGCTGCCGTGATGGCGTCGCGATCCTGGATCTTCGCGATGACCATGCCGATCGTATCCACCGGCGCCGTCTCGCCCCCACCCGGGACCCTTCTCACGGTGTACTCGATGTATTGGGCACGGTCGGGGAGGGCCATGGATCCATCGAAGTTCTGGAGCCTCACGATCATGGACCGGTAGTAGGCATCGTCATAGAGATCTACCAGGCTGAGGTGAGTCGGATCATCAGAGTCCGGGAGGAAGAACTCCCTGATGTAGGGGGTGATATTGACAGAAGGGTCCACCCAGGGGATCTGGGTTGTGAACTTGTCCGTCGCAGTCCAGGCATCGGTGATGACGAACCGGGTCCCGAGGTTATCCAGGATCGCATCCGCGTTCGCCTCCGTTGGGGCGAGGAGGAAAGCTGCGCCGCCGGCATCGCCCGCGAGGTTGTCCTGGAAGGGGTTCACATTCGGGATGCGGCGGGCAAAGAAGGTGATCCAGTGGCCGGCATCCCAGATGGCCATGACCCCGTACGAACCGGGGGGGTAGGAGAAGTTCTTCGGCTCGTACCTCCCGAAGTAGTCCACCGGGAGGGGAGGAGTATGGCCATCCATCCAGGAGAGGGTGTCTGTCCAGTCACCCGGGATCTCCCGGTAAGGAATCTGCATCCCGGACTGGATATTCTGCGAGAGAGAGATCCCTGATCCTGCAAAGAGAGCTATGAGTACCACGCCTGCAACGGCTGTGTATCCACGCCCTCGATTGCCATCCTTTCCCGAATCTTTCCTGAGCGCCTTTGAGATCTTCTTGGCCTGTCCTTTTCTCCCGGGCCCCTTCCCTGGCCTTTGTGGCTCCGGATGCTCCCTGTCCGGCGATGGTTTGAGATCCCGGAGGCGTTTTTGTCCCGCCGCCACAAGCCCGGGAAACCCCCGACTGACGGCCTCAACAATGCAGAGGGCTGAGAGGAGGATGAACGGCACGGCAAGGTAGTACTCGAACCGGCTGTGGAGGATGGTGATGGAAAGGAGGGTGAGAGCCCATACCCCGAGGAAGATCTCCTCGCGCCTCCTCTTTTTTCTCAGGTGAAGGACCAGGATGAGAAGGCCCCCTGCTGCGAGGATGAGGAAGAGGTTGAAGTTCTGCCAGGCGGTCTCCAGGGACCATGGGAACATTTCCTGGATGCTCGCTGAGTAAGCGCTGGCGGGTGAAAGAAACTGGAGTACCTGGTCGAGTATCTGTCGCAGAGGGGGGGCGAAGAGCAGGACAAGAGCTGCACCTGCCGCGAGGAGAACACATGAGGCGAGGAAGAGGGGGCTCTTCCCCCGTGTCCCCCAGGAGAGGAGGAAAAGGGCGAGGGTTGCAGCGAGGAGCCCAACACAGGCCAGGAGATGGCCGGCTGAATACTGGCTGAGAGAGAACCCGTCCGCCTTTATCCCGAAGGCGAGGAGGAGGAGGATGGCGGTGATGAAGATACCGGAGTTCGCGAGGACGTAATCGTGTGTGGGACGGCCCTCAAGGGTATCAGCGAAGATCTGGATCATCGTGTAGATGCCGATGACCATGAGGATGATGACCACCGTCGTGCTGGCGAGGAGCCCTGCAAAGTAAAGGAACCCGCAGAGGAGTGAGAGACCCAAGCTCACGGAGCGCGATCCCGTACCGGAGGAGGCGATGGGATGGTCCCGCGTATAGGAGAGGATGGCAAAGTAGGCCAGGAGAAACAGCGAGGTTGTCAGGACCTCGGCGATGTGGTGATCGACAAACCCGTAGCTCGCGAGGAAGAAGAGACGGAACGAGACGAAGGAGGCCAGTGCTGCAGCAACGATCCCAACCCGTCGGTCATAGATTACCCTCCCCATCAGGTACATGACCGGTACCAGGCATGCCCCGAGGACCGGCCCGAGCCACATCGCCGTATTGATGATGGCGTCCCGTGTTGTTGCCCCGGTCAACAGGCAGAGGGCTGCTGCCAGGGCTGGATCGAGTGGGCCCCAGTCGATGAGCTTCCCGAGCGGATAGGCTGTCATGGGATCGAACCAGTTGTACTGGGGGAAGGAATGCACCATCACCTCGACCTGCCGGAGGGTGTACCAGGTGTCCGAGTCGTAGATGGGAATGAAACCACCTGCCGGGGTATAAAGCGCGGGAATCGCCCGTATCGCCAGGGAAAATAGGAAGAATAAGAGAATTATGCCAGGAATCAGGAGATTTCGATATTTTCCGAGAAGGGGGATATCTTTCATAGGGGGATGGGATTATTCGGATGGATCTTTCATTCAACCCTGATATAGCTTCTGAAATCGGGGAGAAATACCGGGTTCACAGGAAAGAGCGATCGGGGATATCAACGGGGTTCCTGATACCGGTTTTTATACACGACAAAGGTATCTGCTATCAGGTCGTGTAACCCCTGCTTCTTCTCGGTAAACTGGATGAGATAAAAGCCGATACCCAAGGTGGCCCACGAGAGCAGTTTCCCCAGCCACCGCCCGGTGGCCCTGAGAAATGAGATCCGGTGGCCTCCCCCGTCGATCACCACGAGGCCGAGTGCCGCTTTCCCGAAGGTCGCCTGCCTCGGCGAGCTCTCCATGTACGCGAAGTAGACCCACCGGATTGCAAGGACGATAACCGCCGTCTCCATCATCGCAAATAGGAGGGGGCCGAAGAGGGAGCCGAGATCTGAAGGTAAAAGGGAACCGAGATCCGGAGAATATGGTGCCGATGGGATCATTGTACCTGGAGAGGGTATGGTGTCCAGCGAGAATGGACTCATGGTACCGGAGACCGCATTCATGGCGTCCGAAATTGGACCCGCGATAAGGAGAAAAATGATGATCGCACTCGGGATCGCAAGGATGACTGTATCGATGATATAGGCGAAGACCCGGGTCCAGAATCCAGGATAGAGATCGCCGGGAGAAGAAGGGGGCGGTTTGATCCTCACCCCGCAGCTCGGGCAGATCTCTGCTTCCGGGTATTGTAACTTCGCTCCGCAGTTCGGGCAGAAGTTCGAAGGCATATGCAGGTGACTCTGTCGTTCCCCGTTAATCGTACTGCCGCCACGTGTTCCCGCACTCGCAGCACCGGAAGAACCGGACCTCCGATTCGTCGGCGGCGCGGAGCTGGCGCAGCCACCAGAAGGCCATATTGTGCCCGCACTTCGAGCAGGTGATCTGGATGGTGGGAAGGGTTGCGATCTCCTTCTCGTCCTCGATGATGGTGATGGCCCTCCCTCCCCCGGCCTTCGTCCCCTTGGGCGAATCATTGTCCGTGAAATCCCGGAGAAAACCGCACTTCCTGCACTTGAGCTGGCCGCCCGACGATATCATGAGGCTCCGGCACTTGGGGCAGAACATCCTCTACGATCTATGTCTCCCGGGGGATTAACCCTTGGGATGGGTGCGCCCGCCACGTTCATCACCGGGGCGGGCCCGCAGGAATCCTCCGATGGGGAACCCGAAGGGCATCAGCCCGAGGGAGAACCAACGGGGCGAAGCCCTGGTGGGGAACCCTTTTTTTCCTGCAGCGCCCAATAATTCCGGAATGATCGAGTACCTGGTCCTCGCCTCCGGCATCTTCTTCCTCGCCTTTCTTCTTCCCTGGAAGGGGCGGAAGTACACTGCAATCCTCGGATGGACGGCCATGGTCCTCTTCCTCATCGCCGAGATCCCGTACTACCTCTCCCAGAACAACATCCTCTATCCCACCCTCGCGATCCTTGCCCTGCCCTTCCTCTTCATCACGTCCCGCCGCCTTCTCCGGGAGGATACGAGCATCCTCGCCCTCTCCCGGGCATCGGCCGTGGCCTTCCTCATCTACGCCCCCTTCGCCTACCTGCCCTTCCTCGGGGACTACCTCATCGGGATCGTAACCGGCCAGGTGATCTTCCTCGTCGGCGCGGTCAGCCGGCCCGCAACCCTTCTTGCCTGGAACCTCATCGGGCGGAACAGCTTCCGGATCGAGATCATCCTCGCATGCACCGGCATCCAGTCCATGGCGATCATGCTGGGTGTCGCAGGAGCCGTCCCGACGACGGTCCGGCAGAAGACCGCGGCTTTCCTTCTCGTCGTGCCAACCATCTATATCCTCAACCTTATCCGGAACGTCTTTGTCATCATCGCGTATACCGATCAATGGTTCCCCTACCTCCCCGCGATCGCCTCGAACGGCGAATGGGGGTACGAGTCCTTCTTCTGGGCGCACAATATCATGGCCGAGGGCGGGGCGCTCATCGCGCTCATCGCTATCGCCTACGGCCTCTTCGTCCTCATTCCGGATCTGGGGGTATGGGCCGGGGACCTGTACTCGATCTATACCGAAGACTTCACAGGCCTGATTCATGGGATCAGGAGAGCCGTAAAGAGGTAACCCCTTCCCGAGATCTTGGTACGTGAATCCGGGCCAGAGTTGGAACGGTTATCTTGGGGGGGACAAGAAAAACATGCGATTTCAGTCAACAGGAACAGGAGTCGGTTCCGTGCTCCCGATCCTCGCCGTAAAATACTCCCTCCGGCTGAATCCCCAGTTGTTCGTCCACAGGCTCGCCGGGAAGGAGCTGATCGCCCGGTTGTATGTCTGGATCTCCTCATTATACCTCGACCGGTCGGCCGAGATGCGCCCCTCGGTCCCCTCAAGGGTCGCCATGAAGTCCTGCACCTCCCGGGATGCCGCGACCTCCGGGTGCTCCTGGAGGACCCTGGAGAGGAGAGCGAGGGAGGCCTCGAGGTTGGTTGTTGCGGGATTGATCGCCCCGATGTCCCCTGCCTCGAGAGCCGCTCTCAAGCTGCTCAGATTTCTCGTCACCTCATCGAGGGATGAGGCATCGGACCCCATGGATGGCCTCAGGTCATCTGCCAGCCCCGGGATTCCCCCGTATCTCTCCTGCATGTCCCGGGTGATCCCCACCCACCTCTCGTCGGCCAATTGGCCGAGGTTCACGACGTTGTTGTAGGATGCATTATAGGAGAGGACGAATCCCCCGAGGATTGCAGAGATCGCGATGACGCCACCTAGCTGGACGAGGATCCTCTTCCAGATGAAAGTTTCGAAGGGTTCCATCAGCCTCTAACCTTCAGTAAGGACATTCCCCTCTTATAGCTTCCCTAGATTCCGGACAGCCGGGTTTCCCGCGAAACCTCTCCCGGGTTAAATATATCATCCCCACCCCCGATTATCAGATCCGGATGAAGCGTCCTGTCTCGGCACTGGATTTCTGCATCTACCTGAAACGGTGCGACATCCAGTGCACGATCTACGAGGACCTGAGCCGCGAGATCGACCTTTATCAACCGGATTATTACCGGTACTGGGCGAGGCTGAAGGTCCAGATCTGTTCCCACCTTCATCCAGGGTGAACTTTTCTCAAAAAGAGGGATCGCGGGGCGTGGTAACCATTGTTTTATGATCCCCCGAGGTGCCTGCGGAGGTAGATGATCCGCTCCATGGCCGAGAGGTTCGTCGCCACCGCGATGATCAGGATGGAGACCCAGATGAGGCCGGTGCAGCCACCCACGATAAGGACGAGGAGGGTCTCGGGCCGGCCGAAGAACCCGACCCCTTCCAGAGGATCCTCGATCTTCCCGTGGTGCCGGTCGGCGAAACCGACCTCGGCGTAGACCACGGGCTTGATGAAGGTGTTCATCATAGACCCGAGGATGGCAACCATCACCACCACCGGATCGGCGAGGGGAGGTGCAGGGATGACCCGGGTGATGATGGGGATCCCGGAGATCCCTACCCCGAGCAGGGCAAGGGCATCGACGTACTTGTCCACGATCCAGTCGAAGACCGCCCCGAACCGGGTCCCTGAGTCCTGGATCCGCGAGACATGGCCGTCCACGAGATCCAGGACGGCCGAGGCGAGGAGGACGATGGACCCGAAGGGAAAGGACCGGAAGGCAAAGAGGATCATGGCCGCCACCCCGAGGAGGAGAGAGAGGAGGGAGATCTGGTTCGGGGTGAACCCCGCACGGGCAAAAGCCTTCCCGACCGGTTCAAGGTGGCAGATGAGCCTCGGCCGGAGCGTGGTGATATTCATCCATAAGAGGAGGGCACTTTACCCATTAAAACTGTTCCTCTCCACCCAAATCTTCTTCAAATGGCGGGGAAAGATCTATACCAGGCGAGGCGCATGGCACCGAGGAGAGAGAGACCCCACGTACTCATGATGTCAGAGATCACTGCCGACGGGAAGCTCACCCTGAAGAAGGGTGCGTCCTCCAAGATCCTCATGAAGTACATGGCCCCCGAGACCGAGATCCTCCTTCACGAGACCCGGGCCAACTATGATGCCATCATGGTCGGGGCAAACACCATCAAGATCGACAACTCGTTCCTCACCGTCCGGCTTGTCCCGGGTAAGAGCCCGCTCCGGGTCATCCCGAACAGTATGGCCGATATCCCCCCCGAATCCAACGTGCTCAAGAAGGATGCCCCGACCGTGATCGCGGTCGCACGGAACGCTCCCCGAGACCGCGTGGAAGCCATCAGGGAGAAAGGGGTGGGAATCATCGTTGCCGGGGAGGAGCGGGTGGACCTCCCCTTCCTGATGGAGTCACTGAGCCGGGACTATGGGGTGAAGAATCTCATGATCGAGGGGGGGCCGACCCTCAACTGGCACATGCTCCGGCACCGGCTCGTGGACGAGATCCGGCTCATCCACCTCCCTTTCATCGTCGGTGGGGCAGATACCCCCTCCCTCGTGGGCGGGATGCACATCGACGCCGAGTCCGAGATGATACGCCTCGCGCTGAAGCGCTTCTTTATGTGCGGTTCCAACCTGGTCACCGAGTATGACGTGCTCTACGGGGAGGGGGGCCATGGGGTTCCTTGAGGAGGAGATCCGGAGGATCGAGGGGATGCGGTGGAGAAGGGCCCTCCGCATCACTGCCATCGTTGTGGTGATCCTCCTCGCCGTTGTTGCGGGAGCCTGGCTCCTGACCTACACGAAGGGGAGATCCGTAGCGGTGATCTATATGGAGGGGACCCTCTCGACCGGTGACTTCTCATCATCCGATGCCATAGGGAGCGATTTCGTGGGCGGGGAGATCCGGGATGCGGCAGACGACCCCCTCGTCGAGGCCATCGTGCTCCGGGTGAACAGCCCGGGCGGGACCCCCGCGGCGGCCCAGGAGATCACATCTGACATGGAGTACGCGAAGGCGAGGAAACCCGTCGTGGTCTCCATGGGGGATATCGCCACCTCGGCTGCGTATGCCGTCTCCGCCCACGGGAGCCGGATCTATGCGGATCCCGACACCCTCACCGGCGCGGTCGGGACCATCTGGACCTTCACCGATATCAGCACCTGGCTCGACCGCGAGGGCTATAACGTGACCGTGGTGAAGTCCGGGACCCTCAAGGATATGGGATCACCCTACCGCCCCCTCACCGGGATTGAGCAGGATTACGCCCAGTCGCTCGTGAACGCCTCCTTTGCACGGTTCATAGATGACATCCTGAAGCAGAGGAATGTCTCCCGGGCAGATATCGAGGATGGCAGGGTGATCCGGGGCGAGGAGGCGGTGAAGATCGGGCTCGTCGACCGGCTCGGAAGCCTTCATGACGCCATCGACGATGCGAGATCCCTCGCCGGGGCGAATGTCAGATCATCCGCACCGGGTCAGCCTTCATAAACTCGCGGCAGACCGTGGTTGCATACTGCCCCGGGCCGAGGAAGAACTCGAGGAGGACATCGTTCCCCTCGACCTTCCAGGTAATCTCCGTGGTGAGGGCCACTGGCCGGGTCATGCCGGAGTAAGCAGCCGAGACCAGCTTCGATGCAAAGGTAAAATTCTCAGGCGTGATCCCGAGCTCTTTGAGGAGGGCCCACGCGGGATCCCCGTCCTGCCCCAAACCCGGCGCGGGCCCGGAGCCCGGCACGAAGAGCCCGATCCGCGCTCTCTTCCTCGCCACCTGGAGGATGGCCGCGTCCAGGTTCCCATCGGTCACCCTGTCCTCCCTCCCGTTGGGGAAGAGGAGGCGGTCGCCCGGGGCGGGTTCGCCCATGGGGATACCCTGCCTGCACCTCCGCGAGAGGAGGGTGTTGAAGAGGAAGGACTGGAATGCCGAGACGAACATAGAGAGGAGCCGCGGGGGGAGGGACTTCAGGGCCCCGGGATAGTCGTCCGGGTGCCCGTCAAGGTGGTGGAGCATCGCCCTCTCGAAAGTGAGGCGTACGGGAAATCGCCGGATGGCATCCTTCACATTCCGGTCCTCCAGGAAACCCTCCCGTGCCTCCCGCATCCCGGCAGGTTCCGATGGGAAGGTAGCTCCCAGATACGTGAGGACGGCTCCCTCGAGATCGCCCCGCAGGATCCTCTCGCCAACGAGATGGGTGACAGGGCGCATAACCCCGAACCGCTGGATCCCGACGTAATTCGGGAACCCTGATCCGGCGGCCCGGGTAACCTCATCGACCCGCCCTGCAAGGCCGTTTGGATCGCAATCCCTGATACGGATGGTAAAACGGTTCCCCTTGAGCTCCCCGAGGGCGATGGCATGATCGGATCGCCCGGCCACCTCGAGCCTGACATCGGGAAGCGTAATCCTCTCCACCGCCTCCGGTTCCAGGCCATGGATGGAGATATACTGGCTCGTCACCGCCTTCCGGTCCTTTGTACCGGCCCACGAGATCCTCCGGTGGCTGATCGCGAGGGCCCGTGCCATCTCCTTCGCAAGGCGCTGCTGCTCCCAGTTCCGCTTCGTCAGCCTGAGGATGAGGTACCTGCCTGAGTCCCCCCAGGGACCGGCCGGCACCTCGTCTACGATAAAATCCTCGGCGTTTTCACGAAGGAGCCCCCCGATCCCCTCGGTTGCGGTGGCATACCAGGAGATACCAAGGCTCTGCTCGAGGGGATAGGGCGACTCCCTCATAAAAGGGGGAGATCCGAGGTGATCCGGTCCATCTCCTCGGTGCGGGCGGGGCCGAGACCGAGCGCGGTGGTGGTCCCGGGCGGGATCTCGGTGAGGCCGGCGTCCTGGATGAGGACCGCGGCGATGCCCCGGGCGTCGGCGATGGTCTTCAGCTCTAGGAGGCTCCGCTCGTCCTTCACCTTGAGTACCACCTTCTTCTGCCCTTCGGTGAGCCAGCTCTCCCTGGTCTCCCGGTCGCAGCGCGCAAAGGCCGCGACCGCAGCGTGGGCTGCCTGGGCAGAGATCTTGCCGCAGCTCATCTTGATATCCCCGCGGATCACCAGGCACTGTTTCCACCGAAACTCCTGGGGTTCGTGGTGGGGCGTCATGGGTTTGGCTCCGGTGTACCGAGGTCGATCTTCACGCCTCACCTTTTCTTCGGAGTCATTATCTCGGCGAAGGATATCTCCGGCTCTTCAGCCCCGGGCGCCGGTGTTCGCGTTATGAGGGATGTGTAGACCCTCACTGCGATCAGTCCGTTGAGACCGAACCAGAAGAAGAACTTCGCATCGAGCGGAAGCGAGTCGTAGAGATCGAGGATTATGTACCTAATGGACAGGACGAGGAGCACCGACCAGAACATGGCCGCGATGAAGATGATGCCGGCCCGTGTGGCCTGGATCCGTGGGTGAAGGGCATCCCCGCCCTTCCCCCGGCCAAGTTTCCGCAGCGACAAGATGAACCCGATTGCTCCGGCCACGGCGATGGGAATCGTGACAATGAGCATGGTCTGGCCCGTGAGCCGCTCAGCAAGGGGAAGGACGATCACTCCCAAGAGGACGATGATAAATATTGCAATACTGCCACCCAGAATCTCCCCTGGTTCCATACTGGAGGGTGCAGTGAGATGTTGCTTATAGATTTCGCCTCGTTCCCGGCCGCCAGGGGGGTTACCAGCACGGATAGCCGAACCAGAGGGATAAGAATACCGGAGACCAAAAGGGAGATGTGATGTATGATGTGATCGTGGTCGGGGCCGGCCCGAGCGGGTCAGCAGCAGCCCGGATGTGCGCAGAGGCCGGCCTTCGGACACTTTGCATCGAGGAGCACGGGACCATCGGCCATCCGGTCCAGTGCGCAGGCCTTCTCTCCATCGCCGCCTTCTCCGAGTGCCGGGTCTCATCCCGTTCCATCCTGAACACGGTGGCCGGTGCACGGTTCATCCCCTCCGAGGGGGAGCCCCTTGTTATCGATGCGGGAGAGCCGAAGGCCCACGTGGTGGACCGTTGTGCCCTGGACACCGAGATGGCGGTGGCGGCGGCAAAGGCCGGAACCGAATTCCGTCTCAAGACATCAGTTACCTCCCTGAAAGGGAACTGTGCGGTCACGAAGGGTATCGGTGGCAGGGAGGAGATCGGGTTCTCGATCCTCATCGCTGCCGACGGTGTCCGGTCATCCGTTGCCCGCATGCTCGGCCTGGGCCGGGCCGGATGCTTCCTCGGCGGCCTCCAGGCCGAGGTCCGGTGCCCGGTGGATCCCCGGCTCGTGGAGATCCACCCCCATGCTTCTCCCGAGTTCTTCGGCTGGGTGATCCCCTCCGGCAACGGGAGGGCACGGGTCGGGCTCTGCGGCGAGGGGGATCTCAGGAAGCGGCTGGCGGATCTTCTCCGGTCGTACGATGGCGGGGTTCTCCAGCTCGTGTCCGGTGCCCTTCCGCTCGGAGTACCCAACCGCACCTACGGCTCCCGTGCGCTCATCGTCGGGGATGCGGCAGGGATGGTGAAGCCCACGTCCGGCGGCGGTATCTATACCGGTGTCCGTGCAGCACGCCATGCGGCTGCTGTAGCAGCAGACTGCTGCGGAAAGGGATCTTTCAGGGACAGCGACCTTGCCCGCTACGAGAAGATGTGGAAAGAGGACTTCGGCCGGGAGCTTTCAGTCGGCATGGCCCTGTACCGTGCCAGGAGGGGCCTCTCCCCTGCGGAAATAGATGACATCATCTCGGCCCTTCGCGACCCTGACATCGTCAGGGAGATCGTGGAGCACGGGGACATGGATCGGCCGGCTGCCCTTGTGCGCCGCCTGGGAACAAACCCCCGGGTGATCAGGGCTGCCGGTATCCTCCTCCGCGGGGGATTGAGGGCTTTTATTACATAATGGAAGAATCAAATTATTTCGTAATACTTTTATAGAATAACGTAACACTGGAGGAGTGGTGCGCAATGCATATCCCTGATTCCTTCATGCCCCTCACCCAGGGGCTGGTCTACTGGGCCATCGCCCTCGTCTTTATCGGGCTCTCCCTCCGCTGGGCAAGGAAGGATATGAGCGAGGACCGGATCCCGATCGTTGCCGTCCTCGCGGCGGGCATCTTCGCCCTCCAGTCCTTCAACCTCCCTGTCTCGATGGGAACGAGCGGCCACCTTGTCGGAGGGGCGCTCGCTGCGATAGTTCTCGGATCCCCGTTCGCTGCTGTCTTCATCCTGACCCTCGTGCTGATCGTGCAGGGGGTCATCTTCGGCGATGGCGGGATCACCACCATGGGTGCGAACATCATCAACATGGGCGTGATCGGCGGCTTCGTCGGCTTCTACAGCTTCAAGGGGCTGATGCGTGCCACAGGGAATATGAATATCGCGTGTTTTTCAGCAGCATGGTTAGCCTGCTTCATCCCTGCGCTTGCCGCTGCAGTCGAGATGTTTCTTGCCGGAACATTCCCCCTTCGTGAAGGGCTCATCGCCATGGGGGTCTACCATGCGCTCATCGGCATCATCGAGGGATTCGTGACCGTCGTCGCCATCCGGCTGATCATGACGGCGAGACCGGACATCATGAAACTGGCGGTGCCTGCCGGACAGGGAGTGGGTGCCTGATGGAGAACCAACTGGCGGTGAGCCTGATGGAGAACCAGCAGGTGGTAACCTGATGGAGAACCGTACCTTCATCGTCATCGGAATCGTCATCGCGCTCCTCATAGGCGTGATGGCCGTCTTCCTGGCATCCTCCCAGCCCGATGGCCTCGAGAGCACGGCTCTCGTCATCCAGGGCCAGAAGACCCTGGCGGGGTCCGCGCCCGGAAACGCCGAGATCCATGAGAGTCCCGACGGGAAGTTCTCCTATACCGCGCCCATGCCGGACTATTCCCTCGGCGAGAAACTGGGGCCATGGGGCGGGATTATCGCCATCATTGCCGGGACCCTGCTCGCCTTCGGGCTCGTGCTTGGATCCTCCAGGCTCATACTGACTTTCTGGAGCCGCGGGAAGGGAAAACCAGGCCAGTAAGCCTTTCTAGGAAACCACCCATGCACCTCATCGAGACCCGGGATCTGACCTACTCCTACCGGGGAGACAGGAACGCACTCGACGGCATCAACTTCATCGCCCCGAGGAACGCACGGATAGCGGTCATCGGTTCCAACGGCGCAGGGAAGAGCACCCTCTTCAAGCAATTCAACGGCATCTTCAGGCCGACCTCAGGATCTGTCCTCGTCCGTGGTGAGCCCATCACGAAGGAGAACCTCCACGAGGTGCGCAAGTTCGTCGGGATCGTCTTCCAGAACCCGGACGACCAGATCTTCGCCCCCACCGTGGAGCTGGACGTGGGCTTCGGCCCGACGAACCTCGGCCTCGACGAGGAGACCATCCATCACCGGGTCCACGAGGCCCTCAGGATTATGGGTATCGAGGACCTTGCACACCGTGTCCCCCACCACCTCTCGGGCGGCGAGAAGAAGCGGGTGGCCATAGCCGGTATCATCGCCATGGAGCCCGGGGTTCTCGTCCTGGACGAACCGACCGCCGGCCTGGACCCCCAGGGCGTCCATGACCTGATGGGGTTCATCAATTCCCTCTCGAAGAGGTTCGGGATGACCGTGATCTTCTCGACCCATGATGTCTCCGTGGTCCCCGAGATCGCCGATTATGTTTATGTGATGCACAGGGGAAGGTTTGTCCTTGAGGGGAAGGTGGAGGAGATCTTCCTCGAACCGGACCTGCTCAGGTCACTTCGCCTGGATGTCCCGGTCCTCCCCAAACTGATCCGATCCCTCCAGAAGAACGGGATTCCGGTGCCCATGGCGTATACCTACGAGGACGCCGAGAGGGCGCTCATCCAGGCTTATAAAGGGAAGCAATGATAGAAGACCTCTTCTTCCTCGAAAAGCAGGCTTACCGGGACAGCTTCCTCCACCGGCTCGACACGAGGGTCAAGATCCTCGTCTCCTTCGCTGTCATCATCGCCATCGTGGCGGTCCCGTACTCCCCCGTCGTCTATATAGCTGCCGGTATCCTCTTTCTCTTCTTCCTCGCACTCTGGGCCATCTCTCGCATCTCGCCCGTCGTCTACCTGAAGCGGCTCCTTGCCATCGTTCCCGTCTGGGGCCTCATCATCCTCTTCCAGATCTTCATCAAGAACCGGTACTTTACCGAGTACCACGTCATAGCCCTCCTGCCCCTGGGAGTGAGCATCTACGCCGAGTCGATCCAGTTCGCCTGCATCCTGGGGGTCAAGTTCCTGGTAAGCATCTCTTTCATCATCCTGCTCTCGGTGACGACAAAGACCCAGGACCTCCTGCAGGGCGCAAGCCGGCTCGGCCTCCCCGCCGAGTTTGCCCTTGCCCTTGCCATGATGATCCGGTACCTCTTTGTCTTCGGCTACATCTACCGAAAGGTGAACGAGGCGCTCGCGACCCGGTGCTTCCACCCCCTCGACTGGAGGCTTCCCTACCGCTATCGTATCAGGCAGCTTGGGTATGCCATCGGGACTCTTTTTCTCCGCTCCTATGAACAGGGCGAACGGGTGTATACCTCCATGTGCTGCAGGGGCTACGGGAAGCACTCCCACCTCGTCTTCGATAAAAGACCTCTCTCGGCCGGTGAATGGGCTTTCCTCTCGGTCTCCCTCTCCATCACCCTGGGTGCCGTCATCATAGCCTTTCTCATGGCATAACCTATTTGAGCCCCCTGTTCGTCATCTTAAGCTATGACCAGCAAGTTCGGTAAGGGGTTCGTCGTGAACCTCATCCTCCTTGCGAAGCACCTGGGGCTCCCTCCTGACAAGGCATTCTTCGGGGCCGCTGATCACCTCGACGAGATGGTCCTCCCCGAGAAGTTCCGGGGGACCGGGGTGGAGGCGGCCCTGGAGCATCTCCGCAAGGCGGTCATCTGGCACCAGGCGGGATCCATGGACAAGGAGGACTGCGCGACTGCGGTCAGCGCGATGTACCAGCTCGCTATCGAGATCGATCACGAGCTCGGGATCAGGGACGCCGACGTGGGCTCGTACGACTGATCCTTTTCCCGGCCCGACGGAAAGCACCTATTATAAGCCCCGGAATCCAATAATAGATAATGCAGCGTTCCCGAGTGACCACCCGAGATCACCTGCTTTTCAGGAGGGGGGATGCATGACCGAGAGCTACGACGCCTCTGCCATCACGGTCCTCGAGGGGCTTGAGCCTGTACGGAAGCGGCCGGCGATGTACATCGGCTCGACCGACCCCCGGGGGCTCCATCACCTTGTCTACGAGGTGGTGGACAACTCGGTGGACGAGGCACTGGGAGGATATTGCAATCTCATCCTCGTGACCCTCCACAAGGACGGATCCTGCTCGGTCGAGGACAATGGCCGGGGCATCCCCGTCGACGTGATGCCCCAGTACGGCAAGTCGGCCCTGGAGGTCGTGATGACCATCCTCCACGCCGGCGGCAAGTTTGATAAGGCGACCTACCAGGTATCAGGCGGCCTCCACGGCGTAGGGGTGCACGTGGTGAACGCCCTCTCCTCAAACCTCTCGGTCCAGGTGTACCGAAACGGGAACAGGTACACGATGGAGTTCGAGCAGGGGCTGATGACAAAGGGCCTCCAGAAGCAGAAGGAGACTCTCCAGGACCTGCGGGCCCGGTACGAGCGCAGGTACGGGCGCCCCGAGCCGGCCTTCGACACCGGGATCACAGAGGCAGCCGCATTTCTCGCCGCTGCACCGTTCTCCCTCACGGGAACAGTGGTCACGTTCCTCCCCGATCCCACCATCTTCGAGACGGTCATCTTCGATTACGAGATCCTCTCCCACCGGCTCAGGGAGCTCGCCTTCCTGAACAGGGGGGTCACCTTCCGGATCCGCGACGAGCGGACCGGCGACGGGGGAGAGACATTCTGCTACCAGGGAGGCATCGCCGAGTATGTCTCCTTCCTTGTGGGGGACACAGGGAAGGTACACGAAGAGGTCATCTTCCTCACGGGGAAGGACGAGGAGCAGAGCGTCGAGGCCGAGATCGCGCTCCAGTACACCAGGGGGTTCTCGGAGACGGTGTACACGTACGTGAACAGCGTGAACACCCGCGAGGGAGGCACCCACCTGGAGGGGTTCCGCACCGCGATCACCCGGGCCATCAACGCGGCAGCGAAGCGGGCGAACCTCTTCAAAAACAGCGATTCCCCCCTCCGTGGCGAGGATGTCCGGGAGGGCCTCACCGCGGTCATCAGCCTGAAGATGGCCCAGCCCCAGTTCGAGGGCCAGACGAAGATGCGCCTGGGCAACTCGGCGGTGCGGGGGATCGTGGACTCCCTCGTGTACAGCTGCCTCCTCGAATACTTCGACGAGCACCCGAAGGTGATTGCAACGGTGGTAGAGAAGGGGCTCCTCGCCGCACGGGCCCGCGAGGCGGCCCGGAGCGCCCGTGACCTGGCGCGGCGCAAGTCGTCCCTGGAGTCGGCGGGCCTCCCCGGGAAGCTCGCGGACTGCTCGGAGCGGGAGCCGGAGAAGAGCGAGCTCTTCATCGTCGAGGGAGACAGTGCCGGCGGCTCTGCCAAGCAGGGCCGGGACCGGAAGTTCCAGGCCATCCTCCCGCTCAGGGGGAAGATCCTGAACGTGGAGAAGGCGACCGAGGAGAAGATGCTGAAGAACGCCGAGATCCAGACCCTCATCTCTGCTATCGGCACGGGCATCAAGGAGGATTTCAACCCGGAGAAGTGCCGGTACCACAGCATCGTGCTCATGACGGATGCCGACGTGGACGGTGCCCACATCCGCACCCTGCTCCTGACCTTCTTCTTCAACGAGATGCGGGCGCTCATCGAACGGGGCTACATCCACATCGCCCAGCCGCCGCTGTTCCGGATCGCGAAGGGGAAGCAGGAGCGGTACGCCTACCGCGAGGATGAGATGCGGAAGGCCCAGGCCGAGATGGGCGAGAAGGGGGTCACCATCCAGCGTTACAAGGGACTGGGGGAGATGAATGCCATCCAGCTCTGGTCGACCACCATGGACCCCGCCCACCGGACCCTGAAGCAGGTCACCATCGAGGACGCAGCCTATGCCGCGGAGATCTTCTACAAGCTGATGGGAGAGGACGTGGACGCCCGCCGCGACTTCATCCGCCGTCACGCGAAGGAGGTGACGAACCTTGATATCTGACCGCCGGATCAAGGTGAAGATCGAGGACGAGATGCGGGTCTCGTACATCGACTACGCGATGTCCGTGATCATCGGGAGGGCGATCCCCGATGTGAGGGACGGCCTCAAGCCCGTCCACCGGCGCACCCTCTTTGCCATGTGGGAGATGGGTAACACGAGCGACAAGCCCTACAAGAAGTCGGCCCGTGTTGTCGGGGACGTGATGGGCAAGTACCACCCCCACGGGGATACCGCAATCTACGACACCCTCGTGAAGATGGCCCAGGACTTCGCCTACCGGACACCTCTCGTCGACGGCCAGGGGAACTTCGGGTCCATCGACGGCGATGCAGCAGCCGCGATGCGGTACACCGAGGTCCGCCTCACCCGTGCCGCTGAGGAGCTCCTGAAGGACCTCGAGAAGGATACGGTGCCGTTCGCCCCGAACTTCGACGAGTCCCTCAAGGAGCCGCTTGTGCTCCCGGCGAAGATCCCGAACCTCCTCGTGAACGGCACGAGCGGCATCGCCGTGGGAATGGCGACGAACATGCTCCCCCACAACCTCGGGGAGGCGTGCAGGGCCGTCACCGCCTACCTGGACAACCCGTCCATCACGGTCGAGGAACTCCTTCCTATCCTACCGGCCCCGGACTTCCCCACAGGAGGGGTGATCATGGGAACCTCGGGGATTCATGAGGCGTACCAGACAGGCCGGGGGAAGTGCATTGTCCGCGGCGTGGCCGAGATAACAGATGATGAGAAATACCCGATCATTCTTATCACCGAAGTCCCCTTCCAGGTGAACAAGGCCCGCCTCGTGGAGGAGATCGCAAACCTCGTCAAGGAGAAGAAGATCGAGGGGATCTCGGACGTCAGGGACGAGTCTGACAAGGAAGGGATCCGGGTCGTCATCGAGCTCCGGAAGGGCTCCATGCCCGCCGTGGTCCTGAATCAGCTTTACAAGCACACGCCCCTCGAGACGAGCTACGGGATCATCCACTACGCCATCGTCGACGGGCAACCAAAGGTCCTCTCCCTCACCGACCTCCTCCGGGAGTTCGTCCTCCACCGGATGTCGATGGTCAGGAAGCGGACCCAGTTCGACCTGAAGAAGATCGAGGAACGGGTCCACATCCTGGATGGACTCCTCCTCGCCCTCGCCTCCATCGACGCGGTCATCGCGACCATCCGCGCAGCCGAGTCTGCGGAGAAGGCGAAGCTTGACCTGACGGCGCGGTTCGCGCTGGACGCCCTGCAGGCCGATGCCATCCTGAAGATGCAGCTCCGCACCCTGGCCGGCCTCGAGAGAAAGAAGATCCAGGACGAGCATGACGAGGGACAGAAAGAGATCCTCCGGCTGAAGGAGATCCTCTCCGACGATGCCCACATCAAGACCGAGATCCGGAAGGAGATGGAGGAGATGGCCGCGAAGTTCGGGAACGAGCGCCGGACCCGGATCTCGAGCGAGGGACAGGATATCACCAAAGAGGACCTCATCGAGAACCGGCCCATGCTCGTCTCCCTGACCGGGGAGAACTATATCAAGCGCATGGCCCTTGAGACCTACCGGAAACAGCACCGGGGCGGCCGGGGCATCATGGGGATGGCCATGAAGGAGGAGGACATGGTGGAGGATGCGTTTGTCGCCAACATGCTGGACTACCTCCTCTGTTTCACGAACCTGGGCCGGGTCTACTGGCTGAAGGTGTACGACATCCCCGAGGCCATCCGGACGGCGAAAGGGAAGCCCATCGTGAACCTGCTCAACCTCCAGGACGAGAGGGTGACAAACGTGATCCCGGTCAGGCAGTTCGGGGAGGAACACTTCCTGATCTTCGGCACCAGGAGAGGAAAAGTGGTGAAGATCCCCCTCGCAGAGTTCTCTCGTCCCCGCCCATCCGGCCTGAATGCCTTCACCCTCCGGGAAGGTGACGAGCTCGTGGACGTAAAGACGACGGACGGCAACCGCGAGCTGATCCTGACCACCCGGAGGGGCCGTTCGCTCCGGGTCGCCGAGAAGTCCATCCCCATGCGCCACCGGAACGCCATGGGGGTCATCGGGATGCGGATCCGGCCGAACGATGTCCTGCAGAGCCTAACAGTCGTCGAGCATGACCACCTGCTCACCATCACCGACTCGGGGCATGGAAAGCGGACCGAGTTCGACGAGTTCCGGGGCCACGGGAGAGGGACCATGGGGGTCATCAACATCCGGATGGACTACGAGCACGGGGTTGTGGCGGCCAGGTCCGTCTCGCCCGGGGACGAGATCATCGTGATGTCCTCCGGCGGGAACGTGATGCGGACCCGGGTGGACGAGGTCTCCATCCAGAAGCGGAACACCCGGGGTGTCCGGATCATGAACCTGGAGGAAGGGCACCGGATCGTGGGTGTCGCCGTCGTGAGGCCCGAGGCGAACGGGGAGAACGTGCCTGCGCCCCCGCCTCCCGGGCCAGCCGCCTGACGAGCAAGAAAGAACCTTCTTATATGAAGGACACATCCCGTTTTTGAGGAGTTCCTGGATGTACCGGACTGTAATCGCCGTCGAAACCCGTGGGGAGGGGGATGTCGTGAACATCACCGAGGAGGTGGCAAAGGCCCTGAGGGAGAGCCGGGTCCAGGAGGGTCTCCTGAACCTCTTTGTCACCGGGTCAACCGCTGCCCTGACCACCATCGAATACGAACCCGGTGTACTCTCGGACCTGAAGCGGTCCCTGTCGGTCATCGCTCCCCAGGACATCCCCTATGCCCATGACGGGAAGTGGGGGGACGGGAACGGGAGATCCCATGTGAAGGCGGCCATCATCGGCCCGTCCCTCACCATCCCCGTCGACAAGGGATTGCTCGACTGCGGTACCTGGCAGCAGGTCGTCCTCCTGGAACTCGATACACGCCCAAGCCGGCACCGCACCATCACCTGCACGATCATGGGCGAGCAGGTTGCGGATAAGAAACCGAAGAGATAGATTTCCTGTAACCAGGGCCTTAAAAGGCTCCGTTCATTCCCTGATACGGGGGGGATTTTTCAATCCAGCGGCACCGTCTCCAGCTGCGAGACCAGTTCCCATATGCGGGTCCGTGCGTGCACCGGCATATTGGGATCATTGCTCACCTCGTCGATCTTGGAGATCGCGGTCGCCGCGCGCAGGCCGAGGGGCTTCCCGTTGTCCATGAGGACCGCCCTTGTCTCGTCGGCGACACGCCTGATATTCCTGGGTATGGTGCCGTCCTCCATGATCTGCTGGAGCATCTGGATGCACGCACGGATGGTATCGTCTGGTCTTGCCATGGTACTCCTTTCATTAATCATCATTACAACACATATATAATTTGACAAACGGAGTGACGGGGATGGCAGAGAAGAATCCAGACGATATCATGGCCGAGCACCTCCTCAGGGGGGGAAAGATGCTCTCGAAGGCCTGCCGTGCCTGCGGGTCGCCCCTCTTCGAGGTGAAGGGCGAGACCCTCTGCGTGGTCTGCAGGGAGAAGGGGAAGGAGCCAGGAAAAGGGGCACAGGCACCCGCGACACAAACCGCACCGGCTACTCCTGCCGCGACCCCACAGGCCGCGACGGGCGAGGATGCCGACCTGGCAAAGGAGCTCAGGGCCACTGTCTCGGTGCTCGTCAGGCGGGCGCGTGATGAGGGAGACCCCGAGCGGTGCATGGTCCTCATGGAGGCCGCGAGGAAGGGGGCCGAGGCCCTCGCCCTCCTTCAGCGATAGGGCTGCCTCGAGATCGCAAGTATCTGGCGGGCGGTCTTCTCCCCGATACCCTTCACCGCCTTCAGGGCCTCCTCGTCGGCGTCGAGCACCGCCTTCACGGAGCCGAAATGCGCAAGAAGCAGCCGGGCGTTGCGGAGGCCGACTGACGGAAATGACGCGATGATGTACTCCTGCTGCTCCTTCATCGAGCGGTAGGACTTGTAGGGGTGGACCTTCCGCTCGCCCCGGTCCCCTTCCTCCCGCCGCCCGAGGGTGAGGATCATCTGGGCTGTCTCGAGCTCGTCCTTTGTGAAGAAGATGGCTACCCCGAGGTCCACAGCGATTGCCGCGAGGGCGCCGCGGATGGCTGCCGGGTTGACATCCCTCGCCGTGTAGATGTCCCCGCCCTCGATAATGAGGACGGGCCGGCTCGACCCGGATGCGAGGTCGCGGATCTGCCCGAAGAGATCCCGCTCCACCAGCGTGTCGGCAAAGTCCCGGGCAGTCTTCCGCTCGACGAGGATCCGGTCCCCGACGAGATAGTCACCCTGGTCCAGGCGGCGGACCTGGAGCCGGGCGCCGAGCTCCGAAAGGTGCTCGACGACCCGGGACGAGGTCTCCCGGTCGTCGGCTGTGATCTCCGGGCCTTCAGGCACAAAGGCATCGATGGCTGTCTGCCCGGCGGGCTTGGGAGGCGCCTGGGGTGCAGGTCCGGCCTGGGGCGGCTGGTTCGGGGGACGGCCCTGCAGGTTCCTCATACCGGTCACCATGGCCCGTTCACGCGTCTGGCTCACGTAGCGGTATGCCTCGTCCGAGGTACCCTTGGTGACGAATACGACGATCTTCCCCGCACCGCTCCTTCCTGTCCTCCCCTTCCTCTGGATGGAGCGGATCTCCGAGGGGACCGCCTCGTAGAAGATGACCATGTCGGTGGAGGGGACATCGAGCCCCTCCTCGCCGACGGATGTCGCGATGAGGACCCTGAACTCGCCCCTGCGGAACCTCTGGAGGGCCTCGATCTGCTTCTTCTGGGTGAGGCCCTTTTCGGCGTCCTTCGTCGCCTGCCCTACGAACCGCTCGGCCTGGATGCCGAGGGAGGTCAGGTGGTTCACGAGGTTCTGCACGGTGTCGCGGTAGGTGGCAAAGACGATGATCCTGCTGTCGGGATGCTCGGCGAGCTGTGCCTGCACGAGCTTCCCGATGAGCTCGAGCTTCTGGTGGAGCTCCCCCATCCAGAGGGATGCATCCGCGATGAGCTTCCGGAAGGAGGGGTCCGCACCGAGGCGCTGGCTCGCCTTGCTCCCGCCGGGTGCAACCCCCTCCTGGGCGAGCTTCTCCAAGTAATGGCGGAGCGCCTCGCTCCCCTGGGTCTCTGCAAGCGAGATGGCGTGGCGGAGCTTCATGATCTCGGCGTATACGGACGCGGCCTGGTACGCCGTGGGGTCCCTCGCCTGGATTCGCCGCTGGATCTGGACATTCAGCTCATTGAGCGCGCGGATGGAGAGTTTCCGGGCCCTGGGCACCGTGAAGTGGTGACGCTCGAGCTGGGCGAGGCGTGCCTCGACGAGCCGGTTCAGGATGACGAGGGCATCCGCGAGCTCTTTCGGGAGATCGACGGGGACGAACTGGATCTCCCGTTCGTGGACATAGGGCCTCACATCCTCGTCGCTCTCGACCCGTGTCTCGACATGGGCGATGGAGAGGTTCACGCAGACCTCCTGGACCTTCTCGCTGTCCCCGCCGGGCGAGGCCGTCATGGCAAGGATGAGGGGGTCCCCCGCGGTCTCCAAGTAGCGGCGGGCGATGAATACGTACGCATAGTTCCCGACGGCCCGGTGGCACTCGTCCACCACGAGGAGGGAGACGTCGGAGAGGGTGTACCGGCCCGCGAGGAGGTCGTTCTTCACCGCCTGGGGCGTCGCGAAGCAGGCCCGTGACGCCGTCCACCCCGCCTTCCTCTCGTCGGGAGGGGTCTCGCCGGTGAACATGACAAACGAGGGGGGATCTCCCCTGGTCCCGTCAGGGAGAAGGAGAAGCCTCTCGAAGAACCTGAGGTGCTGCTCGACGAGCGGTTTCGTGGGGGCGAGGACGAGCACCCTGCCGCCCTTGTTGTAGACCCGGGAGGCTGCCACGATGAGGGCGATCGCCGTCTTCCCGAGGCCCGTGGGGAGGACGACCATCGTATTCCCCTCGAGGGCATGGAGGGCGATATTCAGCTGGTAGCGCCGCTCCTCGAGGCTCTCGGGACAGATGAGGGGATGGGTGATGTACTTCATGGACCCAGGGATACAAAGGAGATGTTCCCGGCGATGAGGCCCCGGACGATATCCCCGAGGCCCTCCTTCTTCACCCTCACCTGGGCCATGCTGTCCCTCTCGCGGATGGTGACCGTCCCGTCCTCCATGGTCTGGTAATCGATGGTGATGGCATAGGGGGTCCCGATCTCGTCCTGCCGCCGGTACCTCCGGCCGATGGCGCCGCTCTCATCGAACTCGGCGAAGATCCCTCCTGCCGTGAGGAGGGCGGCGATCTCCGTCGCCACCGTATCGAGGCCGTCGCGGCTGACCAGGGGGAAGACCCCAACCTGGACAGGTGCTATGGCGGCCGGGAGGTGGAGTACCCTGCGCACCTCGCCCTCCACCATCTCCTCATCGTACGAGTGCTCGAGAACCGCGTAGCACATCCGGTCGATCCCATACGAGGGCTCGATGACATGGGGCATCACTTCCTCGCCCCGGACCTCCACCTCCTCCTCCCGCACTTGGTACAGGGAAGCAGGGATGAAGACCTTCCCGCCGCCCACCTCGACCTCGGCCCCCTCGGGGCCGGGATCCGCTTTCATGAGGGCGTCGGCGACCTCCTTTGCCTGGCCCCGGTACTTCGGGCCCAGGGCTTTCATGTCCGGGATGATCCGCTTCCGCTTCTCCATCCTGGGGATCTCGAGCGGGAGGTAGGCGGTGAGGGCAACCCCGCTCACGCTCGCATGGGCGCGCAGATCATAATCGGTGCGATCGGCGATCCCGACGAGCTCAACCCACCCGAACCTCTTCGAGAGTATCTCCGCGTCCCAGCAGTCGGCGGCGTAGTGGGCCCGCTCGGTCGTGAGGTGCTGCCTGAACCTGAGCCTGGCAGGGTCGACGCCGACGGTCACCAGGATATCGTGCGTGAGGGCGATGTAGTAGGCCACGTACTCGTTCGCGACGAGCCCACCCGCCACGGCATCCCTCATCGTGAGCTCGACCGGCTCCCCCTTCCCCTCCTGCCCGCTGCACCCCAGGAGCGGGACGCGGTACCCGGCATAGAGGCTGAACCTGGGGTGCTTCTTTCCCTCGGGGTGGACAAAGATCTCTGCCTCGGCCTGGGTGAACTCGCGGAGCCGGATCATCCCCTGCCTCGGGGAGATCTCGTTCCTGTAGGACTTCCCTATCTGGACCGCACCGAAGGGGAGCTTGTCGCGGTAGAACCGGAGGAGCCGGGGGAAGTCGGTGAAGATCCCCTGGGCCGTCTCGGGGCGCAGGTAGCCCTTCCGCTGGGAGCCGGGGCCGATCTGGGTGTTGAACATCAGGTTGAACTCAAAGACCCTGACATCCCCCAGCTCCTCACCGCAGGCCGTGCAGGGGGCGCCCTTCAGGGCACCGGCGAGTGCTTCCGCAGGCAGGGTGGCAGCATTCCCGCACCCGTTGGCTGCCGCGACATGGTCGGCCCGGAGGTACTCCTCGCAGTGGGGGCACTGGCACATCTTGTCCGAGAAGCCCTTCACATGCCCCGATGCGACATAGATCGGCTCGACCCCGATCGTCGGGCACTCGATCTCGTAGAAGCCCTCGCGGATGACGTAGAAACCGCGCCAGATATCCTCGATCCTCCTCTTCATCTGGGCGCCCAGTGGCCCGTAGTCGATGAAGCCTGCCACGCCGCCGTAGATCTCTGCCGAGGGCCAGATGAAGCCCCTCCTCTTTGCAAGCTCCATCACCTTCTCGTAGATATCATTCGGTTCTGCCAAGGTGGCACTCCTTCTCTCCTATACATTGACCACAAATTATAAAACCATACTTTTCCTACGTATGCGATAAAGGAAATTCTTAAATACGATGGCAGAGAGTGTAGTGCGATATTCAGCAGGAACCTCACATGGATGAAGATAAACGCAAGAAGCAGCTTCTCGAACTTTTTGCAACCATCACCAACAAGACGAAGATCGTGGAGCCGATGAAGAAGATCCATGGATCCCTCCGGGACCGCGATGCCATCGAGCGGGAGATCGCCCTCATCATGCGGGAGATCCTCGACAAGGGATACTTCAAGACCAAGCTCACCCCGAGGCAGCTCGCCCGGCTCGTCATGGCATTCCATGATAACAAGAACGATACCGAGATCGCACGGTCCCTGGGGGACGAGAAACTCTCGAAGACCGTGGCCCGGGCCCGGGTCAGGATGAAGCTCTTCCGTGACCTCGACTTCAAGATGCCCTTCGACCGCGAGAAGCTGGAGGAGCTCATCGAGTCCGGGAAGACCATGAAGGACGTGAGCGAGGAGCTGGGCATCTCCCCGTCCACCCTCCGGGAATACCGCCATGTCCTCGAAGAGGTGGATGACCCCATCCTGGACCCCTACCTCCAGCGCATCTCCGATGTGATGGAGGACCGCGACCTCTCCGAGCAGATGACGAAGGGGCTTGCCCAGGACGGGCTCACCGAGGCCATCGATATCACCGAGGCCGAGCTCATCGACGTCACCTGATCCCGCCCGGCCTCCCACACCTTTTTATCCATCGCCCCGATTCTCTTGTATGCGACTCACCTGGCTCGGCCATGCCTGCTTCCTTCTCGAAGGGAAGAGATCGGTGATCATCGATCCCTATGTCCCCGAAGGTCCCATCGCCCGTGAACCCGACCTCGTCGCGGTCACCCACGGGCATGACGATCACCTCGGAGAGGTGGTCCGGCTCGCGAGGAAGACCATCGCCATCACCGAGATCGGGAAATACCTGAGGACAAAGGGGCTCACCGTGGAGACCATGAACCTCGGGGGGACCATCGAAGTTGACGGGGTGGAGTTCACCATGACCCCCGCGGTCCACTCCTCGGGGCTTGGCCTGGAAGGCCCGGGCTACTACGGAGGGTGCGCCTGCGGCTTCGTCGTCGGCATGGATGGGGTGCGCGTCTACCATGCAGGTGATACCGCACTCTTCTCGGACATGAAGCTCATCGGGGAGCTCTACCGGCCGGATGTTGTCCTGCTCCCCATAGGCGGCCGGTTCACCATGGGGCCACGGGAGGCGATGATGGCGGCGAACTTCATCGGGGCGAAGACTGTCATCCCCATGCATTACAGCACCTGGCCCGCCATCCTCCAGGACCCGCTCGCGTTCAAGCATGCCATCGAGCGCACGACCGACCTGAAGGTGGTCATCCTCTCCCCGGGGGAGGCGTACGAGGTTCCGGGGAAGGGAGGGTAAGAATCCAAAGGACATCGACGGGGATCCGGCTATTATCAGACGCTCCTGGGGGACTTGCCTGCGGCTCGCCCCCGCCGCTGCGGCGTCCCCCGCGTGGGGATAGGCCCTGTCGGGAAGGCAGGTTGCCTTTTCCGGATCTCGTGAAAACCTCCCGTCACGAGGTCCCGGTACACGGCGGGGGATGGCCGCGCTGGGGGGCGGTAGCCCCCCAAGAGCACCACGACAACAATAACGAATCTATAAAACCCCTCATTCCTCATCCGGAGAAAACCGATCCTGAGTAGTCACCCGAACCAGTTCTTCCCGGCAGGGGGCGGTCCCCTCGGGATGACCCACCGCAATCCGCCGTGGTGGCCCTTCGCGTCCCCCCTGTACCGTGGGATGATATGAAAGTGGAGGTGCATGACCGCCTGTCCTGCGTACCTCCCGACATTCACCCCGATGTTGTACCCGTCAGGATGGTACCGTTCATCGATGTGGCTCCTCACCAGGACGATCAGGTCCAGGAGTGCCGACCGCTCCTCGGGCGTTGAGTCAAAGAAGGACTGGTAGTGGCGGAAGGGCATCACGAGCACGTGCCCCCTGCTCACGGGGAACCGGTCCATCCGTGCATAGGCCAGGCCATTCCTGAGAACAATATCCCCTTCGGCAGGGCTGCAGAAGGGGCAGCCCGGCTCGGTCTCTGGTATCGGGATCACCCCTGGTATCCACTATCAGGGCATCATTCCAGAAAAAGGTTGAGATCAGAGATCAGGGTGGTACCCGGCTATGGAGGATGCCTCACAGGGCAGCCTGAAGATCCACCCGGGCCGATCCCGCCCGGGCTCCCCCGCTTCAGAGCTGCTTGCCCTTGTTCGCCCTGCGCTTGCAGATATGGGAGTTGTAGCGGACCTTCGGGTTGAAGGTATCGAACTCGGCCCCGCAGACCGGGCATGTCTTGTGGTAAACCTTGTGATAGGACTGCTTTTGCCTTTCTGAGAGCATGTATCGCCTTTACCTCTTCCGCAGATATAGCGTCTGAAAGATGATGAAGGTGTGGGTCTCACCACCCCCGGAGGAGCCCTCCCGTTTTTATAGGAGATCGATGGAAGATACTATCGGTGGTTCTCCATGGCAGGACTGACACAGTACAGCGCGACGAACCTCCTCCCCGAGGTCCGGGTGGACGCATCACGGTGGAACCGCATCCCTGCGGAGGAGGAGGTGGCAGAGACTGCTGCCGCCATCGGGAAGAGGGGGATTCCGGGTCATCCGCGCGAAGGACCGCCAGGAGGCCCTTGATACCCTCGGGCGCCTCATCCCCCGGGGCGCCGAGGTGATGAACGGGTCCTCCACGACCCTCATCGAGATCGGGTACGAGACCCTTCTCTCATCGGGGAAGACCGGGTGGACGGATCTCCATGACCGGATCACCGCCGAGAATGACGAGAGGAAGAGAGCAGAGCTCCGCCGGAAGTCGGTCACGGCCGACTACTTCATCTCGGGTGCGAACGCGATCTCCCGGACAGGGGAGATCGTCGCCTGCGATATGAGCGGGAGCCGTGTCGGCGCCTGGCCGTTCGGCGCGGGGCACCTGATCCTCGTATGCGGCATCAACAAGATCGTTCCCACCCTCGAGGATGCGCTCCGCCGGATCCGGGAGTATGCATATCCCCTGGAAGATGCCCGCGCAAGGAAGGCCTATGGTATCCCGAGCCAGATCGGGAAGTGCGTCATCCTCGCAAACGAGAAGGTGGAAGGCCGGGTGACCCTGATCCTCATCGACGAATCCCTCGGGTACTGAATTTGCATGGGAATTATACCGTATGCCAGAGAACCCCCTTGAGCACCTGAAAGCCCTCATCGAGCGATACACCGTGATCTCCTTTGTCCCTGACATCGACCGCTACCGGAGGATCACCTCTCCAAAGGGAGGCCGGTGCATATTCCGCGGCTGTCCCGAGCCCATCGCCTGGGAGGATGCACGGGGCGAAAACTTCCTCTGCGAGGGTCATTACCGGACGATGAAGACCTGGATCGAGGAGGCAAGGAAGGGCTTACTTCCCGGCGGACACCTGAGCCCCCTTTTCACCCAGGGTGGGGAAGATGCCACCCGTTTATGACCTGATCATCATCGGAACCGGGGCCGCGGGGACATCCGCGGCAACCCGGGCACACCGCCTCGGGGCAACGCGCATCGCGTTGGTGGAGCGGGGCCCTCTCTGGGGAACGTGCATGAACAACGGATGCATCCCGAGCAAGTTCCTCCTCGCTGTCGGGGACCTCAACTATTACCGGAACTTCGGGCATCAAGGGTTGGAGGTGGGGACGAGGCTCGACCCGAAGGAGCTGATCAAGGAGAAGCGGGACCTGATCCTGCGCCTGCGGGAGCGGAAAGCCCGCCGCATCTTCGGGGAGCTCGGGATGGAGCTCGTCGAGGGCGTTGCGAAGTTCGTCTCCCCCCACGAGATAGAGGTGTCCGGGCGGAGGATGGAGGCCCGCAGGTTCATCATCGCCACGGGCTCCTCGCCGTCCGTGCCGGACGTGGAGGGGGTCTCATCGGTCCCCTTCCTGACAAGCATCGAGGCCCTCGAGCTTGAGGACGTTCCCGAGTCCATCGTCATCATCGGGGGACGGGCCCTGGGACTCGAGTTCGCGCAGATCTTTGCCCACTTCGGGTCGAAGGTCACCCTCCTCCAGCGGAGCCCGCGGATTATCCCCGAGGAGGAACCGGAGATATCGACAGCCATGGAAGATGCCCTGAAGGCGGAGGGGATAGACATCCGGACCGGTGCAGAGCTTGTGAGGGTGAGGATGGAAGGCAATGAGATCGGGGTCTCCACCCGGGTGAAGGGTGTTGGGGAGAAGTTCACCGGCGCCCGGATCCTCTTTGCTACCGGCCGCACCCCGAACACCCGGGAACTGGACCTCCCTGCCTGCGGGGTGGCTGTTGATAAAAAAGGTGCGATCACCGTTGACGAGACCATGCAGACCTCGGTCCCGAACATCTGGGCAGCGGGGGATGTGACCGGCGAGCCGATGCTCGAACCGTGGGCCGGGGTCGGGGGATCGATCGCAGCCGAGAACGCCATGACCGGGAAGGGGAGGAAGATCGATCGATCATCTCTCCCTCACGCGATCTTCACCACGCCGCAGGTGGCGTCCGTAGGCATCACCGAGGGGCAGGCGAAGGCTTCGGGCATCGCCGTGAGATGCAGGTCGGTCTCGCTCGAGGGGGTCTCCCGGGCGCTTATCGGCGGGGATACACGGGGCCTCGTCAAGATCGTCGCCGAAGGGAGCGGAAAGGTGCTCGGGGTGCATATCTGCGCCCCCATCGCTGCCGAGATGATCGAGGAGGGGGTTCTTGCCGTGAAATTCGGCCTCACCGTCCAGGACCTCGTCGACACCTTCCATGTCTTCCCGACCATGGCCGGGGCGATCCAGGACTGTGCGAGGGCGTTCCGGAGCTGATTCGTCAGAATCAAATACCAGCCCCTTCATAGGTTGAAACAAGGGGGAATGGACATGGTCGCAGGCCAGCTTGTGGGGTTCGGCATCTCGGTTGTCATGATCGTCGTCGGAGTCGTCCTCTGCCTCTACAGCGTATACGACAGGATGAAGAACGCTGAAGAGCGGGCGAAGAGGCTCGCCGAAGAGGTCGTAAAGAGCCTGTCAAAGAAGGAAGGGATCACCACATCCCCGATACCCCTCGCTGACCTGAACAATATCATCGAGGCCATCATGAAGATCAAGAACCCGTTCATGCAGGTCGGGGTCTTCCTCACGGTCTTCGGGATCCTCGTGATGATCATATCGATATTCATCCCGTTCTGATATTTTTTGCCTGCACGTCGTTCACGAGGTGTATAAAGTACCAGAACTTTCAATTCCTGAGCACCGAGGGGCGGGGTAATTATTTGCGTCCTTTTTATTTTCAAAGTGCCGCGGAAATCATTTTAAGATCTGTGCCTCAGAATGATCTGGAGGATGAGATTTGATTGGGTTCCCGTTAAATGATTCACTTGTGACCCTGCTGATCATACCCGCATTTATCGGGATATTAACCTCTCTTTTCGTAGTTCTTCTCTATGATTTTCTTCATTTCAGAAGATTTTTTGTCAATCTATGCAATGAAATTGAAATCAATTATAAAAAAATACAGGAAGAAGAACTGAATCTCCAGTTTTCACGGACACGGGAAATTTTTGAACGAAAACAGGAGGATATCCATCATTGGGTAGGTCTCGGAAAAATCATTTCGATCTGGACATTTGTTCAGAAAATTGATACAAACCCGCCTGACTATTATCGCTATCTCTCGAGCAATGCCTTGAAAAATTTCATTCAGCGAGGCTATTATCATTATATCAAGGACTATGAGGAAAATTTAATGCTCTATTATCTGGATTGTGAATTTATCAGCAATGCAACCCAGAATATTGAGAGAGAATTTAATTGTTATCCAGAAAAGAAATACCCGGGGTATCAGAACGCAGACATTGAAAAAAGAAGGGAGTTCCTGGAGACTTTTATAAAAGAGATTCATAGTGCGATAATTTTGTATCAACCTGAATTGGAAGTGTACTATAAAAATATACACAAATTCTTCAGGAGAAACCTATTTCACGTCGTTAAAGTTTATATTCTGGAAGATTTCAAGAATCTGGCAATAATTGCATAAACCTCTCCCTCCCTTATGGCAACAGATCCCCTGGTCTGCTGCCGCCTTCCCGGGGCCTTGGCAGGGCTTGTATAATGCCGCACTCCCGACACCACCATCCCACCCGGCGCAAAACGATACTTCGTCCCATCCCTGGCATAGATCCAAACCATGCGCGTGCGTTTCTCCAGAGCCAATTTTATTAAAGTGAAAAATCCGATACCAACCGTGTATGCATCAGAACCGCTTCAGGGCAAAGTTTTAAATCCTTCCTTTCTTTCTCGCCATTTTTTTGATTTTTTCATTAATATTGGGACTGTTCTCTATATGGTGCCACTCATCTTTACTCATCCCCAGGAATAAACCGCATGAAGAACATTTAATCCAGGCTTCATATTGATCAGGGAATTCTGCATGAAGGGTTAATTCTCCGCACCTGGGGCATGTAAGTTTCACCTGGTAGTTTGAAGTGGTAACATCATTGTCCATGTTGTGGGGGGCGACCTTTGAATCACCGGAAACGGGCTTGTGGTCACCGGTTTTTACATCATCTGATACGGGATGTGCAGCCATGCGGCCGTCATCGCCGCCTTTGCCGGCCTTAACTTTTAAATCGTCAGTCATAATGTTTCCAACTCCGTTCCCTGATATGATTTTTTTAATTAAATTATCATGATATATAAGCATATTTTTATACTCATAATGGGGCAATCCAGCATAGAGCGGGAATTCATATAATTCTTGACTGTTGTTGCAAAACCGTCCCCAATTTCGGGGTGAACAAATACGGTTTCTCACATTGACTTCGAAATACACGGAGGAGACTTCAGACGACCAGATACTCCTGACCCTGAAGGTTCTCTCCATCCATGATATTCAGTAAATTATTCCGGTCAGCTGTTATCTCGTTGTTTGCGGTGTTCATCGCATCGAGGTAGCTATTACAGCTCCCCCCATCAGATACGCCCGCGTCGCTGAATGGCTTTACACAGGTGCCCCACTGGTTCATCTGGTCGTAGTACGTTAGCCTGTCCTTTATCATGGTCACCAATGCCTTCTGGACAGGGAGATACGTGTCTGATACAGTATACGCGGCAATGAGGGGACCATACTGGTCTTGAATGGCCACCCCTTGCGCCCCAACGGAAATGAGTGCGTCGGCATTATTCATTTCCACTGCTGGCGGTTCCAGGCCAGCAGTTGCTTTATCGTAGTTAATCCATGCATTTATGAAATTCTGGTCGGGAGACAAGGCGAGACATCCGGTAACAAAAGGCATTATTACCATAATGCCGACAATCCCGACGATCCACGCTTTCGTTCTACCTTTCATCTTTCTTACCTCACTCTCAAAACGGGGAACTGGCATTTCTCCATCAAATCCTTTTAGGCATCGTTCTTTTGTGCAGGTACATGGTTCCGGCGGTGAACACCAGCGTGAACACGCCAAGGATTGCAATATCGACCACAACGGGGAAAAAGTGCTCCCCCGTAAACGAGTAGCGGACAAGATCTGTGAAATAGGTGAGCGGAGAGCAGGCGGAGAGCGCCAATCCCCATGACGGCAACTGTTCCAGGGGGACGAATACACCGGAGATGAAGACAAGTGGGAACTTGATGAGTAAAGAAAGCATCATGGGGGTTGACGGCTCGTTCGTTGGCGGGACCGCAAGGAGCATCCCGATTGCAGAAAAACAGCATGAGGCGAGGAGGATTGAAGCAATCATTGTAATCCAGTGAAGAAGGGAAAGACCGAGCGCAAGGCCGATGAAGATGGTGATAGTCGTAATTCCGATACCGAAGAGGATGGAGGCGATCATATCACCAAGGACGATCGCTTCGATGGTGATCGGGCAGGAGGCGAGCCGTTCAAGAGTCCCATGCCGCCCTTCCCATGAAAAGATGGCGGGAGACAGGGCAGTGGCAGTGAAAAGGAGTGTCACCCCAACGAGCCCCGGTATCAGGAATGCCAGTGGAAGCTGCCTGCTGCCCGTGAAGAAGGCAAGAAACAGAAAGACCGGCATGAGAACTCCGAAGATGAGCACAGATTTCTTGGCGTAATAAAGGCGAATGTCTTTCTTCGCAATCGCCCATGCCCGCCGCACCTGTTCGGGAAGTCCAGCCGGGTTCATGGTGATGCTTCCTGGGTCAGCCGGAGAAAGGCATCGTCGAGCGAGGGTGCAAGCGTGTTGAGCGTGACAATCGCAGCTTGGTTTTGCTGGCTGAAGGCTACCAGAAACTGAATGACGGCATCCTGTTTTTCTGCGGTGAGCTGCCATTTGTCCCCGATCCTTTCCACCCCGGTTACCCCTGGGAGTGCTGCAAGGGCGTCACCGGCTACCTCGCGGTCAAAACTCACTTCGATCCGGTGCACACTCTCGATTGCCATCTTGAGTTTTTCGGGTGCATCAACCGCGATAAGACTCCCGCTCCGGATGATGGCGACCCGGTGACAGAGCCGGTTTGCCTCCTCCATGTTATGCGTGGTGAGAAAAATGGTGGTTCCATCCCGGTTCATGTCCCGCAGCATGGCGAGGATCATCTGCGTACTCTGTACATCGAGACCGCTCGTAGGTTCATCCAGGAAGAGGAGCCTTGGTTCATGGAGCAGCCCCATGGCAAGGATGAGCCGCTGCTTCATCCCCTTGGAATAGGCCTGCACCTTCTGGTCCTTGCGCTCAAGGAGACCCAGGGTCGTGAGCAGTTCTGATGCCCGGCGGGCGGCCCGGGCACGTGCAAGTCCGTACAGCTCCCCCATCAGCATCAGGTTCTGCCACGCGGTTAGATCGGTGTATGCATTAGCAGATTCCGGGACCACACCGAACCCCTGCTTTGCCTGCACCGCTGCGGTACGGATATCATGCCCGAGCACCATAGCAGTCCCAGCGTCGGGTGGAATGACGCCGGTGAGCATCCTCGTGATGGTGGTTTTCCCTGCGCCATTCGGTCCGAGGAATCCGAAGATCTCCCCTTCCCTGACCGCGAGGCTCACATCATTGACCGCAGCCACCGGTCCGTAAGATTTCTTCAGGTTATCTGCCTGGATAATGTTCATAGGACCATCACGACTGACATGTTCCCGGAACCCGGGATAATGCCTCTAGATTATATCGCCGTTTTGGGAAATTTGTATATTCCGAAATTGTTGTCACGGAGTCCCTCGATGTACCGGTATCGACGGGACTACTCCAGGGCGGCGAGGACCTCTTTTGTCTTGCGCACCCGGCCCATCCTCGGGAAGATGAAAGTGACTGCCGCACGGTGCTGCTCATCAGACATGGAGGCCATCGCATCCTCGGCAAATACCTGCTGGAAACCGTACTCGTAGGCGAACCGCGCCGTGCTCTCAACACCGTAATCAGTCGATATTCCGCAGAGCACGATGGTGTCCATCCCTCTCCGCCGGAGCTGGAGTTCGAGGTCGGTGCCGTAGAACGCCCCCCACTGCCGTTTTGTTATCACGATATCCGATGGTGCCGGACCGATCTCCGGGACGAACTCGGACCAGTCCGGCGGCATGGGTCCGGACCGGGCGAAGGACTGGTCGCTGATGACCTTCAGCATTGTCTCCGGTCCATGGGCCACGTGGACTAAAAATACCGGCATCCCGTTCTTCCTGAACGCCTCTGCCAGCTGCGCCGCGTTCCTGATCACCTCCTGCGCCGGGTATGGCCTCGTCGGCATCGCGCCGATCCCCTTCTGGAGGTCGATGACGACGAGGGAAGTCTTCTTTTTGTCTATCACGAGGTCTGGCATTGTACCACTGTAACCGGTATAGGACGGCTTAGGGTATTTATAGGATGCGAAGGTGGGTTATTTTCAAAAGTTTGGTTTAAACAACTTAATTACGATCTTGAAGAGCCTTTGATTCGAAGGAGGAATGCGGCCATCGGTGATAAGAACATTTTTCTTTAAATATGCAATGTTACTATTATGCCGAAATTCTGCTCTGAATGCGGAGCAAACTTACCAAATGAAAATATGAAATTTTGTTCGGAATGTGGCAAACCAATCACATCAGCACCCCCTCAACCAGAGATTAAGAAGCCAGAATTAATTCCCGATTCCGCCCCCAAAATCGAGCAGAAACCAATTAGTGAGACTTCAAGATTATCCGGTTTGAAAATAGAAAAATACCTAATCCCGAACGAGATAATAAATTATGCGACGAAAGGTAGTTTATACGTCGGAGGAGAAGCGGGGTTAAGGGGTTATGTTACGAATAACCGAGTTATATTTTACACAAGTATAGGATTGATAATTAAAAAAGATCGTTTGCATGAGATTCCATTACAGGATCTAAAATATTACAAAATTGTAGAAGAAGGGCTGGTTTTTAAGGTGATGTATCTCCAGCTGAACGATCTTAAGATTAAGGGAGACAGGTCGGATATTTTAGATTTGTATAAAGCGATCCAAGTAGCAAAACACGGTACGAAATGAACAGGCAAGAGCACGTAATAATCGGGATAATTATTTTTGCGGCTTTCACCTGGCTTTTTTACTATCTGGTAAAAATTCCAGTCGATATAATTATTTATGGAGGAATTGGTGCGGTAATCGGTTCTATCATTCCTGATATTCTGGAACCAGCAACAAATTGGATGCATAGAGGGTTTGGCCATAGCAAACGAGCTTTGAAATTTACAGGAAAGATTTTCGCTATTACAGCATTATTAGGCTTATTTTCTTTCTTTATCAGCATGTTTTTTATTTTTTACGTTATTGCCAGCTTTTTTCTTGGGTATGTAGCTCATCTATTGGCCGATGGTACAACGGCCGTGGGACTTCCGGATTAAAAAAACCACTTGATTTGAGATATCTTCTCCGTCAGTATCTGAGTCCCAGGAGGGTTATTAAAATTTAAACAAATTCCGAAAATGTTTGAAGGTTCGTTTTAGTTCGCTCTCTTCGTGGGGACGATACAGAATTTTTCCTAAATTTATCGTGAAATTAATTAGATTAAGATAATCATCTAAATTTGAGGAGAAAATAGAGATAGAATTGCTTTCATTACCATTTTCTAGATGCTTTATGACAAACTCACCTTTTTCTTGTTTAAAACGAAAAAGAATTACATTCCAGTATCGATATTCCAATAAAACGTTGTCTTCGTCTTGTTGTGCAATGTAAAAATTACTCCAAAATGAATGAAGTGGATAGGAGATGGCATCTAACGTTAAATGTGCGACATCGACTGCATCATTGACTTGCTCTACTTTTGGACGCTTATAAAAATGTTCCAATTCCACTCTTATTCGATTGATTTTCTTAAGTATGTCCGGAGAAGATAATCCCATTCTCCTTAAAACTTCGACCTTATCGGGGAAGGACATCCTTTCATATGGAATTTTAAATGAATATAGTGCAACATCGATCTGACACTCTATTGATCGTTTAATGTTTGACAGCGCGTTCACCATTGCTTGAAGATCTTGTTTTTCAAGATCTTTTTCCGCAAATTCCAAGAAATCCTGTGGGGTTATTTCGAAAATACTAGGATTTAAATCTAAAACGCTATCTCCACTATCTGGTTCTAATTCACAATTATCCCAGTTATAATTAATCTTTTTGAGAAAATCAGATAAATGAACCGTATTTTCCATTTCTGTCAATTGTTTATAATATTTTGGTGAATTTAAATGTATTGGCATGGACAAGAATGCTTGATACTAATGATCTAATCCATCCGAAATCCCTAATGTATGGTACGTTTTTCAGCGCTTTTGGCCTGAAAAGTGGTGGTACGCCCCGGCCAGGCTTTTTCAATTACTTAAATTCAACTAAAAATATACATAATTCTATATTAAAAGTCCGTCATCACCCGGAACTGGTCGATCTCCTCCTTGGAGAGCTGGTCCAGGAACTCTTCGGTGGCGTGCTTGATGTCCCGTGACGCCGTGATCGCCCTGCCTACAACGATGATATCGGCCCCTGCCTTCACCGCCGCTTTCACCGCGGGGACGCGGATCCCGCCGGCGGTTGCGACGAGCATCTTCCCGCCCCCGGCTTTCTTCAGCGCCGCGATATCGCCCCAGGCATGCTCCTCCCGCTCGGCATCGATGGCACGGTGGAGCTCCACGATGTCGGGCTTCACGGCGAGGGACTTGATCACCTTCACGGGGTCCGGCACGTTCAGCATGTCCATGACCGAGTAGATGCCGGTCTTCTTCGCCTCGGTGATCGCCTTCTCGAGGGTCTGGACCGGTGCAAGGCCGGAGACCACCACGGCGTCTGCGGAGGCGTCTGCGGCCATCCGTGCCTCGAGGTTGCCGGTGTCGAGGATCTTCAGGTCCGCGATGATGAAGGAGCTGGGCCGGGCACGGCGGAGCTCGCTGATGACTCCGATCCCGAACTTCTTGATGAGCGGGGTCCCCGCCTCGACGATGAGGTGGTCGTTGTCGGGGAGGGACTGGAGGACCCTCACCACCTGCTTCATGTCCACGAGGTCGAGGGCGACCTGGAGGTAGGGGGGGTCCCAGAGGCGCTGGACCTTGAAGCCCATGATGGCATGGGCCTGCCGGTCCTTCTCGTAGATGAGGGTCTTCGCGTCGGGGAACTGCTCGAAGGCCCGGCGGAGGGCGAGCTTCATGGCCCCGTAGTTGTACCGGTAGATCTTGTTGTAGTCCTTGGCCTCGGGGTGGAGGAAGGGCGAGGCGAGGATGACGATCTTCTCGATATCGACCGACGAAAATACCCCTTCCTCGAGGCAGTCGGCGACGGCCTTCGCCACCGCAGCCTGGACGGGGCCGAACATCTCGTTCACCTGGTCCACGTTCTTTAAGGTGACCTTCGGGATGACCAGGGTCGCGGGCTTGGTGAGGAGGTTCGGCCGGATGACGGCGAGGAGGGGGGTGTGCCCCGCCGAGAGCTGGGAGAGGGCGTTCGCGAACGCCGCCCCGACCGGCCCTTCCTTGTCCCCGACGATGAGATCGATGTGCGCCAGCTCCGCGCCATCCCCGATAAGGGCTTCTCCGATGCTGTACATGGACATGCTCCGTTCCCTGAAAGATTATGGTGCCCCGGAGTATAAAAAAGGGGGGAGTCCGGCGCCGTAAAGGGGAGGGCTCCCATCTTCCCGCATGCGTGGATACGGGTCGGGGACCTGATTCCTGGCGGGAGTGCAGGGTGACATGGGCCGGGAGAAACCATGGAACTTTTCAGGGGAGATCCCGCAGGATGGTGAAGACCTGGGAGATCACCGGATAGAAAATGTGGGGCTGGTGAGATTTGAACTCACGATCGACGGGTCTCTTCGACATGCGTCAGTGCTCCAACGGATCATCATCCCAATCGTTCAGAAGACCCATTGTTCATCACCCGCAAATACCGCTGGAGCCCGTCGCCATACCGGTCTAGGCCACAGCCCCTCAGATGACGTTACAGGGTCTCCTTATCGGAATTTAACGCTTGTGCAGTGGCTCGGGAAGGTGAGGGGCCCGAACAGATCGCTCCATCCCTGGGTCAGATCACGGAGCGCCCGACGAGGGCGGCGGCAGCCTTTGACGCTCTCGAAAGGATCTCCTCCTCGCCCGGGACCACCCCGTGGAGCATGAGGATCCTCCCGTCGCAGATGACGGTATCGACAGCGGATCCCGCGGCAGAGTACACGAGGTTCGACTCCTCGGAGAAGAGGGGCGTCATCTGGGGTTTTGCGAGGGAGATCAGGACCAGGTCCGCGGGAGCCCCTACCTCGATCCTTCCCGCATGGATTCCCAGGGCCCGTGCCCCGGCCTCCGTGGCCATGTGGAGAACCTCGGGGGCGGGAAGCACGGTCTGGTTGTTCCAGGCGAACTTCTGGAGGAGCGCCGCGTCCTTCATGGCCCCGAACATGTCGAGGCTGTTGTTCGAAGCGCACCCGTCAGTACCGAGGGTGACGTTCACGCCGGCCTCCTTCATCCACGGGTAGGGCATGGCCCGGTTCACGGCGAGTTTCATGTTGCTCGTGGGGTTATGGGAGGCGGAGGTGCCGCGGGCCGCGAGGAGGGTGCATTCAGGGCGGTCGAGCCAGCAGCAGTGCGCGGCTACGGTCCGTTCGGTCAGGCACCCGCAGGTGTCCAGGTGGGCCACGGGTCGCTTCCCGTGCATCTTCACGCAGTCCCTGACCTCCTGCTCGGTCTCGGCGAGGTGCGTATGGATCGAGATCCCCTCCTCGCGGGAGAAGTCGGCGCACCACCGGAGACCCTCGGGAGAGACGGTGTAGACCGCGTGGGGTCCCACTGCGGGCCGTATCCTCGGGTTCGCCATCCCTTTCACCACCGAGACAAGACGCTCGGTGGCCCGGATCTCCTTCTCGCGCCTCCCTTCATCCCCGAGGTCGATGAACCCGTAGGCAAGGGTCGCCCGGAGCCCCATCTCGCCGACTGCCCGGGCTGCCTCTTCCATGAAGAAGTACATGTCATTGAAGGCGAGGGTGCCGGTCCGGATCATCTCCAGGCAGGCGAGCTTCGTCCCCCAATAGATGTCCTCGCCTGTCAGGTGCGCCTCGAGGGGCCAGATCTTCGTCGTGAGCCACTCCTGGAGGGGCATGTCGTCGGCATAGCCCCGCATGAGGGTCATCGCCGCGTGGGTGTGGGTGTTCACGAGGCTGTGGATGAGGACCTGCCCCCTGCCGTCGATCCGGGTCTCCGCCTCCCGGCCCGACCTCCGTCCCGCCTCCCTCCCGATGGCTGCGATCCTCCCTTCCCCGTCGATGTAGACATCCACCGTCCTTCCCCGGTGCCTGACGCCCTCGATGAGGATCTCCCCCCTTCCCGCGGGGAAGCCCGATCCCCCTGCCCGTTCCTTCACCCCATCACCTCGATGATCTTTTCCACGATGGCTCCGGTCCGGTCCCGGTGAGCCCGCGATGCCTCGAGGATATGCTCCCAGGTGGGTGCCTCCCCCCCGAGCCCGTGGGCATAGTTGTCCACGGTGCAGAGGGCGGCAAAGGGGATGCCGAGCTCGCCCGCAAGCGTTGCCTCGGACGCGAGGGTCATCCCCACGAGGTCGGCCACCCGGGCGAGGGCATTCACCTCGGCCATGGTCTCGATCCTGGGCCCCTTTGTCTGGGCGTAGACACAGCCCCGGTGTGCCCCGGGTGCGATCTTCCCGAGGGACCCGGAGAGCGCGGGATCCAGGGCGGGGAGCACATGGCTGATGGCATGGTCATGGATGGAGGGGCAGTCCCCCCAGGTCAGGAAGTCCTGGGGGATCGCGAGGGATCCCGGGGGGATCTCGCGCTTCAGGGATCCGGCCGACCCGATGGCGACGAGACGGTCCACCCCCAGGATGGCAAGGGCGGCCATGTTGGCCCGGAAGTTGATGCGATGGGGGGGGAGGCCCCGCTGGTGGCGCATGAGGAGGGCGAAACCGCCACAGAGCGCCTCGGCGGGTCCATACGGTGTATCAACCCTCCGGGGTGCGAGATCAGGGAGCCGGGAGAAGAGGAGGCTGGTCCCCCCTATGATACCGAGCATCGGCTTCTCCCTGCAGATTCCATGAGTTCCTGTGTTCCGTCTGACCTGGAACGGTCAAAGCACGCTGCTACCATCCTTCCCTGGCCCCCGGGCGGTATACGCCTGATATGCTCCGGTGTTTCTCCTGCGGGTAAAAAAAGGTGTATGTGAGCATGCCCCCGCATACGGGGTCCCGGGTTCCTGCATGGCAACGGCCCAAAAGGGTTCCGTCCCCTTTCCAGGGATTCCGGGACGCTTCTCGATCGAGGACGGACCTCGGGATCCCTGCAGATGCCCCGCCTAATGCCGGGCGGATAAGGGATGTTCTTCCACCCCACCACTGATGGGAGATGAATTCGATAATATAAGTCATAAATCTATACATTTAAAAAAAGAAAAGTATTTATATAATAACTACGAAAAGACAATATATCCTCCGGAGACCTTGCATCCCTCTCCTTACCGGGAGCATCCCGGAGGATGGTTCCACCACCAGAACCTATCCTTCATTTTCCCCGGGACTCTTCACCAGGCGCCGTTCCCGAATCATGCCATGAGATCCCGCGGGAGGAGTGAGACGGGTACCACGAGGCCGGCCTCATGGGGAAGGTTTTCGGGATCCCGAAGGACGATTGCCGGAAGGGTATCCATTGGGAGGTGTGTGGAACGTCGGAACGAAAGAGGTATCCCCCGTAAAAGCGAGCGGAATCCTTTAAAATACCTGCGCACAATATGAGTAGGGGCCGATAGATCAGTGGTAGATCGCACGCTTGGCATGCGTGAGGCCGCGGGTTCAATTCCCGCTCGGTCCATCCGGATCAAATTGGATGCATTTTTCATCCCAAAGGGGAGACATACCAAACCGTGGGCCTTGTAGAGTGGCTGGTTCCTCAGGACAAGATCTTCTTCGATCTCTTCGAAGAACTCGGGACCGCCTGCACCGAGGCAGCAGAACTCCTCGTCACCATTTCCGATGACTATACGGACATAAAGAACCGGTGCCACAAGATGGAGGAGCTCGAGCACCGGGGGGACGAGATCTCACACCGGATCTACGAGCAGCTGAACCGCACCTTCATCACACCCCTCGAGCCAGAGGAGATAAACCGGCTCACGATGGCCCTCGACGATATCCTTGACTATATAGAGGGAACCACCCTGATGATGATGAGCTACGGGATCACCGATGCCGATGCCGCCATGAAGGAACTCGCGCAGCTCATCTTCCTCTCGGTGAACGAGATCGCCCTCGCAACGAAGGCCATCCGAAAGATCAAGGACCCCTCCTACATCGAGGAGAAGTGCATCGAGGTGAACCGGCTGGAGAACCTGGCCGACGACGTCACCGCCCATGCCATCACCGAGCTCTTCAAGGGGGCCGATGCGGTGACGATCATCAAGCTGAAGGACATCTACCAGAACCTGGAGAGCGCCACCGACAAGTGCGAGGATGCGGCGAACGTCCTCTCGGATATCGCCATCCGCCACTCGTGAGTTGAGGGACGATCAAGAATGCCGGGAACGCCATGATTCCTCCAACCCCCATCATCATCGGTCTCATCATCCTCGTCGCCCTTGCCTTCGATTTCACGAACGGGTTCCATGATTCGGCGAACGCCATATCCACCGTGGTTTCCACCAAGGTCCTCTCGCCGAGGCAGGCGGTCCTCTTTGCCGCGTTCTTCAACTTCGTCGCAGCCTTTACCTTCGGGGTCGCGGTGGCGAGCACCATCAGCAATCTGGTCAAGCTGGATTATGTGCCCATCAACTCCATCCCATGGATACACCTTGCAGCCCTCATCGGGGCCATCGGCTGGAATGTCATGACCTGGTACTTAGGGCTCCCCACCTCCTCGTCCCATGCCATCATCGGCGGCCTCTTGGGGGCCGGGATCGCCTCGTCAGGGGTGGCAGCGATAAAGATATCGACTGTCATTTTCGTGGTTGCCTTCATGGTCCTCTCGCCCATGATCGGCCTCGCCTGCGGTTTCCTCTTCATGGTCGCGGTCCTCTGGATAGCGAGAGACGATCATCGCTCAAAGGTGGATACCTATTTCCGGAAGCTCCAGCTCTTCTCCGCAGGGGCGTTCAGCTTCAGCCACGGCTCGAATGACGCCCAGAAGACTATGGGGATCATCACCCCGCTCCTCTTCTCCATCGGCTACTTCGGAACGGGCGTCAACCCCAACTTCCTGCCCGTGCCGATCTGGGTAATCTTGAGTGCGCATACAGCAATTGCACTCGGGACCCTCACGGGAGGATGGCGGATCGTGAAGACGATGGGCTACAAGATCACGAGGCTCCGCCCCGTCGACGGGTTTGCAGCCGAGACCGCAAGCGCCGCGACCATCATCAGCGCTTCGGTGATGGGAATTCCGGTGAGCACCACCCACGTCATCACCTCGTCCATCATGGGGGTGGGGACGACGAGGGGGACGAGCGCGGTGAAGTGGGGGATGGCAAGGAGCATTATCTGGGCCTGGTTCCTGACGATCCCTGTCAGCGCCCTGATAGGATACGCCTCGTTCTCCCTGATCTATCACATTCTGCCCTGACGGGCGGGATTCGGACCCTGGGGGTCGGCTCATGCCTCTTTCACTGGCCGATCCTTTTCGAGGGCAGAACCCTATCTCCAGAAGAGACATGATGCACAGGCAAAGACAAGGTTCGAGCGAATTTTCTGAGAAGGCCGTGGGTGAATCCAAGACCGCTGACTATTCAGAGAATAATCTTTCGCAGTCATTCGCACAGGCTCAATGAAGAGATCGCCGCCCGGCTGTCGACGGTCATCCCTTTTTGAGGTTCCTGAAATACCTGCACTCCCTTCTCACCGGGCACTCCGGGCACCGGGGATTCCTCGCCGTGCACAGGGCCCGCCCATGGGTGATAAAGAGGGTGTTGACGGAACCCCAGAGTTCCCGCGGATAGATGCCGGTGAGGTCCCGTTCGATCCGGTCCGGGTCCGTCTCATCCGAGAAGCCGATCCTCCCGGCTATCCTCTTCACATGGGTGTCCACGGCGATGCCGTCGTGGATGTGGAACGCGTGGGCAAGGACGATGTTCGCCGTCTTCCTCCCCACACCCGGAAGGGTGAGAAGCTCCTCCATGGTTCCCGGGACTTCCCCCCCGAAATCCCTTGCAAGTATCCGGGAGGCTGCAATGATGTGGCGTGCCTTCATGTGAAAGAAGCCGGTGGAATGGATGATCTCCTCGATCTCCCCGATGTCCGCCCCGGCCAGGGATTGGGGCGTCGGGAAGCGGGAGAAGAGGGCGGGTGCGACCGCGTCAACGCTCCGATCTGTCGTCTGGGCAGAGAGGACGGTGGAGATGAGGACCTGGAATGAGCTTCCCCTGTCGCGGTCGGGCTCCAGGGCCTCCGGGTATCGCCCGGCGAGGGCCCGGAAGATCCGGAGAGCGGTTGCGGAATTCATGCGCCATGGGGTAGGGCAGATTCGAACTGCCGTCAAAGCGTCCCAAACGCTCTAGGATGGACCAGGCTACCCTACTACCCCGTCTCCTTTAGCGGTTGGGAGCCCCATGAGAAATAGCTACCGCAGCGGCGGTGGAGCTGGCACCTGACCTTTTTTTCGTGCCCGCCGCAGGTCAGAATGAGATATCCTTCCAGCCCTTCTTCTCCGAGACGAGGGTTCCCTTCTTCCCGCGGATGGCCTTCCGGGGATCCTCCGGGTCTCGCCCGTCGAGCACGATGAGCGGGATCCCGCTCCTCCCGATGATCTTGGCAGCGAGGGTGTCAAAGACCGTGTTCGATCCTGCCTCCAGCCGGTCGCCCTGGATGATGGCCTGGAGTTCCCCGGGGGTGAGCTTCGAGTGTTTCACCGCGCCAGGATGCTTCTTCGGGTCTTTGCTGTAGATCCCATCCACCGATGTCCAGTTGATGATGAGATCGGCACGGACCTTCTCGGCGAGGAGGGCTGCCACCGCATCGGTCGTCTGGCCCGGGATCACGCCCCCCATCACCACGATCTTCCCGTTCTCCCCGAATTTGGCCGCTTCCCGGTAGCTCTCGGCGATATTCGGGTATGCAGCCTGGGAAAGGGCCCCTGCGAGCAGGGTGGCGTTGAGGCGGGTGACCAGGATCCCGAGCTCGTCCGCCGTCGATTCGTCGATCCCGAGGGTACGGGCCACCCCGATGTACCGGCGGGCCTCCCCGCCCCCGCCCACGACGACAAAGATCCGGTGATCCTTCCCGAGCTCCGTGAGGATGGTGGCGTACTCCCTTATGTGGTTCTCTTCAAGGGAGGGCACAAGGACAGAACCCCCCAGGGAGATGACGATCCGCTTCATGGCATCAAGCTCATTCTCTCCGGGCGCACATATAGGTGTATGCTCTGCTGCCCCCGATGCGGAGGGACCGATGTCTTCCTTGAGACCGGTGGCTACACCGGGACAATTTACCGGTGCAAGAAATGCGGATACCGGGGCTCCTTCATCGTGGAGATCGAGGATAACAGGGAACGGACCGATAAAACTGGTGATCACCCCGGAGAACAATAGGACGAGGAGATGTCGGGGAAGCGTCGGACAGGAGCCCCGAACACCCGGGACCCGATGCCAGGTCATTCTACGGAATGCGACAGGCGCAGGGATTAAATATGCATGGTACCTTATCGGTTCAGAGTGAGGAGGAGAGAGTGCCTGCAAAAGGGGAAGAGTCCATCGTGACAGGGGCCATGCACGAGGCCAGACAGTATACGAAGCTCGAAGACCAGGGGGTCCACTGCTCGGTCTGCGCCCACCGCTGCCGGATCAAGGAGGGAGGGCACGGTATCTGCGGGGTCCGCCTGAACCGGAAGGGTATCCTCTACGCCGCCACCTACGGGAAGGTCAGTGCTGAGGCCGTGGACCCGATCGAGAAGAAGCCCCTCTTCCACTACCTTCCCGGGACCCTCTCCTACTCCCTGGGGAGCGTCGGGTGCAACTTCCAATGCGAGCACTGCCAGAACTGGCACATCTCCAGGGCTACCCTTTCGGACGGCCTCACGAGGAGCCTTTCTCCTGAAGAGGGGGTCGCCCGGGCCCAAGGGACCGGCTGCAGGTCCATCTCGTGGACCTACAACGAGCCGACCATCTGGCACGAGTATCCCCGTGACATGGGGACCCTTGCGAGGGAGAAGGGACTTGGCACGGTCTACGTGACGAACGGGTACATTACCGAGGAAGCCCTCCAGGACATCGCCCCCATGCTCGAGGCCTTCCGGGTCGACCTGAAGTCCTTCTCCGAGGACTTCTACCGGAAGGTCTGCAAAGCCCGGCTCCAACCGGTCCTCGATGCCTCGAAGAAGGCAAAGGAACTCGGGATGCACATCGAAACGGTGACCCTCGTCATCCCGGGCCTGAACGACACGATGGAGGAGATGGAGGGGCTCATCCGGTGGGTGGTGGAGAACCTGGGGCCGACGACCCCGATGCATTTCTCCCGCTTCCACCCCGACTACCGGATGCAGGACAGGGAACCGACCCCGGTTGCCACCCTTGAGAAGATCCACCGGAGGGCGAAGGAACTCGGTATCCGGTTCCCTTACCTGGGCAATGTCCCGGGCCATCCCTTTGAGAATACCTACTGCCCGAAGTGCGGGGCCCTCCTCATCGAACGGAGCGGTTACCAGACCAGGGTCCGGCAGCTGAAGGGGGACCGGTGCGGGGAGTGCGGGGAAACGATCGAGATCAGGCAGGCAGCCCGATGAAGGGGATGCAGGGATGAGGTTCATCGCAGACCGGATGCTCGGCACCCTCACCCGGTACCTCCGGTTCATGGGATACGACACCCTCTCGGCAAACAGCCTGGAAGCCGGCAGCACGAGGGAGGATACCGCCCTCCTCGAGATCGCGAGAACCGAGGGAAGGATCCTCCTTACGAGAGACAGGGAACTCGCGAGGAGAGGGGGGGAGATGGCGATCTTCGTGGAAGGGAATGACGTGATGGCCCAGATCCGGATCCTCCGTTCCCTCGGGCTCATCACCCCGGCCGTGGTGATGGATCGCTGCTCGCTCTGCAACACCGAGCTCCGCCCTGCAACCGATGCCGAAGTCGAGGGAGCTGACTATGTCCCGGAAGAGAGGACCTCGATCGAGTTCTTCCTGTGCCCGAGGTGCAATAAGCTCTACTGGATGGGATCCCACGGGAGGAACCTCGTGGCAAGCCTCAGGAAGAACCTGGAACCCCCGTAACCAGGAAGGGAATGCCAGGGATCCCCCCTGGCAGGTTCCGACATCCCCGGGAACGTTGCAGGGATACACCCCATTCAGTCAATACCTTTAAAAACCTGTCAGCCAATCACCGTACATGTCTCGACATCCCTCCATCTCACCCGGGCGATTAGGTATCGCCATTCTTCTCTGCTTTGTCGTATTCTCAGGGTGTACCCAGCCGGTGATCCCCTCACCCGGCCCTGTATCCACGACTTCCCCACCCATCGGGCCAACGAACCCTCCCACTCCGCCCCAGGTTCCTACCAGCAGGGCTACACCCACCGGATCAGATTACCTCACCTATTCGAACGGTCAGTACGGGTTCAGTATCTCCTATCCTTCCAGCTGGACAAAGCAGGAGAATGCCGCCTCGAGCGTGGTCACCTTCACCTCACCCTCCGGAGGGATGGGGGATATGCCGGCCAGCATGAGGATCACCGTGGAGGATCTCACTGCAAACCCGATGAGCCTCGAACAATACAAGGCCGCTCAGCTCGCGAAGAAGAAGGGGATTGATGGATTCAATCTCATTCAGGACGGGCCTTACAAAGGGAATGGATTTACCGGGTGGAAGGTCGCGTATACCGGTAATCAGGGATCGCTCATGGAGTGGGTGGAGATCTATGCCATGAAGGGCATGTCCGCCTATACCCTCACCTATACATCCAGAGAGGATAAGTACGCGGGGTACGTTGTCCAGATGGATGCCATGTTCAAATCCTTCCAGATCACCTACTGAATTTCGCCGAGGACCCGGAGAAAGCCCCCTCCATCCTCTCTTCTTCTTTTCGACGGTTCGCCAGGAATAACGGCGAAACCGGGGAGAAAATTCCCCAGATGCAGCCGGCATGAGCAGGATATTAAAAGAGGAGGGCGGATGATCCTGAGAGAGGGGTTTCATGGTCCAGCTCAGGTCCCTTATGGCGGTTCTCGCAGCACTCATGGTGTTCTCGATCCTGTTTTCCGGGTGTACAGGGCAGAAAGGGGAATCCCAGCCTCCAGCCAGGACCATAACCATCGCCACCACGATGCCGGCAACCCCCGTCCCTGAGACCTCCGTGCCCGTCCAGCCTGGAACGACCCCGAGCCCGCCCACCCCAGTGGTAACCCCCCCATGGATGCCCGGGACCGTCGCCCAGAGCGGGACCGCGGTCCTCATCACGGGAGATATCGTCGGCCTTAAATCGGCGAGGGGACCTTTCATCGACGCGATTCAATTCACGGTGGTGAAGGCACCCAGGGTTGATCCCGTGACCTTCGATATCCCGAACACCCAGATCATCTTCACCAAGTCAGGGAAGCAGTTCGGGAGCAACTACCAGATCCTCTCAGGCGATGAGAACGGGGACCATATCCTCGACGAGGGAGAGTCCTTCGTTGTCCTGGTTCACATTCTGCCCCCGTACGAGATCTACGCGGGCCAGAACTTCATCATGGCCATTCAGACCCCCCCGACCCAGGTCATCGTGACCGCCGAGGCCCCGCCCGTTCTCACAGACCAGCCGATGGTCCTTGCCACGGCGCCAACGTAGTTTCATTCCCTGGCGAGGGAAGGGTTCTGCAGGGTCCCCTGAGAAGATTCCCGTCTGACACGGGTGGTCGGGATGGCACGATCTCCTCCCATCTCCTCTCCTACAAACGTTTCCGACCGGCTCTTCCTGTCGATCCGGCCCTGGTTATCCCCTGCCAATGATTTTTTGCCTCGACACCCCCATGCTGGAGGGAGGAGATCCTCCCTGTCCAGCTCATGACCCCGAATACCCTGGAAATCCCCCGGAGCACCTGCCGTCTCTTCGGCACCATCAAGGCCCTCTCCACCGTGAAGAGGAGCGCGATCCTCGTCCACGGCCCGAAGGGGTGCGTGTACCATATCAACTACATCATGGGCATGAGGGGCGATCGCCCGAGCGCCATCTACACCACCTCGCTGGACGAGCAGGATGTCATCTTCGGTGCTGAAGGGAAGCTCACCTCGGCTATCGAGGAGCTCGACAGGAGGCTCACGCCGGACCTCATCTTCGTCCTCTCATGCTGCGCCTCGTCCATCATCGGGGAGGACGTGGAGAGCGCCTGCCGGGCTGCACGGAGCCGGGCGAAGGTGATCGGGTTCGAGTCCGGGGGTTTCGAGGGGGACCACCACACGGCCTACGGGGAGACCCTCTCCCGGCTCGCGGGGGAACTCTCGGGACCGGCAGGGAAGCCCCGCCCCTCCTCCGTGAACCTTGTCGGTCTGCTGCGGGGCGGCCCCGACCTCCGGGAGTTGAAACGGGTCCTCTCCCTCGCGGGCATCGAGGTCCTGGCCGTGCTCTCGGCGGATGCCAGCCTCCGGGATCTCGGGGTGCTCGGCGAAGCCGCCCTCAATGTCGTGGTCTGCGAACCTGCGGGACGTGACGCTGCCTTATTCCTGGAGAAGAAGTTCGGGACCCCTTTCATCGTTGAGGAGTTCCCCATCGGGGCCCGTGCTGCCGCATCCTTCCTGGGGCATATCACCTCGGCGCTCGGTCTCCCTTTCTCCCCGCAATGCCTTGACGGGGAGTTCGGGGCAGCGGTCCCTCCGGAAGCGGGAGAAGAGGGCGCAGGCCGGTCCCCGGGGGCCGATCTCCATGAGGAGATCCCAGAGAGGGAGCGACCCCCTCCCCTCAGGGTGGCTGTAGTGGGCGGGCCCACCCGGGCCGTCTCGATGTGCCGTTTCCTCAGGGACTCGGGCCTGGAACCCGTCCTCCTGGTGGTGGACTTCGATACCGGGGCCCGGGAGAATCTGGCGGGCCTCGGGATCCGGGATCTCGAGATCCTGATCGAGCCCTCGCAGGAAGAGATCCTGTCCAGGCTCTCGGCCCTCGGTGTGGATCTGATCATCGGGGGCATGTCCGAGAGGCCCCTTGCCTCGATGCTCGGGATCCCCCACATCGATATGATGCACGGGAGCCAGCGGACCGCATGCTTTGCCGGGGAGAGGGAACTCTCGAGGGTGATCGCGGAGATCCGGGCATCCCGTTCACGGGAGCGGGGACCGGCGGATGGTGCCTGACGGCGTGCCGGCCTCCCTGTACAACTCCTCCCGGGTTCCCACCCCGTTCATTCTCCAGGCGGGTGCCATAGGTTTATATCACCGGAATACAGAGCAACGCTCGCCGGCAGGGGGTTCCGGACACCGGGGGAGGAGACCTTCTCTCGTGTACCAACACCCTGTACCTGGCAATACAGGATGAAACAGGGAACCGGTCCATCCTGAATGAGAGAGTGGGGACATGGAATCTCGAAGAAGATATCTCTCACATCCCCGGGGAGACCCCCTTACGGGGGGACGCAGGGGGAGCAGCGCACTCATGGCCGTCCGCGGGATCATCCCGCCGCACATGCTGAAGCATCTCGCAGAGAGCAGCGACCCCGAGGATCGCAAGCTCGCGGTCCGGATGCTCATGAGAATCGAGAAGGTGCGGGGAATGCGCCGGGCGCTCGGCGAAGTCTACGTGGCAACCCCTACCGGGGGCAGGTGCATCAGGGTCTATGATGTGAAGCACGGGAGCGACAGTGATCTTCCCGGCGACCTCCTCGCGAACCCTGCAAAGAGCAAGGATCCCGAGGTCAAGGAGGCCTACAAGGGGGCAGATGCGACGTACTCGTTCTACAAGGACCTGTACGGCCGGAACTCCATCGACGACAAGGGGATGTGCATCGACTCCTCCGTCCACTTCGAGACGGACTATGACAACGCCGGCTGGGACGGGCGGCAGATGATCTACGGGGACGGGGACGGGGTGTACTTCAACCGGTTCACGATAGCCATCGACGTCATCGGGCACGAGCTGACCCACGGGGTCACCGAGTACGAGGCAGGCCTCGTGTACCAGGACCAGCCCGGTGCCCTGAACGAATCCATGAGCGATGTCTTCGGGACCCTCGTGAAGCAGCGGGTGCTCAACGAGACCGTGGATCAGGCCGACTGGCTCATCGGCGAGGGGATCTTCACGAAGAAGGTGAAGGGGAAGGCCCTCCGGTCCATGAGCGCCCCGGGAACCGCCTATGACGATCCCAAGCTCGGGAAGGACCCCCAGCCCGCGGACATGAAACATTACGTGAAGACCTCAGAGGACGAGGGCGGGGTCCACATCAACTCCGGCATCCCGAACCATGCCTTCTACCTGGCCGCCATGGAGCTCGGCGGGCATGCCTGGGAGAAGGCCGGGAGGATCTGGTACGTCACCCTCAGGGATGCGCTGAAGCCGAAGACCTCCTTTGCCACCGCAGCGAAGAGGACGTACCAGGTCGCAGGGGTGCTCTTCGGCGAGGGGAGTGCGGAGCAGGCCGCGGTGAAGAAGGGCTGGACAGGCGTCGGGGTGAAGATACCGAAGTGACGGGCGATACCGGCATGATCATCCATCTCGTCCGGAGCGGTGGCTTCGGGGGTATCCGGAGGGAGGTCCGGATCGAGACGCGATCCCTCTCGTCCGAGGAGCGGGAACCGCTCGAGGGTCTCGTCAAGGCCTCCGGGTTCTTCTCCCTCCCCGGGAAGTTCCCGCGGCCGGGTAAGGGGGCGGACTTCTTCACCTACTCCATCACGGTGGATGACGGGGAGCGTGTTCATACCGTGGAGGTGAGCGAGCCTTCCCTCCCGGATATCCTCCGCCCCCTCATCCGCGAGATCTCGAAGCACTTTTCGGGGTGAGGTGTCGCCGTTCCCTATTACCCTCCTCGCTTTTCGTATTTCCTCTTGATGCACTCAGGAGCTGAATCAACGGGTTTTTCTCCGAACCGGTCCAGATCCTGAAAGCAGCTGATCGTCAGGTGATTGACCACGGACATTAGAGAAGCTCCGGACTGGAGGGACGATGCCGTAAAGGACGCCCTCGACCGTTTTCTCCCGAACTTCACCGAGGGTTTGCGACAGGACGACGTGGAGAAGGCGGGCTCCACCTACAGGGACCTCTTCACCCTCTCTGCGTCCTCGATGAACAGGGAGGAGTTCGGGAATTCTGTCGAGGAACGGATCCGGAAGGCAGGGAGCCTGGCTCCCGACGGGCGGAGGAGGATGCTCGAGGAGGACGGCCTCGCTCTCGAGGTGGAGAGGCTCGACCGGCAGATACGGGAGCCGGCCCTTCGCTATCTCAGGGGGGAGATCGGGGCGACGGGCGATGTGAAGAAGGAGGTACGGCGTGCCTCCGCCCGGCTCGGGCAGGTGAACGCCGTCCTCGTCGGGCGGTTCCCGCACCTCACGCACCTCCTCGAGAGGATCTCAGAGGCCTACCTCGATGCGATGTTCATCCTCGCTGACGGGAAGAGCCCCCTTTCCACCCGCCTGAAGAAGGCGAAAGGGGAGCTGGAGGCCCGTAAGGAGAGCGGGTGATCCCCCCATCCGGGCCTCAGGGGTCGCAACCGTTATCTCCTCCCCATTCAAGGTAAGGCGCGATGACCGGACAGGAGATGAAGCGGGAGGTGAAGTGCCCCCACTGCGGGTGGTGGTGGCACCACCCGAGGGAGCCCATCCATTTTGGATCCTGGGACGAATGGGCGGAGGAGCACCCTGAGAAGGAGAGCCTCGTCTGCCCGAACTGCGGCAAGGTGACCGAAGTCTCGGAAGGGACGGTGCGGTTCTCGAAGAAGGGGAAGGAGAAGAATGGGGAATCCGGGAAATCAAAGGAGTGAGGGGAGAAAGGCAGATCTCTTTTCTGTTCATCCCCCTCCCAGTCCCTGAGTCGGCGCGCCACGGGCTGCCTTCACGATCTTTGTCAGTTCGAACCCCGCCATGCAGAGGATCACGAAGAGGATGAGGACAGCCGTACCGGCGGGGGTAACGGGTACGACGTTGAGGTGCTGCCCCACGGCGGGAACGAGGAGTGCTGCTGCAAGGAACCCGAGCGCACCCGCCATCCAGACGAGGAGCACCCGGTTGGAGAAGAGCCCGATCCGGTAGAGGGGGTCACGCGCAGACCTCGAGAAGAGGGCAAGGAGGACATGCCCGATCATCCAGGCCGAGAACGCGTAGGTCTGGGCCATGGGGAGGGGGACGTTCTCGGCGAGGGTGACCCAGTACGGGGCAAAGACCGCCACCCAGAGAGCGAACCCTCCAGCCGCGATGCCCGAGATCATCGCTCCATTGAGGAAGGGGACACTCGGGTCGTGCGGGGGCCGCCGGTCGATGGACGGCTCGGCCGGTTCGGCAACGAAGGATGCAGAGGCCCCGAGGTCCATGAAGAGTTCGAGGAGGATAATCTGGATGGGGGAGAAGGGGAAAGGGATGGAAAAGACGAGGGATGCCGCGAAGACGGCGATGAGGGCGATCTTCACCGAGAGATAGTACCTCACTCCCTTGGAGAGGTTGTCGAAGATGCGCCTGCCTTCAAAGACGCCCTTCCCGATGGTGATGAAGTTGTCATCGGCTATCACGATATCGGCGGCCTCCTTCGCGGCATCGGTCCCCTTGATGCCCATTGCGATCCCGATATCGGCCCCCTTCAGGGCGAGGGAGTCGTTCACCCCGTCACCGGTGACCGCCACGACCTCCCCGTCCTCCTGGAGCGCCTTTACGAGCCGGTACTTGTGCTCCGGAGTGGCGCGTGCGAATACGGAGACCTTCCCGACCACCGCGCGGAGTTCCTCGTCTGACATTCCGTCGAGATCCCTTCCCTCAAGGAGGGGTGCGGGTGTGATACCTACTTCGGCAGCGATGGCTGCAGCCGTCTTCGGGTGATCGCCCGTCACCATGACCGTCCGGATGCCTGCCCTGCGCGCCCGTTCTATCGTCTCCTTCACGCCCGGCCTGGGCGGGTCCTCCAGGGCGATGAGGCCGTCAAGGACAAGCCCCTGCTCGAGCTCCCCGGAGGGACGGCCGATATCCCCGGAATCGAGGTCCCGGTGCGCAACCGCGATCACCCGTCTTCCCAGGGCGGCTTCCCTGGCGAGAGCCTCTGCTGCATCGCGGGTATCGCCGGTAACGCTGGCGAGCACCTCCTCGGGGGCCCCTATCAGGAAAAGGGCGGCCTTTCCGTCGAGCTCCCGGATGACCGCCCTCGTCTTCATCCCCCTGTCAAAGGACCGCTCCTTTACCACCTTTCCAGTTCCGGGGGGGATGGACCGGGCATCAGCTGCTTCAGCGATCGCGCGATCCGTGATGGAGAGGGAGAGATCGGTGATAGCCCCGCGGGCGGACGCAAAGACAGATCCGGCGTCCTGCTCAGGGGAGATCGCGACCACCCGCATCTTACTCTCGGTGAGGGTTCCGGTCTTATCCGTGACGATCACGGTGGCATTCCCGAGGGTCTCCGCGGCCTTGAGTTTCTTGACGAGGAAGTTCTCCCTCGAGAGGAGGTAGGAGCCGAGCCCCAGGTTCATGGTGATGATGATGGGGAGCTCCTCGGGGATGGTGGCGAACGCGAGGGCGAGGCCGGTGAGGAACATCACCCGCAGGGGCTGCCCCTGGAGGGCGCCGATGAGCGGGATGACGATGGAGAAGAAGAGGGCGACGAAGACTAGGGTCTTTGCCAGGGACTTCATCGCGATCTGGAGGGGGGTCTTCGGCGGCCGGATCTCCCGCGCGAGCTCCGAGATCTTCCCGATGCGTGTCTCGCCGCCCGTATGCATGGTCTCCACCAGCCCTTCACCGGAGACGGCGAGGGTACCGGCATATGCCTCGCTCCCGGGTATCTTCTCCCGGGGGAATGATTCGCCGGTCAGCGATGACTCGTCCACCTGGAGGCTGACACCCGAGACGATCGTGCCGTCGGCGGCGATCCGGGTGCCGGGCACGAGGACGAGGAGGTCGCCGGGCACCACCTCCTCGGTGGCGACCTCGGTGATCCCCGCGTCCCGCATGACCTTTGTCCTCGGTTCGGCAAGGGCAGCGAGCGAGGAGATGGCCTTCTTTGCACGGTACTCGTTCGCGATCTCGACGAAGACCAGGGTGATGATGATGGCATAGAGCGTGAGCGCGTCGTTCAGGTTGGAGAGGACCGTGTAGAATACCCCGACCGCGAGGAGGAGGAGGATCATCGGCTCGGTGATCTCCTCTTTTGCGATACCGAGGAACGTGATCTCGTAGGGCCTCGTGATCCGGTTGGGCCCGAACCGCTCGAGCCGTTCGCGGGCCTCCCCTGTGGAGAGCCCTGACCGGCCGGCTGTATCGGGACTGGCATCCATAAAAATAGTATCCCCCGGGCATATAATGGAGAAGCACTTCCGCGATTTCGGCCGTGCACCGGAGATCACGGGGAAAGGGTGAGGGGCGGGATCGCCCGGGTAACCTGAAGGAAGAAGATCCGTTCTTTCCGGGGAAGGGCCCGGGGACGGGTATGCTGATACCCGAATTGGAGCCAGCTCCCTTATCAGGTTAGTTTGGTACAATCCAGTGATGGACGTGTCTCATCGCTGGACCCTGCCGGACCAGGCATCCGCCCTTGCGTGGGTAAAGGACCGGAAAGGCCGGAAGATACGGTGCACCCTCGCGCTGCTCGGCGGGTTCGCAGAAACTCCGGATGTGGCACGGACAGGGCTCGAGGGAAATATCGCGTGTCTCCAGGGGATTGCCCGGGCGCAATCCGATGCCTCACTCTCCGTGAAGCTCAGTGCGATCGGGAGCCTCTTCGACCGGGCTGCCTGCCTTGAACACATGCTCCGGATCGCCCGCGAAGCGGCCCGATACCAGGTCCCCCTCGAGCTCGATATGGAAGGGAAGGGATCCGTGGATCTCACTCTCGACGCTGCTCTCGCGTGCAGGAAGGAGCACCCCAGCATCACCGTCGCCCTCCAGTCATATCTCCAGCGGACAGCGGAGGATATCCGCAGGATGGTCTCCTCGGGGATCGGTGTCCGGCTCGTGAAAGGTGCATATCTTGGGGATGTATCCGATTTTATGAAGATCCAGCAGCTGACGGAGCAGGATGCCCGGATCCTGAAGGCGCTCCGTCTCCCATTCTCGCTCGGTACTCATGATCCGGACCTGATCGAATGGACCCTGCGGGAGTTCGGGGATCAGAGGGATCTCGTGGAGTTCGGGTTCCTGAAGGGCCTCTCGGAGGTCACAAAACTCAGGCTCGCCTCGGGAGGGTGGAGGGTCTCCGAGTATGTCCCCTTCGGCCCCGGGGGAGATGCGTACATCCTGAGAAGGGAGCGGTATCTCAGGGACCTGGAGAAGTCGGGCCGGACCCCTGCGCCGTGAGACCGGCCCGTTGTGGGATCTAGCCTTTCAGCTCTTCCGGCCTCAGGCTTCGAATGAGTGCCTCGATTCCCGTGATCTCCCTCGTCAGTACTTCTTCGTGAAGGTACTTGCGCAAAGTCCACTCGAACTTTCCTTTGTAATCGCTGTTCAGGTTGTGATGCTCGTCGAACTGGTTCTCAAGGTAGAACTTGAGATCCCTGAGATCCCTCCGGGTCAGCTTATCGACGAGCGATGTTTTGTACCTTGCACGCAAGGATGTCCCCAGCTCATCGGGTCCTTCGCCTCCCTTCCCGGGGTGCGGCCTTCCACCCTTTCCTGCCATAGTCCTGCCCGGCCTCCGCCATTCTTCACCCTGGAGATACTGCATGATAAGAATTTCGCCCCTGGCCATACCAATAGGAGGACAGGTTCCGTGACCGCAATCTTCATTAATATCCTTCGCCCCTCCCTACACCGGTGAACGTTATGGCCGATATGAAGAACTTCGGAGAACTGATCTACACCTTTGACAATGCGGCCGGGGAGGCACTCGGGAAGCGCGAGAGCCATACCCCCAAGATCGAGGTCCCCGCGAAGGTGAAGCCCGACGAGATGTTCGAGGTGAAGGTCACCGTCGGACCCCACCCGAACACGGTCGAGCACTCCATCCGGTGGATCGCGGTCTACCTGAACGAGGATGGGAGGGCGTTTAACCCGGTCTTCCTCGGGAAGGCATCCCTTACGCCGGTCACGACCCAGCCCGAGCTGGTCTTCAAGCTGAAGCTCCAGAAGGGCGGGGTGATCCACGCCGTGCAGTACTGCAACCTCCACGGGCTCTGGTCAGGGAAGAAGGAGATCAGGGTCGGCTGAACCCCCTCTCTTCTTTTTGAGACCTTTCCCCTTGCTGGCACATATTTTCTCCCAGGCCTTGGAGATCCCCGGTATGGATTCTCCTGACGAGAATCTTCCTCCACCTGTGTCCTGTAAGGACCTGCCCGGACCATCAAACGACAGGTTCAACGGAGATTCAATCATCTTCGCATCCCTGATCGCGAACGATATGAGACAGGCAGACGTATGATGTAGCATATGCATGAGAACCCGATGGAACTCTTCCAGAGGGAGGCCCCCGAGGTCGCGAAGGCCTTCAATGGCCTCATCATGTCGATCGTCACCTCGAAAGGCCTCGACCCGAAGACCAAACAGCTCGTCTACATCGCGATGAAGGCTGCGATGGGAGATTCCCCTGCGGTGAAGGCCCACCTGCCCATGGCGAAGCAGGCGGGTGCGACCCGGGAGGAGGTGATCGACGCCATCCTCATGACCCTGACCGTGGCCGGGATCCGCGGAGTGGTCACCTGCCTCCCTGAAGCGGTGAGGTTCTTTGATAGCGAAACCGGCCCTCGGCAGACATGATCCGGGTCATTGACTTCCGGTAGGGGAAGGGCATGAAGGATACGGACATCGCAACCGCCCGGGAGATCATGCAGGAGTTTGCACGCCTGACCGGGCTCTCCCCCGCCGGGCCTCCGCCGCGTCGCTACCTGTGGACTGATGCGTTCGCGGTGTGCAACTACCTCGAACTCTTCCGGTTGACGAAGGACGAAGCCTTCCGCGATCTTGCCCTGCGCCTGGTCGATCAGGTGCACCATACCCTCGGCCGGCATCGCGATGATGATCCGAGGAGAGGCTGGATCAGCGGATTGGACGAGCGGGAGGGTGAGCGCCACCCGACTGCGGGTGGCCTGCGGATCGGGAAGAGGCTCCCCGAGCGAAGGCGGGGCGAACCGGCCAGCGAGCGGCTCGAATGGGACCAGGACGGGCAGTACTACCACTACCTGACCAAGTGGATGCATGCTCTCAACAGGGCGAGCCGGGCCATGGGCGATCCTCTCTATAACCGGTGGGCGCTTGAGCTCGCGAAGACCGCACACGCGAAATTCACCTATAATTCTCCACGAGGCGGCGGGAAGAAGATGTACTGGAAGATGAGCATCGACCTCACCTATCCCCTCGTTCCCTTCATGGGCCACCATGATCCCCTCGACGGGCTTGTCACCTACTGCGAACTGCATCTGGCCGCGAAGGAGCTCGGACAACCGCCTCAGCCCTGGTTCAGGCCCGAGATCGAAGACATGGCCGGTATCTGCCGGGGAATGAGCCTTGCGACCGACGACCCCCTCGGCACCGGCGGACTTCTCTTCGATGCTTCACGGATTGCGCAGATTCTGGTAAGAGGGGGGGCTGGATTCATGGCGGACCTCGGGCTGGATGGTCATTCCCTGCTCCTGAGTGTGCTCGGTAGCGTCGTGGATTCGGCCCTGCTCGGCCTCGAAGCCTTCGCCGAGAGCGGATCACCCCGGCTGCCTTCCGATTACCGCCTCGCATTCCGCGAACTCGGGCTCTCCATCGGCCTGTCGGGCGTCGGGGGGCTGCCCCACATGATCCACGAGAACCCGGCCCTGTTCGGGGGAGACAGTTCCCTCCAGGTGCAGGTTGAGGCACTCCAGTCATACGTGCCTATCGGGGAGGCCATCGAGAGGTTCTGGCTTGACAGCGGGAACCAGGCGGCGGGGAGCTGGACGGAGCACCGTGAGATCAACATGGTGATGCTCGCGACGAGCCTCGCGCCGGAGGGGTTCCTGGGAATTTAAAACAGGGAAGGAAACTGCACCAGCGCCACGCCGCATCGGTAGGGTCTCCCTGAGGACCGTCGGCCCTTTTATTTCCTGCCCTGCAGAAAGATACGAACGTTAAACCCATACTATAATGGCACGCGGTAAAGAAAGCTGTTCTATGGCGATACCAGCCGGGAAAAAACTGGAACCGAGGAATCGGGCGAGGGCAAGGAGAAGGGGGATTGACCCCGAAATAGGAAAGACCGCGAAGATGCCCGGAAGAAAACGGAGAAGCCTGGGTCGTGACGACACCCTGGTATCTGCGGAAATGCTTGAAAAGGCCGTGAGGGAGATCCTCAGCCGGGTAACACTGGACCGCACGTGGGATATTCCGTACCTTGCAGGGTACAGCCGCAATGGAAAGACCATCTACATCGACAGGCATTTGCCCGGGTCGTTCCGGACCCGTGGTAAAGAAGTTGCGATCGATCAGTTCCTGATCCTGCACGAGGCAGTCGAGAAATCGCTTCTCGATGAACTGGGGCTGGTCTATCAGCACGCTCACCAGATTGCGCTGCGGGCAGAAGAGGCAGCCGTGAGAGCCGAAGGCGTGTCATGGCGCGACTATGACCGGTTCATGGACCGGTTCATAAAGGATGTCGGCGACGAACACCTGAACCGAATCCCACCGGATCTGGATATCAAGCCCTACCGGGATGAGCATGACACTGCCGTTCTCAGGGCCATGCAGAAGGTGATACAGCGAGAGCAACGGCAAGGCACCCGGGGAAGACCCGGAACCAAAGCTAAAGGAAGGACTGGCGAGGGTGAAACACCTGGGATGATAGTATGAATAATTCAGCCGGTTTGAGATTTTTGAAGAACCACATCTCTAATCGTGTGTTTGATTCTGTCAAACGCCCATCATATGCGTATATTAAAATTACGTCTTTGTGCAATTCCCGATGCAAGTATTGTGATATGTGGAAAGATAAAGTAGAGAGCGAGCCGGATACTGACGAATGGAAAAGAATTATCGATGAATTGGTAAAGCTTGGCGTTGTGACATTGACTTTTAGTGGTGGAGAGCCATTTATTCGCGAAGATCTGTTCGAACTCGCGTCTTATGCAAAATCGCAGGGATTAATCACAATGGTTGTAACAAACCTGAGTTTGTTCAAACAAAGTCATATAGAAAAAATAGCGGAAAGTTTCGATTTTTTCGGAATTTCGATAGATAGTACACGGTCAGAGATTTATAAAGAAATCAGAGGCGTTGACTGGTTAGAACAAATTAAAGAAAATACTCACAAAATAATGGCTGGTCTGACTGATTTAAAGGCCGATGTGCAAGTTTGTGGAATGGTTACCATAAGTAATAGGAATGCATATGAAATGCACGACGTACTTCACATGATTTTTGATAATCTCGGAATGGATACAATATCGTTTAATTTATTAGACCCAAATGGAGGTGCACTTGCGAAAGAACTTACACCAACACCTGAACAAATAAATTATATCACAAAGGTCATTTTTGATCATAAATCATTGTATCCAATCAGTAATTCTAAACGATTCTTCAGCCAACTTGGAAATTTTGATTACCGATGTAATCCATGGAAAAGTGTACAGATAAATGAAAAAGGTTTTTTGTTAGTACCCTGCCTCTTATCTTTAACGAATCCTGAAATTTTCCCGGATGGAAGAAAAATTGACCTGTGCAAAAATAATTTATCGGATGTATGGAGAAAAATTCAAAAAATCTATTCTAACTATGCCAGTTGTAAATTGTGTAACCTTGGTTGTGTTATAGAATCCGCATGGTCAACGTACGATTTGAAATTTGTAATAAATGATAGTTTTTGTGGCTCGATTTTACCAACAATGAAAAGAATAAGAGAACGAAATAATGGACCGGCTCAGTCCTTATCAAACCACTAATCTCATTACAGTACTTTAAAACAGGATTGGGACCTTCGGCATCAAAGTGCTGCTATGGGGATTTGAACCCCAGTCCCCGGCGTGAAAGGCCGGGATGATTGGCCGGTCTACACTATAGCAGCGCCGGATACCGTTGCGTGTGAAAGATCAAAAAGGTTCCGGGATAGAGTGGATTCTCGCGGGTTCTGCTTACGTGTAGATTCTTCTGGATCGGTTCATCACGAAATCCCCGGAGTATAGAATATACGCCTTCCTTTACTGGGCTCTTGGGGGACTTCCGCCCCCGCCCGCGGGCATCCCCCGTCGTGTGTTGGAACCGGTGATGGAAAGGTTTCTCGGAAGTCCAGATTCCATGTGCCTCTGAAGGGCTCTATCCCCACGGTGGGGGACGCCGTATGTTCGAAAAAATACCTGTTCGTTTGCAGGGGAATGATTGGGCCTCTTCACGGGTGGAAACAGTCAGCCGGGATGACGCGATCGAAGGCTGTGCGCATGAAACTATTTACCTTCGGTGGAGAAACTCCATCCCATAGGAGCTGGAGCTATAACAGAAGCTGAAGCTATCCAAGAACCAGAGGATCCCTCCACGGGCACGGGAAAATCGCACATTTTACCTGTACCCCTGTCCGAGAACACCTGGCGGGCCCTGATCCTGGGTAGTGCGGCTGCTGTAACCTTTCTTTCGTTCTACTGCCTCTCCCGCGGGATCACCATCGTCTTCATGCATCTCTACTACTTCCCCATCGTCCTCCTCGCTTACCATTATAGGAGAAAAGGGGTCTACCTCGAGACCCTCCTCGGCCTCTCCTACGTGGGGCTTGTCGCGCATTTCTTCCCCGCAAATCCTACAATGATCCTGGAAGCGGCAATCCGGTTCTTTGTCTTCCTGGGGATTGCGGCCCTCGTTGCCTACCTTTCAGAGCGCCTTGTCCGGATCCGGGATGAAACCAAGAGAGTCACGGATATCCAGGAGAGCAGCCTCATGAATGCCAACGTGCTCCTTATGCTCCTCGACTCCAGAGGGAGGATTCAGATCTGGAACAACGCCGCGGAGCGGATCACCGGGTACACCGCGGCGGAGGTAATCGGAAGAAACGATATCTGGAAGCTGCTGTATCCGGAGAAGGAGTACCGGGATAGAATAACGGGAAAGATCACAAAGATCATCGGGGAGAATAATTTCTTCGAGAACCTGGAGACTACCATCCAGTGCAGGAACGGCGACCGGAAGATCATCTCCTGGAACACCAGGATGATCCCGGGAGACGGTGATAAAGATGAGCGTTTCATCGCTATCGGCGTCGACGTTACCGAGAGCAGGCGGGCGGAAGATGCGCTGAAAGAGTCGGAAGAAAAATTTAGGGTTATCTTCGATCATGCGAGCGATGGGATGTTCCTCGTGGATCTGGATACCAGGAAATTCTTTTCCTGTAACAATGCGTGCGCGAAGATGCTGGGTTACGATCAGGGGAGGTTTCCGAACCTGGATGTCGCCGACATACACCCCCGGGAAGACCTGCCTTTCATCTATGAACAGATCGGTAAATACAGCAGGGGAGAAGAGGGGATACGCAACGACGGCAGGTTCAGGCGACGGGACGGGAGCATCTTTTACGCCGATATCAGCTTTGCCCTTGTCATCATTGCTGGAAAGAGATACCTCCTCATCACCTTCAAGGATATCACCGAGCGGAAAAGGGCGGAAGAGGTAATCAGGGAGAGCGAAGAACGGTATCGTACCTTAGCGGAAGCGTCACCTGATCAGATCTTCATCGTTGGCAGGGATGATACCATAAAGTACGTCAATACCGCTGCGCTGAAATTGTTCCGCCGTTCTTACGATCAGGTGATTGGAACACCAAGAAAGAATCTTTTCCCATCTGATATTGCAGATGCACAAGGCATTCTTTTAAAGAATATATTCAAAACGGGAGAGCACGTTCAAACGGAAGAGAAAATTCATTTCGGTACGCAGGAATTATGGATTGACACCAGTCTGGTGCCGTTAAAAGATGAGACGGGAAATGTCACTGCGATTCTCGGGGTAGCGCGTGATATCACGGAACGGAGAGCAACAGAAAAAGCCCTCACTGAATCCGAGCAGAAATTCCGCACCTTGTTTGACTCTTCACCGGACGGATTGCTCCTTGCTGACTCGGAAACACGCCGGTTCGTGATGGCAAATGCAGCCATTATGAAACAGACCGGCTATACGAAGGCGGAACTGTTCAGCTTCTCAGTGACCGACCTCGTCCCTCCGGCAGCTCGGCCGGCAGCGATCGAGCAGTTCAAGAAGCAGGTCCGCGGGGAGACTGCCCTGTCTTCTGACATAGTAATACAGCGCAAAGACGGCACGGCCTATTTAGCCGATATCAGTTCCACCCCAATCACCATGCAGGGCAGGCAGTACCAGCTCGGCATCTTCCGGGACATCACCGACCGGAAACGGGCAGAAGAGGAGATCGCCCACCTCGCGTCGTTCCCGGAGCTGAACCCGAACCCCGTCCTGGAGCTGAACCCCGCTGGCGACATCCTCTATGTGAACCCGGCTGTCACAGAGTCCCTCCTTTTGGCGGGCGTCCCGGATGATCCCCATCTCTTCCTGCCCCATGATCTCCTGGCGATCCTTCCCGGTGTCCTGAAAGGTGAGACCGATGCTATCGAGAGGGAGGTTCAGGTCGGGAAGAGGATATTCCTCGAAAATATCTCCAATACCCCCCAGATCGGGACAGTCAGGATCTATACCCGTGATATTACAATCAGGAAACAGACCGAGACTGCGCTCCGGGAGTCCGAGGAGATGTTCCGGAACCCGGTCGAACATTCGTCCGTGGGGATATTCCTCGTCCAGGACGGGGTCGTGCATTACGCCAACTCGAAGCTGGCCGAGATAGCCGGGTATCCCCGGGAAGAGCTACTCAACAGGGCCTTTGAATCGTTGATCCTGGCCGAGGACCTGCCGATGGTGAAGGATGCGCTCGGACGGATGCTCCGCGGGGACATGCCTGCTGAGCACCTCGAGTACAGGGCAGTCCGGAAGGATGGAACGATCATCGATGCCGAGGCATACGGCTCGTCAATGATCTTCCATGGCCGCCCCGCCGTGTACGCGACCATTATCGACGTCACCGAGCGAAAGAAGATGGCGGACCAGATAGCCGAGTCCCTCAGGGAGAAGGAGGTGATGCTCCGCGAGATCCACCACCGGGTCAAGAACAACCTCCAGATCGTGAACAGCCTCATGAACCTCCAGATCCAGAAGGTGGGCGATCCCAAGACGATCATGGCACTGACCGACACCCAGACCCGGGTACGGGCGATGTCTCTCGTCCACGAACGCCTGTACAAGACCCAGGAGCTCTCGAGGATCGACTTTGCCGACTATATCTCGAAGCTTACCGAGGAGCTGCTGAGATCCCAGAAGATATCGCAGAAGGTCGAGCTGGACCTCGATATCCACGGGATCTTCCTCGATATTAACCTGGCCGTCCCCGTGGGGTTGATCCTGAACGAGATCATCACCAACTCCCTCAAGTATGCATTTCCCGACGGCAGGCAGGGAAAGATCTCCATCTCCGCCGAAAAATCCGGCGAGGCATACAGTATCCGGATCGCTGACAACGGGGTGGGAATCCCCGAGACCTTCGACTGGCAGAAGTCGAATACCCTCGGGATGAGGCTCATTCACGGCCTCGTCTCCCAGGTGGACGGGACCATCACCCTGGACCGGGCTGGAGGGACAGGGTATACCATCCGGATCCCTGATACAAAGAACACCGTGGAAGAAGAGAAGAAGAAAAATTGAATCCGGGGAGGGATCCGAGTCTCCCCGGAGCCTAAATCGGCGTCCCCTCGCGCTTCGTAACCCCGCGGAACGCCTTCATGAGCTTCTTCGTGACCGGGCCCGGCTTCCCGGTCCCGATAGATCTCCCGTCGATCAGAACTATGGGAGCGACCTCGGCGGCTGTACCGGTGACGAAGACCTCGTCGGCGGTGTAGAGGTCATGGAAGCCCATGTTCTGCCACCAGACCTCGATCCCGAGCTCCTTCGCGCACTCGACGACCACCTGCTGGGTGATCCCCCGCAGGTTGTTCAGGCACGGCGGGGTGGCAACGACCCCGTTCTTCACGACAAAGATGTTGTCCCCCGACCCCTCGGAGAGATAGCCGTTCGTGTCGAAGATGATGGCCTCGTCGCCTCCCTTGCAGATCGACTCCTGCTTGGCAAGGATATTGTTCAGGTAGTTGAGGGTCTTTGCATTGGGCGGGAGGGACTCGGCGGCGTTCCTCCTCACCGAGACGGTGACCGCCTTTAAGCCCTTCTCGTAGAGGTCCCCGTACATCGCGCCCCATTCCACGGCGATGATAAAGACCGTGGCCTTCGGGCAACTGCGGGGGTCGAGGCCGAGGTCCCCCACGCCCCGGGTGATGACCGGGCGGATGTAGCCGTCACGGAGCTTGTTCTTCCTTAAGGTCTCGAGGACGAGATCCTTCATCTTCTCCTTCGTGAAGGGCGGTTTTAAGTCGATGGTCTTTGCCGAGTCGTAGAGCCGGTCGAGGTGGGCGTCGAGGCGGAAGACCTTCCCGTTGTAGGCGCGGATGCCCTCGAAGACGCCGTCGCCATAGAGGAGGCCGTGGTCGAAGACCGAGATCTTCGCCTCCTCCTTCTGGACGAACCTCCCATCCAGGTAGATCCACATGACTATAACCTTTGGATCGCGCCTCTTTTGTACCTTGCGATTCCCTCCGCCCAAATTTCTCCATCATGGTGGTCCCCCTCCCAGCCGGGCGGCAGAGGCTCCTCCTCAATCGTTGATGCAGGAGACGGGGAAAAGGATGAGGACCGGGCCGCGGACCGCCGGCTTTCACCGGATCCGTACCATTCCCCTATCATGATTTATACTGGATTCCTTGCAGCGACGTGAACAGCGGAGAACTCTGCTCCTTGACAAACATCCCCTCCCATCCATTGTTCTGATCCAGCACCCCGTTGTCCCATTTACGGGGGTCGACGGTCCTCCCCTGGATCGAGATCTGCCAGCCTGCCGGGTAATGGAGAGATGATGAGATGGGGCAGTACCCCTGTGTCGTACCTGGGTCGAGCATGAGGTACGTTGTGAGCTTCTTCCCGTCGGCGCCTTGGTCGAGGCCGTCCATAAATGCCCCCCCGCCGCCATAGCCTTCTCCCTGGCCCGTCCATTCCCCGACGGAGACCGTGAAGGTGTCCTGGGAAGCAGCCGCGAATTTGGTCCACCACTTCTCGTGCACGCAGTCGATCTGCCAGGGGTATTGTACATTGGAGTACTCAACCGCGTCCTCCTGTTTCGGGCATCCGTTGCCATAGTACTGTTCGTAGTCCTCTTTCATGGTGACCGGCACCGTGACACCTTCCCCGGAATGGAGTGGCGGGATGATCCGCTGTTCGGGAACGAAGAATCCGCCCGTGTCCCGTACCGTGATCAGCGCGCGGTCGCTCGGCTGGGTATTCGGGTTCCTCACGCCGACCATCACCGTCGCAGGGTGCGGGGCGACAAACATCGGGTCCGGCATGGTCCATCCTCCGCCGATGGCCTGCTGGATCTGGCTCTTTGTCCCCTCCCGCTGGCCCTCCACCATGCTCTCCGCGACGTCCCGGGCGCCGCTCCCCAGGTTCTTTGCGACGGAGGCCTTCGCATCGTCCGGCAGGCCGTCATAGATCCCGCCGGCCCCCATCTGGTCGGCGGCAAGGGAGACAAGGTACTCGGCACCGGCGTCCTCGAGCTCGTCGAAGGTCGGGATGGTGGGGGGGACCCCGAAGTACGCAAGGACCGCGTCCTCGCCGGTCTTCACGATGTCGAGGCATGCCTCGTGGGCCGAGCAGTCATACGTCCCGAGGGTCAGGACCGTGGAGATGACCTTTGCCACGAGGACTGCTGCAAAGTCCTTGATAGCGCCGAAGGTCACCGCCATGGCATCCACGAAGGTCTCGAAGAACCCCAGAAGGTCGCTGAAGAAGTCGGTGATGAAGTCGTACCAATGGTGCTCCTTCGGGGCGGGGGGCGGGACATAGTAGTGGTACCCGACCCGCCCCTGTGCCGGTCCGTTCTTGAAGATGTTGCAGTAGAGGTTCTGGTTAGACCAGGTCGTGTTTCCACCCATACCCCAAACGCTGTACGACTGGTGCTCAGGAGGCGCAGAACTCAGGTTCTTGCATGGGTCTGTGAACCAGACATAATGGCTGGGGATCTGGTTCGGTGCCCAGAGGATCTCGATGTAGGAGATGATCCGGGCCGACGGGGGTTTGAGAGTGACATCGGCGGAGAGGCCGGTCGGGCAGGGGTGAGGGCGCTTGATGGTGGATGTCACCGGTGCGGAGGGGAGCCCACCGATCCCTCCATCATGAATGGGGATGACGCGGATGTAGTAGGTCTGGTCCAGCCAGTTCAGGGAGAGGGATTCGATTGGCGTGAACGGGTGCAGGGTCACGGTATCCTCGCTCACAAGCTTCATGCCTGCCGAAGGGCTGCCGAGCTCTTCCTGGGTCAGCTCCCCGCCAGCGAAAAACTGGAGACCTGACGGGACTGGAACGGAGATGGGACCGAGTGTGAGGGTTTTCATCACAATCCCGGCCTGCGTGAAGGGAATCTTCGCGACACCCTGCGGCGTTCCCATACCGGGGAGGCCTCCCCCTTCAAGCGAGACCGTACCGGCGTAATACGGTGGGAGGGAGGGGTTCCGGTTGGCGACACGGGCAAAATTGATCCTGAACCAGGTGTACCCCTCGCTGTCCGTGTATTCGCCCTTCACCTGCCCGTACGCGATGAGCCCGGGAACGTACTCGTTCTGCCACCGGGATGCATTCGCGGGGAAGGGGAACCGGGAGACCTGCCACACCATCGCCTTTACATCCTTCTCGGCGGTCAGAACCCGGAAGTTCACGAACTGGATAGTCCTATTCCGGTCGATCACGCTCGTATCGGCATAGGTCCAGTTGGGGAGGTGGTGCATCTCCACCCCGGCGTGGTAGTCTGAAAGGTCCCCGTTCACCTCGTCAACCTCGAGGAAGGTGAGGGTCTGAGGGAGGTGGGAAACGAGACCCTGGGATGGGCCGAACTGGGCCAGGTAGAGAGGCGATCCCAGCTCGAGGGGTGTGGTATGGGTCTTACCTGCGATATTGATTGAGAGGGGGGTGAACTTCGGGAGGCTGGCCGACCCTACCGGAAGCTGCGTCGGCACCGGACTTACTGGCTGCTGAGTCGTGGGAGGTACCGTCACCGGCACCGTTGCCACAGGCAGCGGCTGATTGGTTGCCGGTACCGGCGTTGTTATCACCGAGATCACCGGAGCGGTTGTCGTGGCCGTGGTGGTAACCGCGGGAGGAACCAGGTGGAAGCAGTATTTCGCCTGCCGGGCGCCGGACGGGTCGGTCTCGTACCCGCAGGGCGCATCGAGGCACTGGCTGTAGGTTCCGAACTTCTCCTGTGCCTCTGCAGGGAGGAGGCATTCGCAGGGAGGCGTGCAGGTAACTGTTGGTACCGTGGTCGTCGTGGTCGTGGTCGGAGTCGGAGCTTCGGTCTGGATGGCCGTGAGGGTGTACACCTGCCGGACCGATCCACCCGCGGGGACCTCGATGCGGGTCGTGTAATCGCTGTAACCGGGCAGCGTGAGGATAATAGTGTGCCAGCCCCCGGCGACCGAGCTGAGCGTGACCGGTGCCGTTCCGGCGGCGGTGCCGTCAACGGAGACCAAGGCCCCGGAGGGCACGCTGTCAAGAGAGAGCACGCCCGTTGCGGGGGCAGTCGTCGGGGTCGTGCTGGCAGGCAGGGGGAAGGCCACCCGGGTGGGCACACCGGCACCGCTCACAGAGCCGGTGATTGCCAGAAGAGCGAGAAGGAAGAGAAAACAGAGGCAAGAACGGGACATGGGAGGTTCACTCACTATCCTGTAACGACTGGAGACATATAAATTATGAGATGCCGCCATGGCAGTTTCTAGAGGGTTCTGTGGCATCGTCGGGACTTGGAGAGAAAAACCTCCCGTAAGATCTCTTCGAATTTGACCTAAGTCCCTTTGATGAACAGAACCGATCCCGGGAATAGAGAAAGGAGGGATGGACCGGAGAAAGAATAGACGCCGGGGGAGGAAACCTTTCCAGGCGGCTCATCCGCTGGTCCGGCAGGCCTGGACAAAGGACGCGAACATGGGGAGGCTTGCGAGGGGGTGCAGGTGGGTGTAAGAACCGAGTGAGCGCTGGATCAGCGCCCCGTCCAGGCCGTCGCGGATGCCCAGCCCCCGCGTGATCCGGTAGGCGTAGGGGGTGTCTTTGTCAAGTACTACGTCGCTGTAATGGAACTCGTGCCCGCGGAACGCACCGCCGCCGAGAGGGCTTGCATCGGAAGCGACCCCCTCCACATAGCTCACCACCCGGCGGGCTGGCATCCGGGTCTCGCCGGGAAACACCCCGCACATGGCAAAGGACTCCCCTTTCCCGCCGCGCCATCCCGGAGAGAGAACGATCCGGTCCGTCAGGTACATGAGCCCACCGCACTCGCCGTAGATGGGGGTTCCGCGGGAGGAGGCGGACCGCAACCCGTCCTTCATCCCTTCGTTTGCCTCCAGCTCGGGACCGAAGAGCTCCGGGTAGCCGCCGCCCAGGATATACCCGTCCGCCTCGGGAAGCCTGCCATGGACAGGGCTGAAGGTCTCTACCCGCGCGCCGAGCGCAGGGAGGAGGTCGAAGAGGTCGGCGTAGTAGAAGTTGAAGGCCTCGTCGTAGGCTACCCCGATGGTCACATCCGGTTCCCGCTCCACTGTGAAGGGCGAAGGTGCAACGGGGGCCGGATCCAGCTCCGCGGCGCAGCCAATGATCCTATCGAGGTCGATGTGAGCCCCCACGAGGTCCCTCACATCCCCGAGCCGGCCCCTGAATCCATCGTCCCCGCTCCCCTCGCGGTATGGGACGAGCCCGAGATGCCGCATGGTGAGTTCGACGCGGGGGTCATGCGGGATTGCCCCGAGGACAGGGATGCCGCAAGCATGCTCGATGGCGGTCACCGCCTTCCTGGTGTGGGACTCCCCGGCCACGTTGTTTAAGATCACCCCCCTGATGTCGATGGACGGGTCGAAAGCCTGGAACCCCTTCACGAGCGCTGCCGCGGATCGGGTGATGGACCTGGCGTTCACCACCAGGACGACGGGCAACCCGAGGTCCTTTGCCACTCCTGCCGTCGATCCCCTGTCCGTGAGGGCATCCGCCCCCTCGTACAGGCCGCGGACACCCTCGATGAGGGCGAACTCCGCCCCTCGGCACCCGTGAGCAAAACAGGCCCGGATCTCGGCGTCCCCCATAACAAAACTGTCGAGGTTCCGGCAGGGGCGGCCTGTCACGGCTGATAGGTAGGAGGGGTCAATATAGTCCATCCCTACCTTGAAGGTCTGGACCGGCGCGCGATCGGAGAGGAGGGATGCGAGGGCGAGGGAGATGGAGGTCTTCCCAGTTCCCGAACGGTCTCCCGAGATGACGAGGGCCTTCATCCGAGGGACCTCAGCACCGCCCCGAACTCGCTCTCGACCAGGTGCCGGACCCCGAGGGTCTTGGGGTGGAGGTCCACCTCCACCACGACGTGCTGGTGGCCGAGCATCCGGATGGGCTCCACCTGCCTCGGGCCGTTCGTCACCGAGAAGACCTCGATCCCCCTCGTGAACTCGGGGGGGACTGCATGGGGAACGCCGACGAGGAGGAGGAACGCAGGGCTCTCGGCGCATATCCGCTCGCCGATGGCATCGCCATTCGCCCCGTACTCGTCCAGGGCACCAAGGAGCTCGGGGGAGAGGCCCCGTTCCGACAGGGCCGCCCTGATGATCCGGGCATCCTCCCTGACCTTGGGGAGCCCGCGGGCCTCCAGGTTCGCGAGGTAGGTGACAGGGGCATCCGGGCAGACGTCGTGGAGGGCAAGGATCTCGTCAGCGAACATGTACGCGGTCTCCTTCTTCGCGTTCATCACCGCCATCCCGTGCTCCCCGGAGCGGGCTGCCTCGAGGAGCCTTGCGGCCACCATGTGCTTCAGGTCCCCACGGGATGGTTCGATGTACTCCTGGATGGCCGCCCCCCGCAGGTGCTCCACCTCGTTCGCCCGGGCCATGAGGTACCGCTGGCGTTCGAGCTCTTCGGCCCCGATCCAGCCGGCCTCGGCAGCGGCCTCCAGGGTTGCGATCACGCCCTCGATGTTCTCCCGGAACCCGGCATGGATGTTCACGACTATGGTGGGGGTGGAGATCCCGCTCCCCGCAACCGCGGACGGGAGGTCCTCCCCGATGATCATGGAGACGCAGGTGCCGATGACCGCGATCCGGGAGGGGGAGAACTTCTCCTCGGCGTAACGGAGCACCCGCTCGAGGGGGCCCTGCCCGCCGAAGATGAACTCATGGTCGGCGAGGGAGGTGGTGAGGACCCGCATCCCGTCCTCCTCGAGGAGCCGGGCATGCTTGAAGGAGCATCCCGAGGGCCCGTGGAGGATCGCCACGTCCACGTCCAGATCCCGGGCGGTATAAAGCGCCGCGACGATGGACGAGGGTCTCGGCTGGATGTAGTGCATCATCACCTCCACGTCTTGACCGAGAGGACGACAGCCCCCCCACCGGGGGTCTCCCGGAGGGCAAGGCCCCGCGCCGCTTCGAGGGTGTCTGCATAGGCAACCCGCCTCCCGAACCCCTCCGGCCTGACCGACCGGCCCCGTTCACCGACAAGGATCAGCCTGTCGGGGTGGATCTTCCGGATGGAGAAGGCGATGTCATCGGGCGGGAACCCCTCGCAGATGGTCCGGTCCTCCTCCCCGATCACGAGGGTGATCCACCCACCGGTTGAGATCGCCCGGGCATAGGAGGCCGCGGCCTCCGTGGTCTCGGCCGAGGTCCCGCTGTTCGAGTTATCGACGATAAGGACCCCGTTCCTCTTTTCGGTGGACAACCGGCCCTCCACGCCCGCGAAGCCGGCGAGGCCTCCCGGGTCTCTCCCGAGGGCGCAGAGGGTGGCGGCCGCCAGGGAGAGGGGGACCTGGTATGAGGGCAGCTCCCCGAGAGGGTTCCGGAACTCGCCAAGGATGCCATTGTGATCATAGGAGCAGCGATCCCCCTCCCAACAGACGCATTCGCCCGCGTCGATCCCATTCGGGTGATCGAATCGTACTCCTGGAGGGACCACCACCAGGGGGGAATCCCTCATGCTCTCGAGCTTTGCGGCGAGGGCGGAGCGCTTCCCGGCCGCGATGCGGTAATCATCCCCGGAGGTGAGAACGGCCACATCCCCGGCCCCGGAGACACCGAGGGACTCCTCGGCCACGAGCCAGCCGGAGACCCTGGCCGCCTCGCGTGCGGCCGGAACGACCGAGGCAGGGGTGATGGACCTCTTCCAGAGGAGGGTCCTCCCGGGATACAGGAAGGTGCCCCGTGAGGTATGGAGGATGCCTGGCCCTCCAAGGCAATGAGCGATGGCGTGGGCCGTGGTGGTCTTCCCCCGTGCACCGGTCAGCTCGATCATCGGGCGCGGGGTCTCTCCCGAGAGGAGCATCCGGACCGCGCCGTGATGGGTGATGCGGGGGGCCGCGATGGTCTTCATGAGGGGGTGATCGGGGTCCAGGTGGACGGGTGCGACGAGGAGATCGTATCGCCGCCCCGCGGCCTCTTCCGGAGTGATGCCTCTCTCCCCCCGGTAAATATCGACCTCATCCACGCGATGGCCGGACCTCTCCAGCTCGGTGGCGAGTTCCGTTCCGCCATGGATAGTATCGAGTACGAGGATCTCCATGGGATGGTCAGAGGCGCTCCCTGAGGGCACGCGCTGCGTTCTTGAGCATGAGCTCGGCGAGGAGGGGATCGCTCCCTATCGGGTCCGCGTAGATAAGGGGGATCTCCGAACCGTTCTTCAGGAGACTGCCCCGGTACGAGCCCTCGGGGAGGCCGAGGACCTGGGGGATGTCCCTGTTGATGTGGACCCCGCGGGCGAGGAAGAGGGGCACCACGATCACGGTATCGATATCCTCCTTCCTGAACTCCTCAAGGGCCTCCTGTATGGTGGGCGTGTTCATATTCATGAAGGCACACTTCACGATGTAACCCGGGTCCTTCTGGGAGACGAGGCGCGCGGTATCCTCGACGAGCTGCTTGTTGAAAGGCATCGAACTCCCGTGGCCCACCAGCAACAGGCCCTTCTTGCTCATGAGGTATTCTGTATACCTGCATGGGTAAAATGATTATCGGAATGGAACGCAGAAACGCAGCCGTTTTCCCCCATAGCGGTCTCAAAAGGGGCGAGGATCGGTCGGATCGTGAAATGGATGCGTTAACACTATTTGAGAAGACGTCCTACATTGTATCAGTGGAATCTTCGGCCATCAGCGGGTACCGGGCTGCGGGGGATACGGGGTGAGCGATTTCGAGCGGGAGATTGTCACCTGCCTGAACCGGTTCTTCGAGGCAGGGAAGAGGCAGGGCTTCGCCTACCGGCTCAAGCAGTCCAAGTGGTCCACCCAGCACGTGGACGTCCTGGTGGACTCCCTGGACCCCCGCTACTACTGCGCGATAGAGTGCAAGTCCATCAGGGGGAAGAAGCTCTACTTCACCCAGCACTTCCACAACGACCGGGACCATGTCCACCAGGTCGACGGCATCAGCGCATTCCTCTCGCGGACAGGAAGGAGGGGCTACCTCGCCATCGAGTTCCGCTTCGGGTCAGGGAAGGCTCGGGAGGCCTACCTCATCCCCTGGGATTCCCTCGTCAGGTTCTACCGGACCGCCCCGGGGATCGGGATAGACGAGTTCCGGGGCTTCATCGCCCTCCTTCGCAAACCGGAGGGCTACATCCTCAAAGAGCTGGAGAGATAAACATAAAGGTTCCGGAGTGAAACCAGTACGAATCTATGTCCTCTCCCGGCGATCTCTTCGACCTTGCCCTGAACGGGCACAGGGTGAAGACCCCGATCGCCATCGCATCCATGGCCGGGACGGTCGATGCCGCCTATGTGGCAGCCCGGGCCGGGCATGTCGGGATGGGATTCATCGGCGGCTACTCCATCGATCCGCCGACCATCGAAGCGAGCCGGAGGATGGCCGAGGCCGGGAGGTGCGAGTTCCTCCCCGGAGACCCCGTCGCGGAGCTCAGGCAACAGGCTGACCTCCTCGCCGCGAGCCCCGTGGTGGGCGGGATAAACCTCAGGGCGAGCACCCCGGAGGCCCTCTCCGGGGTGGCCAGATCCCTCGGGGACCGGGTCATCTACGAGATCGACGCCCACTGCCGGCAGGCGCCGATGGTGGAGGCAGGATCCGGGGAGTTCCTCCTCCACCACCCGGACCGGCTTGTCGAGATGGTCTGCGCCCTCAAGTCCGAGGGTGTGCTCGTATCGGTGAAGATCCGGGCTGGTGTTTCCGAGAACGATCCGAAGCTCGCACGCAGGCTCTGGGAGGCAGGTGCCGACCTGCTCCACGTGGATCTCATGGACGCGGGCTATGCAAAGATCCGGCAGATCCGGAACGCCTCCCCCATCCTCGTCATCGCGAACAACTCCATGCAGTCCTTCGACCGGGTGATGGAGATGTTCTCCCACGGGGCGGACCTCGTCTCCCTGGCCCGCCGCTCCGATATCCAGACCCTCGCAGGCCTCGATGCGGCCATCACCCGGTACGCGAACGAGTTCGGCTGGTACAATGCCCCCAAGCAGCTCTGCCGGGGAGGGGATGTCAGGGCCCTGACCTTCTGCTGCCTCCCTGTCAAAGACTGCCCCCTCCTCCCGATGCTCTCGAAGGTCGGGCTCTCCCAGGAGGAGTACGTCAGCCTGAAGAGGGAGGCCGTGAAGGGGACCGCACTCGAGGACGGGCCGTACACCTGCTTCGGGTCCCTTGCCTGGTGCTGCAAGGTGAGCTCGCCCTGCCTCCTCCGGGACGCCACCCTCGAGCAGATGGGCATCTCGAAGAAGGAGTACATGCAGAAGAAGCGCGAACTCTCCCGGGCCATCATGGAACGGGTCTTCCCCTCACGTGACGGGCATGACGCCGGTTGAGCGGGCGCAGATGGCCATGATCCTCGAGGTCACCGCCTACCCGAAGCCCGGGAACGTGGACCGGTGCCATGACTACGAGGGGACCCGGCTGGAGCACTTCCTCGCCTCCGCGATCCTCGCCCGCCCCGCCCTCGAGAAAGCCGCGGGGTGCAGTGGCGGGATCGGGGAGATCCTCCGCGAGGCGGTGAGGCTCACCACGGCCCATGGCGGGGGAAACACCCACTTCGGGGCATTCATCCTCCTCATCCCCCTCCTCCGGGGAGGCGATATCCCCGGGGCGGTCAGGGCCGTCCAGGATTCAACGGTTGAAGACGCGGTCAGTTTCTACCAGGCCTTCTCGCTCACGAAGGTGCGGATGCTCCCGGGCGATCCCCTGGACGTCGCCGACCCGCATGCCCTCGATCTTATCAGAGACAGGAGGATGACCCTTTTTGATGTCATGGACCACTCAAAGGAGCACGACATGGTGGCCCGCGAGTGGGTGAACGGGTTTCGCCTGACGAGGAAGGCCGCAGACCAGCTCCACCGCGCGGGCTGCGGGAGGGATGGCATTGTCGGGACCTTCCTCCGGCTCCTCTCCACAGAGATCGACACCTTCATCGTGAAAGAGCACGGACCTCTCGTCGCAGAAGAGGTGAAGCAAAGGGCGGCCGGGATCCTCGATGGCAGGGGGGATCTCGGGGCATTCGACTCCGAGTGCATCGCCCGCGGGATCAACCCGGGCTCCACCGCGGACATCATCATCGCCGCCATCTATACCGCTCTCGGGGAGGGATGGGCATGGGACTGCTCCAGGAAGGAATAAACGAGGTCATCGCCACCACGTGGTCCAATGCCGCCCCGATGGGGATCATCCTCCGGGACGGGGCGTACCGGATGGTCCTCTTCAGGGGGAGCCACACCGCGATGAACGTGGAACGGTGGGGCTGGGTCGTTGCAAATATCGTCCATGATCCTGTCCTCTTCGTAAAGACCGCATTCGACGATCTTCCCCAGTCGGCATTCGTGGAGGAGGAGGTGGAGGGGTTCCTCGTCCACCGCCTCCCCGAGGTCGAGGCATGGATCGCCTTTGATGCCGCAATCGAGCACAGTGCACGGGAATCGATGACCGCGATCCTCAGCCCCATGAAGGAGATGACCCTCTCGCCGGTGATTCACCCGGTGAACCGGGGGTACAACAGCGTCATCGAGGCAGCGGTCCACGGGACCCGCTATCTCTGGAACAGGGATCCCGAGATCCGCAAACTCATCGACCACCACCGGAGTATCATCCGGAGGTGTGGAGGACCGAAGGAGCTCGAGGCCCTGGAGATGCTCGATGGGTACCTTGCGAAGGCCGGGGCGTCCTCTTCCTGAAGGGGATGCTCAGGAGGAGATCCGGTACGGATCGAGAACCGGGGCTCTCCAGGGACTTCTCTTCTCTGCCGAATCACTAAAAAAAGAGGATGGGATTAAACGTAGGTATCCAGGATGACCTGCTGTGTACCGTCAGTGAAAACGCCAACAACGGTCACGTGGTCCTGACCAGGGGATCCTATCCCTCCTCCTACAATGGTGGAGTTACCTACACTGTTACCAGGAACAACGACAAGCGCCGTTGTACCTGACGAGTTTACAATGGAAATGTTGTAGCTCGACACCATCGCGTTATCCTGCCCGCCCACCCAGGTGACAAGAATACTGGATCCGGTCTGCCGGGCGGTCGCTGCGACGGACTTGGTCTTCGAGACGCCGCTCGCCATGCCGAATACGAAGGCGGCGATGACCGCGGCGAGGATCACCGTGATGGCGACCATGAGGATGACGCCAATGACCGGTGATACTGCATCTTCTCTTTTTTTCATCATTCTGTTCACACCCAGCGATGGCTCAGACATATGTGTCGAGAATAACCTGAGCTGTTCCATCGGTGAAGATAGCAGTCACAACTATATGGTCTTGACCAACAGTACACAGGCCCCATGTGGTCGAGTTCCCGACTGTGGCTGGCAGATTCACACCCTGCGGAGCAGCGGCATCAACCATAGTGACGTTATAGGTCGATACCATTGCGTTGTCCTGCCCGCCCTCCCAGGTGACCGTGCATCCGTTGGCTCCGGTCTGCCGGGCGGTCGCTGCGACCGACTTCGTCTTCTGAACGCCGCTCGCCATGCCGAATACGAATGCGGCGATGACCGCGGCGAGGATCACCGTGATGGCGACCATAAGGATGACGCCAATGACCGGTGATACTGCATCTTCTCTCTTCAAGAACTTCATGTTTCACACTCCCCTCCAGTGACCGGTACGGTACACTGGTAGGATATGTAAGAATATCTTGTAGTGATATATAAATATATCTAATTTCCTAACACCGCATTAAATCTTTATTTACTTTTTCATACATAAAATATTTATATTATGGCAAATTTCCCCCTTGTTGTGTGGATCATATCCTTTTAAGATCCCCGGATCAGAGCAACCGGGACCATCCGAAGGCGCGGGGCCTCCCTGAGCGCCCGGCCCGTCATGCCGGCCCGGGAATTCCGGGAGAGGGAGGAGCGGGATCCATAAGGGCATGATCATTCCCCTCTCCTGAATCATCCTCCCCTTATGATAACACCGGTTCCCCTTCTTTGGGGTCAGTATTCCCCATCCTCTGCTACTCAGTATCCATCGGCCCGGTGATTTTATGGGAATACGGAGTGAGCTAGGAAGTGCTATGGATCTCGAGGGATTCACCCGCCGATGCCTGGAGAGGGGCATGAAGGAGGATGCGGTGGTCCGCAACCTCACCGAGCATATCCTCAGGATCAAAGGCGGTTCTTCGGACCATGCCGGGGAATTTGCCGCTGCCGTCGTCGAGGAGGTGAGGAACACCCGTGGGGCGAGAGGTGACCTCTTCGAGTTCACCCCCGCCGGGGTCGGGATGGGGGACTTCGGCGTCGGTTCCCGGGGAAAGGGCGACTTCTACGCCCACCGCCAGATCGCCCGGATCATCGGGAGGACTGGGGCCGCTGTCGGGGTCGACGAGATGGATGACGCGGGCGTGGTCTCGGCCGGGGGCGAGTTCATCGCCTGCACCGTGGACGGGATGCACTCCCGGCTCTCGGATTACCCCTTCCTGGCCGGGTTCCATGCCACCCGGGCCACCCTCAGGGACGTCTACGTGATGGGGGCCCACCCGGTCGCCCTCTTCTCCGATATCCATGTGGCAGATGACGGCGACGTGGGAAAGATCTTCGATTACACGGCCGGCGTAACAACGGTCGGGGAGGCCATGGGGGTCCCCCTCGTCGCAGGGTCCACGCTCCGGATCGGGGGTGACATGGTCATCGGCGACAGGATGACCGGGTGCGTGGGGGCGGTGGGGGTGGCAAGGCACCTCACGCCCCGGAGGGCCGCCGCGGCCGGTGACGTGATTCTCATGACCGCCGGAGCCGGCGGCGGGACCATCGCGACCGCCGCCATCTACTCGGGCCATCCGCAGGTGGTGGAGAGGACCATCAACCTCCACTTCCTCCATGCATGCGAGGCTCTTCTCTCGAGCCCGGTCCTCCCTATGATCCATGCGATGACCGACGTGACCAACGGCGGCCTGCGGGGGGACGCCCACGAACTCGCGGAGACCGCGGGGGTGAGGGTCGTCATTGGGGATGCAAATCTCCGCCGGCTCGTGGATCCGGTCGTCCTCGCCATGCTCGATACGCTCGGGATCGACTACCTGGGGGTCTCCCTGGATGCCCTCCTCGTGGTCGTACCCCCCGACGCTGCCCCCGCCATCCTCCGGGTCGTGAGGGGGTGCGGGGTCCCCATGGAGGAGGTCGGGTTCGTGGAAGAGGGCCGTGCGGAGTCGGTTCTCAGGGTGGACGGAGAGGACCGGGATTTCTCACCGCGCTTCCGCGAGTCTGCCTACACACCCGTCAAGAAGGTCGTGGACCGGCGGGTGAAGGACTTCGATGCGATGAAGCGGGGTGTCGACAATGCCGCCGAGGCTGCTATCGGGAAGAAGAAGAGGGTCCTTGCAAGACTCGGGACGAGACCCCGGTCCTAATCCCCCGGCACCCTGCCGCAGACCACGAGGTTATAGGCGAGCCCGGGGACCCTTTTCTCGATGAAGGGCTCGACCCGCCGGGCGATGTCGAAGATCGGCTCCTTCAGGGAATGGTGGGCAAAGGAGCAGCGCTTCGCCTTCACGTCGACAAAACCGGCATTCGAGAAGATCCTGACCATCTCCTCCTGAGTATAGTACCTCTCCCCGAAATCGCCGACCCCGATCCGGCCGAGCTCCATCTTCTCGCCGAGCCGGTAGATGACAGGGACGAGGGAGGTGATGACGCTCCGGGAGAGGGTGCTCACCCCGAGGAACCCGCCGGGCTTCAGCACCCGGAAAGCTTCCCCGAGCATCCACCCGGGGTTCTCGAGGTACGAGAAGGCGAGGACACAGGAGACCGCATCGAAGGTGCCGTCCCGGAACGGGAGGCCCTCGGCGGTCCCCACCAGGTACTCGAACCATCTCCCCTGCTCCCGGGCCGCCTCGACCATCCCCCTGCTGATGTCGAGGCCGATGGCGGTCCCGCCCAGCTCCCCGTAGCGGCGCATGAAGAGGCCGGTACCGCACCCGAGGTCAAGGAGGAGCTTTCCCCCCGGGAGCCAGTCGAGCATGTGCCGGCAGATGTGCCGGTGGTACACCTTCCCGCAAGACGTGTCGTACCGGAGGTCGTAGACCCGCGCGACCTGGTTGTAGTGATCCGCCACCTTCTTCAGCTGAACACCTCCTGGATGACCCTCGCGATCATGGCGTTCACCTGGACGAACTCGTTCCCCGCCCGCTCCATGGAATGATCGGCCTCCCCCAGGATCAGGGCGATCCTTGGATCATTGTACTCCTGCTTCACCGCCCGGCGGATCTCCCGGAGCGCCTCCCTCCCGGACAGGCCGTAGTCGATGAGGAGGGACTCGCAGGTCCGCTGGGCCACGGCAAAGTCCCCCGCCCGCATCGATCTCACCAGCTGGATGGCGATATTTCCGGTCTCCGAGGTGTTGATCTCCGCGGACCCGGCCCCCTTCCCGGACTCCACGAGGAGCTGGAGGAGCATGGTGGCCTTCCGCAGGTCGCCACCCGCTGCATGGGCGATCATCTCCACCTCCTCCCGGAGTTCCCTTCGCCTCCCCGGAACCTCCTCATCGAGGATCCTGCCGAGGGTAGCGAGGATGATGGGACCTTCCACGGGGGAGAAAGAGAGGGGGAGGCACCGGGAGGTGATCGCAGGGATGATCGCGCTCTGGTTCGTGGTGCAGAGGATGAAGCGGCAGGTCGCAGAGTACCGTTCAAGGGTCCTCCGGAGCGCCTGCTGGATCTCCCGGGGAAGGGAATGCGCCCCTTCGAGCACCAGGAGCTTGAACTCGGCGCCCAGGGGACGCATCGAGGCGTACCACCTCACGATCCGCTTGAAGTTCGCCGAGAGGCTCTCGTCCTTCCGGTAGAGGTGGGCGAAACGCTCGTCCGCGGAGAGGGAGCTCTTCCCCTGGAGGAAGAGGGAGGCAGCGTCGAGGATGGTGGTATTCCCCTCCCAGTCTTCCCCGTACAGGGCTTTTGCCAGGCACTCGATGGCCGCGCTCTTCCCGGTCCCGTGGGGGCCGGTGACGAGGAGGTGGGGGACGCTCCGCTCGGCGGCGAAGCGATGGAGGTGCCTCACTACCTGCTCCTGCCCCACCACCTCCCCCAGGGCCTGCGGGCGGTATTTCTCAATCCAGAGCATGCTCAAGGTTCCCCCTGATCTCATCCAAGGCTGCCCTTAGGAAGTAGCTATTGTCAGGGGACCTCATGAGCCTTTCACCTTCCTCAGGGTCGATCTCCCCGCAGGCCCCCGTGATGCTGGGGAGGGCCCTCGTGAGTTCGTCCACGACCGTGAGGGTGGCGGTCCGCGCCGTCCGGGAGAGGGGATTCAAGTCGATGGCGATGACCCGTTTTCCCATGGAGACGAGGGCCTGGCACCGGTCCCCGTCCTCCAGGGGGACGAGGACCGAGTCCGCGGAGAAGATCCCCTCGCGGAGGCAGAGCGCCCTTGCATGGGAGAGGGGGAGGAGCGGTTCCGCCCTCCCTGAGAGCACCTCCACACCCGCCGACTCGAGGAGCCTTGTGATCTTCTCTACCCGCTCCTCGGTGCGGTGGAAGAGGTTCACCTCCACCCCGGCCCGGGACGCGCTCTGGAGCTCGGCGATGGAGGCCGCGGCGAGTGCGGCGGTGTTCCCGTTCACCGAGATGACGGGAGAGCGTGCGGAGAGGAGCATGGCCGCGGCGGTGCGTTCGGCAAGGAGTGCACTCTCCGTAGTCCGCTCGCCGATGAGGTAGTCGAAGGCCTCCCCCCTCCCGTGGGCGGCGAGGCCCTCGAGGCTCACCACGCCTTCCCGGGCGCAGGAGGCGAGCCGCTCGCGGGCGAGGAGGGAACGGTACCGGGGGTGATCGGCCGGGATCACCTGACCACCTCGCCCCGCGAGAAGCCCCGCCCGGCGATCCTGAGTCTGAAGACCTTCCCGAAGGGCGAGAGGACCGGAACTGCCTCGTCGCCCAGGGCGAAGACCCCTTCCCCGAGCATCGTCATGCTCGAGCTGACTCCGGCCCTGTCGCATGCACCGAGGACCTCCCCGACCCGGGGGGTGACGAGGCCGCTCTTCTCGGCAAAGGATCGGGAGAGGCTGAAAAGGTCCCCGAGATTCCGGGGGCATCTCCCCGGGAATGCACGGTCTATCATCTCCATTCTTGCAGGGTCACCGAGGACCTGAGGTGTCGGGATAGGACCGAAGCTGATGGCATGAATGATACCACCAGGAGAGGGGATCCGTTCTATCTCTGCCCGGACCCCCGGCCCTTTCCTGCATTCGATCCCGCCCCCCAAGCAGGCAGCGACGTCCCCGAGGCCCGTCCGGTGGATCACCTCGATCTCGTGTGCGAGGGATGCGATCTCCGGATCCGCGAGCCGGAGATCGAAGAGGGCCGAGAGGGCCGAGATGGATGCAAGGAGGGCGGCCGCCGAGAGCCCGAAACCTGCGCCCGCCGGGAGCGTACTCTTGGTGGTCACCTCGGCCGAGACCCCGAGCCTCTCCATCGCGTGTTCGATGAGTGGCGGCCCTCCTCCAGCCAGCCGGTTCTCCGGAAACAGCATCCTCACCGCCGGTGATGGGGAAGGGATCGCCCTCGCGACCACCCCTTCCTCGATGACGATGCCAGCCCCGGCAGACCCTGTCTCCCGGGGAGTGGCACCGGGGATGCACCGGAAGTAGCCGGAGATATGCCCCGGTGAGCGGGCTATAGCAGCGCCGTCCATACGGCAGCGGCGACCTCCTCCTTTGACCCCCTTGCAGTCCGGGTCCCGCTCCGGGAGAGGATAGTGACCTCGGCCGCCGGGGCTCCCATGGCTTCGGGGGTGTTAACCACGACGGCCCGGACCCCAAGGTCCAGCATCTCCTTCGCAGCTCTCGTCTCATCCCTGCCCAGCTTGAAGGCGATGGTCACCGGGTGGTAGGAAGCCTGTACCTCTCCAAGGAGTTTCGGGAGAGGGTCAAGGTCCAGGGTCACCGGAGCCCCGCTCCGGATCTTCCCCTTTACCCTCCTCGGGGAGAAGTCCGAGATTGCCGCAGCCGAGACGTAGATGTCAGCCCCCTCTTCCCTGAAGATGCGGTGGACTGCCTCCCGCATCTCCGCCGCACTCCCGGCCGGAATGTTCCTCACACAGGGGAGGTCCCCGTTGTGTACCACCGTGACATCCGCGCCGAGCCGGTACGCCTGGAGAGCCATCTCCCTCCCCATCATGCCAGTCGATCGGGTGGTGAGGATCCTCACGTCGTCCACGGCCTCGGCGCAGGGTCCACTCGTGACCACCACCCGTCTCCCGCCGAGGGGCTTCCCCAGGAGGGCCCGCTCCACGTGGAGGACGATGGATTCCGGGGTGGCAAGCTTCGCCTTTCCCTCGTCGATGCGTGGTTCGACCACATCGATCCCCCACTCTGCCAGTCCCTTCATATGTCCGGCGATTGCAGGGTGCCGGTACATGGAACCGTGCATGGCGGGGGCGATGATGACGGGCATTCCCCTCCCGATGGCGGTGGTAGCGAAGGTCGTGACCGGGGTATCATCAATCCCGAGGGCGATCTTTGTCAGGGTGTTCGCGGTGCACGGTGCAACAAGGAAGAGATCGGCCTTCCCACCCTCACCGCAGAACTCCACGTGCTCCACCATGCCGGTGATAGCGGTGATTGCAGGACGGCCGGTTGCATAGGTGACCGCATCTGGATGGATGATCCGGGTGGCAGCCTGGGTCATCACTGCCTGGACCTCTGCCCCCCGCCTGCGCAGCGCATGGGCGAGCCCCACTACTTCCACGGCGGCGATGGATCCGGTCACGCCCAGGGCGATGACCTTCCCCTCAAGGGTCCTTCCTGTCACGAGAGCGCCACGTCCTGCACCATATGCCATGTATGGGGAGCATAACTCTTTACCCTTCGCGTGGTGATGGCAGGGGTGAACCCTGCCCCGCGGGCGAGAGAACCGATCCGGTTGCTCTCGTCGCGGAGGGAGTGGATATGGAGGACAGATCCGGCTTTCACATGGGCGAGAGCCTCGGAAAGGTGGTCGGGGGCATCGAAGTGCCCCAGGATGAGCCGGTCATACTCACCCTCAAGGAGATCCCTGCAGTTCCCACATTCTGGCTTGACCCGGTCCGAGACATCATTTTCACGGATATTCCGGAGGAGATACCCGAATGCCACCGGCGAGATCTCCATGGCATGGACCCTGCACCCTGCCCGAGCCAGGGGGATGGAGAAGTAACCGATTCCGGCAAAGAGATCTCCAACCCGTTCGCCGGCCCCGTTCTCCTTTACCAGGTTCACCACACGGTGACGTTCGCTGAGGTTTCCCATGGCATACATCACCCTGGCAGGGTCAAGAGTAAAGGTGCAGCCATACTCCTTCTGGCGCACCTCGCCGGCAGTTCCCCAGATGATCTCCACCCGGGGAGCCCGCTCGATCCCGGCGATTCCACGGACCCAGAGGATCCCCCGGGGATCGAGCCATTCCCTGATCTCGTCCACTTCCTGGGATGTGGGGGGGCTCCCGTGAAGAAGAACGAGATCCCCCAGGAGCTGGTATCCTCTTCCACGGTAGGGCTTCCGCTCGGGGATGACCAGGTCGTGGCGCTCACCCTCCTTCACCGGAATGTACGCCACCCCGTCCTGAACCACGGCTCTCCGTTCCGCGTCAACCCAGTCCTCACGGGCTGCCCCCTGCAGATCGCAGGGCCGGAACCTTCTGACCCGCATCCTTTACCCCACAACGACGATGCGGTCCGTCTGTTTGTCGGGGAGCACCCTGACCTGGGAACCGGTCGCGGTCTTCACCCAGCCGGGCATCCGCACCTCCCGGGTCGCAAAGGTCTCGGGATCGAGGATACCAGCGGTTTCCCCCTCGATGAACGCGATGAGGGCAGGCACCGAATCCCTCACGTTCCCGACGAGCCGGTAGGTGGATGATGGGGGCAGGATAGTCATGGAACCGGTGCCCAGGTGAAAGACCTTCAGCTGCCGCTTCCCGGTCTCCCGCACCTCCAGGTAATCCCCCTCCACCTCGACCACGTCCCCCTTCTGGAGCCTGGGGAGGCGGATGGAGTAGGTGATGCGGTACAGGCGTTTCCCGTCCTTCTCGCCGGTGAGCTTCGGGTGGACCGTGTATCTTCCCCCGAGAGCCGCGGTGATCTCCTGGGCGATCCGCTCCCCCATCCTGCTCTGCCCGACGACGATGTCAAGCCCCTCCTCCCCGGTCATCCGGGAGATAAAGGAGAGGCGTGCACCCCCTTCCTTGAGCCGTTCCTCCACCTCGCAGGCGATCCGGGTCGCGACCTCCTGCTCGCGAGGGGAGAGGGCCCTTCCGGCTGCCCGCACCTGGACAACCCCTTCGAAGTAGCCGCCCGAGATCCTGCTGCACCGGTCGCAGGTCTCCCCCCTCCATACCACCTCGACCTCAGCTTCATCCGCTACCGGGACCCCGAAAACGTTCGCCTTCACCTGGACCTTTGCGATGGTCCGGTTCGGGCTCCGTTCCCTGGATGTCACCTGGAATTCTGCATCCCGTCCTTCGGGGATGAGCCTCACTGCCCGGATGGCAAGTTCCCTGGTGAGCTCCTCGCGGGATACCGGCGAATCCTGCCAGATTGCACCTGTCTTCCTAGATCCGCAGGTCGGGCAGGTGATGCATTCGACCCTGGGGGATGCCTCCATCCACCGGGTCTTTCCCACCCTGCACCGGCCGCAGAGATCCCCGGCCGAGGGCTGGCCACAGAGGGGGCAGAAGGATTCCCGGATGCTCATCTCTCTAGAACCTGTAGATCTGGGCGTGCGGGACGCCGCCGATGAGGACCACACACCCGCGGTCCACGGCCCCGCACCCGATTGCGATCTCAATGGTGCGCTTGCCGAAGAGATTCGCATTCGTGGCGGTCGTAAGGGCGGCCCTCACCCGTTCCTCGTCAGCCTGGGTATTCCCGTAGAAGGTCTCGGAGATGTGCACCTCCACGTCCCGGTGGCGAAGGGTCGTGTTCAGGAGCTCCCTGTCGCACACCGCCACGATCTCCCCCGCATCTGGGATCCTGTGGACCTTCAGAAACATCACGTACTTCTGAGCCCGTGCAGGTGAAAAAGGTGATCTGCCACGGACCTCTACGGTGGGTGGATCTCGACGCCGTAGGTGCGGGACGGGGTCTCGACATGGATGCGGTATATAGCCTCCTCGGTCAGCTCCCCCTTCTCCAGGAGCCGTCGGGTGAACCGGGGAACCGACTTCGGGCCGATGACTGACCCGGGCCGGGTATTCTCGTCCATGTAATCGCTCTCCATCATGAAGGGGCGGCCTGCCCCTGCAAGGGCAGGGATCGCCTCATGGCGGGCGATCAGGGAAGGAACGAGAGGGGTATCTGGGGTCGCGAAGTGCTTCACCACCCTTTCGGCGGGGATGCCCGTCTCACGAGCCATTCCGACGACATCACTGCATGGGCCGCCCTCGGCATGGAGCTGGACGGCACAGCCGCATTCCCCTGCAAGAATGAGTGCGTGCCGGAGGATGCGGTTCGATGTCCCGAGAACCGCTTCGGGCACCTCGTAATGGGGGCGGCCGCTCTTCAGGGCGACAGCCTCCCCGCGTGCCACGAATCCGGCGGCCGCGTCAAGGCCTTCCACCATGACCTGCTCTGCACGGGAGAGATCCATAGTTCCGGCGAGCCTCGTGATCTCGGCCGGGTGCACCCCGAGAACCGGAAAGACGACGATCCCCAGGTCACGAATCTGCCGGGCGATGGAGAGGGTCCCCTCAAAGACGGGGATGAAATCCTCGCCTTTTCCCGGTGTTATCCCGAACGACCAGGAGGGCTTGGAGACGAGGAAGAGATGGGTCCCTCCTGCCCGCCTGAAGTCCTTCGCGGCTTCCAGTCCGCGACCGTTTACCGGATCGATGTGGATATGGTCATCGGTGATGGGGATCGGGAGCGATCTCGTCACAGGCCACCAGGCTCATGAGGGGATAGTCTTCGGTGCGGCTGAGGCCGGCGCGGCAGCGGATCCCACCGACCCGGGTTGTCACCTCCACGTCGAACATCATCCCGCCGAGCTCGCTGTACCCGAAGGAGTTCGGGGACATGAGCCGCCGGTCGAGGTGCACCCGGACCGATTCCACGGCAGGCTGGAGGGCTATGCTCCGCTCTATCGCCTGTTCCAGAAACTCCGCGGTCGCCGGTGAGACGGGCGTTCCAACCCACTGGTGGTAGAGTGCGCCAAGCTTGATCCCTGCCTCGAAGGCAGCGCGTTCGCGATCGGTTACCATTCCCTTCACCATGGTCCTTTCAGTATCCGATGAGCTTGATGATCCCGCTCCGGGGCTCGATGGCCTCCCCCTCCCGCAGGAGCATCTTGATCATCTGTTCGATCTTCTCCTTCGCAAAGCCCTGGCCGGTCACGATCTCGAGCACCTGGTCGACCCGCGCCTCGCGGCTCTCGCCGCCCAGGTCCCGGATCACCTCCTTGATCGAGCGGATGATGTCCCTCTGGGACTTGGGGACGCCGGTCACCAGCTTGTCGATATCAAACGAACCGCTCTCGGCATCGTAGGCCACCTGGCGCAGGCAGGCGTCCACAATGTGGATCACCCGCTCTGCATCCGCTGCCTCGATGGTATTTGAGAGCCGGATCCGGGCGCTTGCCTCCCCCAGCCGGACGAGGGCCTCAATCTGCCGGGCGGTGATCGGGACGGGCTTGTTGGCATCCGCAAGGCCCCTCAGCTTCAGGTAGTACGACTCGAGGGCGTCCTTCGCCTCGTCCGAGAGGATGGGGTAGCAGGTCCGCTTGGCAAATGCCACGTACTTCCGCATGAGGGTCGGGGGGATATCCGGCGTGACTGGGGCGAGCTGCTGCTTGATGAACTCGTCGTCGACCCCGGGGATGGGCTTCTTGCTGTGCTGGACGATGAGCTCCCCGACGCGGTGGGTCTTCAGGATGTGCTCGGCGATCGCCTCGTCGAGCTTCGGGTCCGGCTGGTCCTGCATGACAAAGATAAGGTCGAACCGGGAGAGGAGCGCGGCTGGCATGTTGATCTGCTCGGAGATAGGGGTATAGGCATCAAACCTCCCGAGCTTCGGGTTCGCGGCCCCGAGAAGGGCACAGCGGCAGCGCAGCGTCGCGGTGATCCCGGCCTTCGCCACCGAGATGGACTGCTGCTCCATGGCCTCGTGCAGGGCCGAGCGGTCCTCTGTGCGCATCTTGTCCATCTCGTCCACGGCGGCTATCCCCATGTCGGCGAGGACGAGGGCGCCGGCCTCGAGCGTCCACCGGCCGTCGCCGAACTCGTCCTTCACCGCGGTTGCCGTGAGGCCTGCTGCCGTCGAGGACTTCCCGCTCGTGTATATGCCCCTCGGGGAGAGCGTCACCACATAGCGGAGGATCTGGGACTTGGCGATCCCTGGATCCCCGACGAGGAGCATATGGATGTCGCCCCGGAGGTGGGACCCGTCGGGCATCTCCTTCGGGATCCCCCCGAAGAGCTGGAGCGCGACGGCCTCCTTCACGTCCTCGTTCCCGTAGATGGTGGGGGCAATGGACCGGATGATCTTCCGCAGGAGCTGGGTGTCCTTCGAGAGGGACGTGATGGTCTTCTCGTCCTCCTCGCTGATGGAGACCTCCTCGAACTCCTTCTCGGAGATCTCGATGGAGTTGCACTCGAGGTAGATGTCAAAGAGGGTCCCCTTCACCCCGGCGCTCACCCTCTGGATGGTCCTGAGGATCCCGTTGATGACCACTCGGTCCCCGGGAGCGACCCTCCCTGTCAGGTCGTCGGTCACGTCAACGTCCATGGTCTGGGGCTGCTCGCCGCCCCGGAGGCCCTCGGGGGACTCCTGGATCCGGAGCTTCTGGGAGTCGGTGAACCGCGACCGGGATGCCACGAGATCCATCCTCGCCTTCTTCTCGCAGCTCGGGCAGAACTCCGGCTCCTGGAACTTCCCGTAGGACTGGGAGATGGTCGTGATCTTGCCGCAGGCTGTGCACCGCAATGCGGCCTCCACGATCCTGGGGCGCACCTCCGTGGTCTTCCTGAGTATTCCCTCCACGGTGAGGAACTTGTTCATCTGGTCGGCCCGGATCTCGCGGATCGGCGTCTTGACAAGGAGATTGGTGAACCGTATGTTCACCCTGTCCCGGTCCTTCTCGTCGATGGTCTTGTGCTGGACCAGAGCATCGCGGATATCCTCGATGACCTTCCCCGGTGATTCCAGGACGGCATTCGCGAGGTTATTGGGGAGGATCGTCCGGTAATTAATGTACAGGGACCGGCTGTGGGGGAACTCCCTCTGGAGCTCTCCCAGGGGGTGCTTGTAGTGCCTGACGAGGAACCTCCGCCACTCGCCGGCAACGTCGGTCACCTCGGCCTGGACCTGCTCCTGCTTCGCCACCACGTCACCTCCCGCCCTTCGCGGCGAGGACGAACCGCGCGATGAGGGCCTCCATCTGGATCTCGCTGTCCGCCCCCTCCGAGAGCCGGAAGTCGGTCTCCCCGAGGCCGTCGATGAGGCAGACCTTGAGGGCGAGGTCCATCTTCCGGGAGACGAGCGCGCGGTAGCACTGGCTCAGGAGCTCGGCAGGGGCGATCCCCCTCTCGCGCAGGAGCCGGTCCAGGACCCCCTCCGCACCCTCGAAGTCGCCCGCAAGGGAGAGGTCCAGGAGCTCCCGTATCTCCTCGGGGCGCGCGTTCGCGGTGATCTCATAGACCATCCTCTCCTCGATGATGGGCGAGAGGATGGCGGCCCCCTGGAGGGCGTTGATCGCCTTTCTCATATCCCCCTGCGCGATGTAGACGATGGCATCCAGCGCCTTTTCGGCGACGGTGAGCCCCTCGCGGGCCGCGATTCGCCGGATCTCTTCTCCGATAGCCCCGCGATCGAGCGGCCTGAACCGGTAGATGGCGCACCGGCTCTGGATGGGGTCTATGATCTTGGAGGAGTAGTTGCAGGAGAGGATGAACCGGCAGGTCCCGGCATAGCTCTCCATGGTCCGGCGGAGGGCGGCCTGGGCATCGGTGGTGAGGGCGTCCGCCTCGTCGAGGAAGAGGATCTTGAAGCTGGCCCCTTCGAGGGGGGAGGTCCGGGCGAACTGCTTGATCTGGTTCCGTACCACGTCGATCCCCCGCTCGTCCGAGGCGTTCAGCTCCCGGAAGTTCGTGTGCCATGTCCCGCCGAAGAACTCCCGGGCCAGGGCCACCGCCGCCGTGGTCTTCCCCACCCCGGCGCTCCCTGTAAAGAGGAGGTGGGGCATGGAGCCGCTCCTGACATAGGACTGGAGCCGTTCCACGATCTCCTTCTGCCCCACCATGTCCCCGAGCTTTGCGGGCCGGTACTTCTCGATCCAGATGGTGTGATTCTCGTCCATCGAGCCTCGTCCTCCCTCGGGCAGGACCCTTCATGCAATCAAGTATAAACGGCGTGCGGGAGAGATCTAATTGACATGTGTGCCCAGGTGACCCCCGACCCCTGACGGGCGTGTTGTTCGCCGGGCTGGTCTCTCCAGTCTGTAGGTATCAGCCTGATAGGAAATTATACTTATAGATGCGTGGTGAAGGTGTTCGGGTACGGATCGCGTGAAGGGATCCGGACTCCGGGAAAAGGTAAGAGAGTATGAGGGCGAAGGTGGAGCATCTCTTTGCAGGCGAGTTCAACCGCTCGGACCTCGTGGCCCCCTCGGGCGAACCGGAGGGGCAGCCCTCGCTCCTCACCCCCACCGGCCTCTCCCTCCAGCGCCTTACCATCGTCGGGGCGCTCACGGAGGTCGAGGGAAATTCCGGCGATTTCGTCCATGCACGGGTCGCCGACCCGACCGGAGCGTTCACCCTGCGAAGCGGGTGGCACCGCCCCGAGGTCACGGGGGCGCTCGCCAGGATCGAACCCCCGTCATTTGTCGCGGTCACCGCTACGCCCATGCTGACGTCGCGGTCTCCTGCATCCCGGATGGTCCTTCTCCCGGAGGCTGTCGCGGAGGTGGACCGCCTGGCCAGGGACACCTGGGTGATAACGACGGCCGAGATGACCATCGGCCGGCTCGAACGGCTGAGCGCAGCCCTTATCGGGAAAGTTCAGGAACCGGCCATGGACCAGATCATTGCCCATTACCGGATTACCCCGTCGCTCCTCATGGAGCTCGCCGATATGGTCGAGGTGGCTCTCGCATCCGCAGGGGGAGCAGGAGAGAAGACAAAGGCGGAGAATGTGGACCCCAAGGAACTCGTCCTCGCCTTCCTCGCGGCGCGGCCGAAGGAGTTGGTTCCCTTCGAGATGGTCCTCGGGGAGCTGGGCAGGCACGGTATCGGTACTGAGGCAGGCACCCGGGCGTTGAACGAACTCCTCGCGGAAGGGGAGTGCTATATGCCCAGGAAGGGCTCCATCAGGCTGGTATAACCGGCATGGCGCTCAACTTCCTTCCCGAGGGGCCGGCTCTCGTCATCGAGCATACGGACCGGGTCCTCGTCATCGCAGACCTCCACATCGGGATCGAGTCAGACCTCGATGTGCACGGGGTCCACATCCCGAGCCAGACCGGGGGGAGGCTTGACCGTGTCCTTGCCTGCATCGACGAGGGAAAACCCGATCTCGTCATCCTCCTCGGAGACGTGAAGCACTCGGTCCCCCTCACCACGCGCCAGGAGTACCATGAGATCCCTGACCTGCTCGAAGCAATCCGATCACGCGTGTCCCTGAAAGTGGTGCCCGGCAACCACGACGGGGGTCTCGAACGATTCCTGGAAGAGGGGGAGCTGCTCCCCATGCGGGGCGCCCTCCTCGACGGCGTGGGCTACCTCCACGGCCACACCTACCCGGATCCCTCCCTCATCGGGCACCTCCTCGTCATCGGGCACCACCACCCTATGGTCACCCTTCGGGACGAGGTCGGGTGCGCCTTGCGCGACCGGGCCTACCTTCTCACCACGGTTGACGAGGGCTGCCTCGGGCTCGCGGGTGCTGCGGGGGGGGCCGGCACCACACGGGTTCTCGTCATGCCGGCCTTCAACGAGTTCACCGGCTTCGATCTCACCCGGATGAAGGAGAGCAACCTGGGCCCCCTCTCCAGGTGCATGGACTTCGGGAATGCGGAGGTGTTTCTCACCGATGGAACCTACCTCGGGCTCCTCGGTTCCCTCGGGGAGGAGTGACACCCTCTCCCTCCTCGACGGGAGGGTGAGGGACGCTGTGGGAAAGAGGGGCTGGAAGGACCTCTCCGAGCCCCAGGCCGAGGCCATCCCTCCCCTCCTCGCCGGAAAACATCTCGTCCTCATCGCTCCCACCGGCTCGGGGAAGACCGAGTCCGCCATGCTCCCGGTCTTCGACCGGCTCGTCCGCGAGGAAGGCCCGGGGTTCCGCGCCCTCTACATCACCCCGCTCCGTTCCCTGAACCGGGATATCCTTCAGAGGATGGAGTGGTGGTGCAGGGAGCTGGGCCTGACCGTCGGGGTCCGGCACGGGGACACCTCGGCATCCGAGCGGAGGAGGCAGGCCCTCCACCCGCCCCACCTCCTCATCACCACGCCGGAGACCCTCCAGGCCATCTTCATGGGAAAGAGGCTGCGCAAGCACCTCGCCTGCGTCCGCCACGTCATCGTGGACGAGATCCACGAGCTTGCCGGGTCGAAGCGGGGTGCCCAGCTCTCGGTCGCCCTGGAGCGGCTCGCTGTCTATGCCGGAGAGTTCCAGCGCATCGGCCTCTCCGCAACGGTAGGGAACCCAGGGGATGTCGCCGCATTCCTCTGCGGGAACCGCCCGTACCAGGTGGTGGAGATCCCGGTCACCCCCCACCTGGAGATCAGAGTCCGATACGCCGGTGAGGACTTCGCCGACCAGGCGAGGTACGTGGGGAGGTGCATCGGCGGGAAGGGATCGAGCCTCGTCTTCGTGAACACCCGGGTCACGGCCGAGGCGCTGGGCCACGAGCTGTACGAGACAGGCGACGTGGAGGTCCACCACGGGTCCCTCTCAAAGGAGGTGCGGGTCGATGCCGAGGAGCGTTTCAAGCGGGGCGAGATCCACACCCTCATCTGCACCTCATCGATGGAACTCGGGATAGACATCGGCCGGGTCGGGCATGTGATCCAGTTCGGATCCCCCAGGGAGGTCTCCCGCCTGGTCCAGCGGGTCGGGCGTGCGGGCCACCAGCTCCACACCATCTCCCGGGGCACCATCCTCACCACCGGTTTCGACGACACCCTCGAGTCCATGGTCATCGCGCGGATGGCAAAGGAGAACCAGGTGGAACCGGTGGTCCCCCACATCGGGGCGGCCGATACGCTCGCAAACCAGGTCGCGGCAATGGCCGTCGAATACGGCGAGATCTCCCGGGCGAAGGCCCTGGAAATCCTCTCCCGCTCGGGATGCTACCCGGACCCCGGCGCCCTCCTCGACCGGGTCTGCGAACAGATGGCCTCGCACCGGCTCATCCGAATCGACGGGGACCTCATCCGGAGAACAGGCCGGACCCGCAAGTACCTCTCTCTCAACCTCTCCATGATCCACGACGAGAAGAAAATCCGGGTCTTCGACATGGTCTCCCGCAGGACGGTTGCCACGCTGGACGAGTCCTTCGTCGTCGGGTGGGCCTACACAGGCGCGGTCTTCATCGCAAAAGGGCAGCTCTGGCGCATCCTCGACATGGACAGCGAGAGGATCACCGTCGAACCGGCGAAGAAGGCGAAGGGGGAGCTCCCCTCCTGGGAGGGCGAGCAGATACCCGTCCCCTTCGAGGTCGCCCGCGAGGTGGGGAGGCTCCGCCGCGAGCGGGACTTCTCCCGCTACCCTGTGGACGAAGTGGCGGTCCGGTTTGTCTCGGGATTCCTCGCGCGGATGGACCGGGTAAAGGACCGGATCCCTGATGACCGGCTCATAACCCTGGAGGCATCGGATGAGGGGGTGGTGGCGAACATCTGCGGAGGCCACAAGGCGAACGAGGCCCTGGCCCGGGTCCTCTCCATCCTCCTCTCCGCCCGGCACGGGACGACGGTGGGGATCGACGTGGGGGCCTACCGGTTCCTCCTGCGCCTGCCATCCACCGTCGGGCCTGAACAGGTGAAGGAGATCCTCCTCTCCACCGATCCCGCCCACCTTGACGGCATCCTCGCCCTCGCCCTGAAGCGGACCTCCCTCTTTCGCTGGAAGCTCGTGCAGGTAGCAAAGAAGTTCGGTGCGATCGACGTCGACGCGGACTACGAGCGGTTCAGCATCTACCGCCTCCTCGATCTCTTCGAGGGCACCATAATCCAGGAGGAGGCGTACCGCGAGCTCTTTACCCGGTACATGGATGTCCCGGGGGCCGCGAGCATTCTCACCGCTATCAGGAAAGGGGAGGTCACGGTCGCCACGGGGCCTCTCACCATCCTCGGCCGTGAGGGGATCTTCTCCTCCCGGGACATGATCCCCCCGCCCCTCGCCGACCAGGCAGTCCTTGCGACCCTCAAGCAGCGCCTCGACCGCGAGGAGGTGATCCTCTGCTGCCTTCACTGCCGGAAGTGGCATGCAAGGACACCGGTGGCCCGGGTGCCCGACCGGCCCCAGTGCCCGAACTGCAGCGCCCGGCTCATCGCCGCGGTGAAGCCGTACGAGGAGGATCTCTGCGCTCTCGTCCGGAGGAAGCCGGCGAACGAGGAGGAGAAGGCCATCCAGGTTAGGCTCCTCAGGAACGCAAACATCGTCCTCTCCTCGGGTAAGAAGGCGGTCATCGCCCTCGCCGGGCGGGGCGTCGGGCCCGAGATCGCCTCCCGGATCCTCGCCACGATGACCGAGGGGGACGCCTTCTACCGGGAGATCCTGAAGGCCGAGCGGAACTTCATCCGCACCCACCGGTTCTGGTAGAGGAAATGGGGTCCTACCAGGGACTGCGGGATCGTCACAGTCACCGTAAACCGCCCTTCATATACTCCGGTACACGACGGGGGATGCCCGCGGCGGGGGCGGTAGTCCCCCAAGAGCCCAACAATATGATGAATTTAAGCCATATTCTGCCGCCCCGGACGGAATCCATTGTGAACTTCTCCGACGACAAGGCCGGTATCACTATCTTTATGTCGTCTGATATTGTATTCTTCCGGTGCGCGAGGGTTGCCAAGCCAGGTCAAAGGCGATGGATTCAGGGTCCATTCTCGTAGGGGTTCGTGAGTTCAAATCTCACCCCTCGCATCATATATTCCTTTGAGTGCCCCCGTTCTTCATCCTCGTCTCCATCCCGTGAGATCGCAAGGAGACAGATTCCAAAAAAAATTACCCGGGTTCCTTCCCCCCCTCAGCCTCCTCGAGGAACCCCATGAGGACCGAATAGACGAAGACAAACGAAGGGGCCCCGCCGAAGTTGACGCCCACCGATGCGGCCTCGATGATCTCCTGCCGGCCAGCCCCGGCCGTAAAGGCATCACGGATGTGATGGGCGAGGCATGGTTCGCACCGGGTGATCACCGATCCCGCAACTCCGATCAGTTCCTTCTGCCTCCGGTCGAGTGCCCCGGGCTTCATGTTCGATGCTATCAATCCCGAGAAAGCGGTGAAGAGATCGGGTGCATCCCGCTGGATCCGTTCGCGATTCTTCTCGCGTTCCCCGAGGGTCTCGTGAAGTCCTGCCATGGAAAACCTCAGGGATTGTTTCGCACCCGGCCCATTTGAAACGTTCTGCGGGCGGGGCAGAATATCAACAAGACTGATAAACCCGTTTGCTGACCCTGTACCAACTCCAGTCTGGATGATTCCGCCGGAAACAAGGAGCGATGTAGGGAGTGGCATGAAGACCCAGCTCAAACAGGCAAAACTCGGAAGACTGACTCCGGAGATTCGATCGGTTGCCCGTGCTGAGGGGATGGACAGCACAGCCCTTCTTCATTCCGTCGCCCGCGGCGATGTTGTCGTCATGCGAAGAGGGAAGCGATCGGTCGGCATCGGGAAGAGCCTGAAAACCAAGGTGAATGTGAATATCGGGACATCCCCTATCAGGGTCGACCCTGATGAAGAGGTAAAGAAAGCGGTCCTTGCAGAGAGGTGCAGGGCCGATACCCTCACCGACCTCTCCATGGGCGGGGACATCCGGGCGATCCGCACCCGGATCTTCGAGAATACCACGATCCCCATCACCACGGTGCCCATCTACCAAGCCGCCGCAGAGATCGGCCTGCAAAACCTAGATGAGGACCAGCTGATTCGTATTATCAGGCAGCAGGCAGGAGAAGGGGTCAGTTCCTTTGTTCTGCACTTCACCAATAATGAAATATTCGCGAAGTACCGGAAGAAGGCGCGGATAATGGGTGTTGTATCCAAAGGGGGTTCCATGACCATCGCATGGATGAACCTTTCGGGGCGCGAGAATCCCTTCATTACCTGTCTCGATGAGATCCTTGCGATCCTGAAGAGGCATGACATCGTCCTCTCCCTGGGGAATACTATGCGGAGTGGGTGCATCCACGACGCGATGGATAAGGCGCAGAAGGAGGAGATGAAACTGAACGCGATGCTCGCGAAGCGTGCGTACGAAGAGGATGTCCAGGTGATCGTCGAAGGGATGGGGGGGCATGTCCGTGCCGATCTCATCGTGAGGTACGTGAAACGATACAAGAAGGCATCGAACGCTCCCCTGTTCGTCGCCGGACCGCTGCCCATTGATATTGCCGTGGGGCATGACCATATTGCCGGTTGCGTGGGTGCAAGTATTGCTGCCGGAGCAGGAGCGGACTATCTCTGCTACATCACGCCGGCAGAGCACCTCGGGCTCCCGGGTCCTGAGCAGGTGCGGGAGGGGCTGATCGCTTTCCGGATCGCGGCCCATATCGGGGATTCCATCAAGTACGGGCCGGATAGGCGCGACCGTGAGCTCGCCATGAGGAGGGCAGATCTGGACTGGGAGGGGCAGTTCTCCTACGCCCTCGACGGGGAACGGGCCAGGGAGATGGCGCCGACCGATGGGCCGTGCACCATGTGCGGGGAATTCTGCGCGATAAAAATGATGAGAGGCCTTTGAAACAGGCCCGTCTTACTCTGCCCTCAGCGCCTCTATCGGGTCGAGGTCGGCCGCCCGCCAGGCAGGATAGACTCCCGAGAGCACGCATGTCGCGATCCCGATGACCATGCCCTGCGGGATATAGATCATGCTTGCAGGTGTGAAGAAGTACGCCGTGTTCCCGACGATCGCGATCACGGTCAGGTAACCGGATACTATCGAGAGGACGGCCCCGATGAATGCCCCGATGAATCCAATGATGATGGCCTCGTAGAGGAACATCTTCCGGATCTCGCTCTTCCGTGTGCCTATGGACCGCAGGATCCCGATCTCCTTGACCCGCTCGGAGACCGACATGATCATCACGTTGAAGATGCTCACCGCCGCCACGACGAGGGATATGGCCCCGAGCATCGTGACAAAGGACGTGAGGCTCCCGATCGTCGTGGAGATGGTGTTGAGGAACTGCCCTGAATCGCTGATCCGGACCGCGGGGAGCTTCGCGTTCCTGTTCAGTGCCTTCGCCGTGTTATTCTCGATGGTCCCGATCTGGCTGATGTCGCTTGCGATGACATTGACCGACTGGTACTGGCCTGACTCGCCGTAGTTCGCGGTATACCATGTGTCGGTGACGACGATCGCCCTGTCGGTGGAAAGGCCGCCCCCGAACCCCGCACTCTGGAGGATGCCGACAACGCGGACGCTTTTCGTGGAGTTGCTATCGGTCCCGAGCTTGATCCTGCTCCCCACTTTCAGGCTGAAATCGGCGGCGAGGGTGGGTCCGACCAGGGCGCCGTCCCCTCCTTTGAGGAAGGTGCCGTCCGTGACGACCAGGATGTCCTGGACCGTGTCGGGCTTCAGGCCGAGGATGCTCGCCCTCCCGACGTTGGGACCCACCGTGATCCTGTCGGAGCTTGAATAGATTGGGATGACCTGATTCGCACCGACGACTCTCTCGATCTCCTGGAGCTGGCTCTGGGTGATATTCAGGTTGGTCCCTTCCGCTCCCCCGCCACCGCCAAACCCCCTGCCCCCGCCGGAATACGGGGAGATCATGATCACGTTGCCCGAACTGGAGAGCTGCGCGGTGATCGAGAGGGTCAGGTTTGCACCCATGATGCCCAGGGTGGTGATGGCGACCACCCCGATGACGATACCGAGTGCCGCGAGGAGGGAACGCAGGAGGTGGAGCCTGACGCTCCTGAATGCAAGGCTGACGAAGATGTCCCCTGCCATTATCTGATCCTCCCGTCCTGGATGGTGATGGTTCGCTGGGCATATCCCGCAATCCGGGTATCGTGGGTGACCATGATGATCGTCTTCCCCTGCTCGTTGAAGGTGCGGAGCATCTCCATGATCTGCGTGCCCGTCTTCGAGTCAAGGTTTCCGGTGGGTTCGTCGCAGAGGAGGATATCGGGGTTGTTGACAAGAGCGCGGGCGATGGCAATCCTCTGCTGCTGCCCACCCGAGAGTTCGCTCGGGGTATGGTGGGCGAGGGCCTCGTCGATCCCCACCGTCTGGAGGAGGCCGAGGATCTTCTCTCTCTCTGCGCGGGTCTTGTCCCTGAGAATGATGGGGTATTCCACGTTCTCGTAGGCCGTGAGGAGGGGGATGAGGTTGAAGGTCTGGAAGATGTAGCCGATGGTGTCACGCCGCATATCGGTGAGCTCGTTGTCATTCATCTGCCGGATGGACCTCCCGTTGATGAGGACATCGCCCGAGGTCGGCTTGTCGAGGCAGCCGATCTGGTTCAGGAGGGTCGATTTCCCTGAACCTGAGGGCCCCATGATGGCGATGAAGTCACCATGGGCTATGTCGAGGGAGACATGGTCGAGGGCCACCACATCCTCCGCGAGCATGTGGTAGACCTTCGTCACGTCGGCAAGGCTGATGACCGGGCCATCGCTCATGATTCCAGATCCCGCTTACCGCTTGGTCTGCTGGTTCCCCTGCTTTCCCTTCCCTCTCCTCAGGATCTTCGAGAACACCCCTTTGCGCCAAGCGACGATACCGATGATGGCCACGGCGATCACGATGACGATCTCGGTGATCGGGAGCTGCATACCCCTCCCGCCACCGAAGATACCGAAACCGCCTCCCCCTCCGCGGGCTGCGGCGGCGGCCTGCGCGCTCGTGCTCCCTGTGCTCCCGCTCACGGTGGCGGTTCGCAGATTGACATCGATCGTGTTCTGGTAGGAATTCCCGTCCGAATCCTTCCACTGGACGAGGATGGGAACCGACGTGAGGGCCTGTGAGGTGAAGGTGAGGGTGAAGCTGGAGAAGTCATCCACGGCGAGGGTGCCGATCACGTAGGACGGGTAGGGATCCACCGGCGTGGCCGGGCTCTGGACCGATACAACGACGGATTTTGCCTCGTCGAGACCGCCATTCGTGATGTCCCCGTCGAGCTGAGAACTCCCCCCGGATGCGGTGAGCTTCACGTTGTTGATGACGAGGTTCGCGCTCCGCCGGCTGTTGTCGACTAGGATGGGAACTTCTGTATCGGTCGTATGGACATTGATCCCGTTCCGGTAGGTCGTGTGGAAGGTGAGGTTCGTCTCCTGGGAGGGGATGACGTCAAAGACCACCTCGGTGGTTGCCCCGGGGCCGAGATCCCCGACAAAGTAGTTGCTCTGGATCGTCCTGATCCCCTGACCGTTCGGCGTGATGGTGATGCCCGTCAGGTTATCATCCCGGGGATTCCCGACCCGCAGGGTGACCTGGTCCTCCCTCCCCGTGGCAAAGAAATCGGGAACACTGTCCACCGATACCTGGAGCCCGGTGTCGTCTATCTGCAGCGGGATGTAGGAGCTCATGCTCCCTGCCCCCTGGAAATCGAGGTAAAACTTGGGTTGGTACAATCCCCCGATGCCCGTGGCCTGGACCTGGAAGGTGAAATCCTTCGAGTTCCCGGGACCCAGGTTCGTGAGCGCGTCGTATGCCCCGTTGTTCATCAGGACAATCCCGTCCGTATAGAGCGTAGCCCTGTCGATCGGCACGGTCTCGGTACCTGTATTCAACACCGTAACCGTGATTGTTCCCATATCGCCGACCATCAGTACCGCGGGGCTGACCGTGATCTTCGAGACCACGACCTGCGTGGATGTATCAGACGTTGACGTGGTCTGGGCTGAAACGGCACTCCCGGAGATCGCGACGAGGATAAGGAGGATCAAGTACACGTGAGGTTTCATTTTTCCACCGTAAGGTTCACTTCTTGCGCGTTCCCTTCTTCTTTCGTTCTCATAGAATTTTTCTCTGAAATTGTAATATATATTTTACATTTAGTTATTTAATATTAACTGGTACAGGGCTGATCCGGAGAACCGGTCCCTGAAGATCTCATCAGGAGGACTACCGAATGGGTCCCATTCTATTGGTTCTTGAACCGGACTATAAATAGCCATATATAACATAATGTAAAATATCATTTACAAAAGAGGCTGCTTCACGGCATGAAGAAGAACACGTTCTACCTCCTCATCGGTTGTATCGCCCTCGCCCTCATCGCCATACTCTGGTACTCGATCGAGACTCTCCAGCCCCTCCTGATCGAGGCTGCATTCATCGTCGGTATCGTGCTCGTCTACCTGGCGCGGAGACGGGTTGAGGATCTCATCGAGGATGAACGCAGCGTAAAGATCACCGAGAAGGCGGCGTTGCGGACATTCCAGGTCTTCTGGGTGATCTTCTTCGCCTTCTCCATCGGTGCAGTGATGGAGATACTCCATGTACCGGAATTCCCGAGGCTACTCCACCCTGAACGCCCTCCCGAGATCCTCCCGCCCAGGCTCATGGGATACATCCAGCTGGGCCTCCTCTGCCTGATGATCTTCCTCTACGTCGGCTTCCGGATCTATTACGCCCGGAAGTACGGGGAGTGGGAGACCGATGAAGAATAAGATCAAGGTCTACCGGGCGATGCATGACCTCACCCAGGAGGATCTCGCGATAAAGATCGGTGTCACCCGCCAGACCATCCTCGCCATCGAGAAGGGGAGGTACGTCCCGTCCCTCGACCTCGCCTTCAAGATCGCCCGGCACTTCGGGGTGAACATCGAGGAGATCTTCTTCTACGGGGAGGAGCCCATCCGTCCCCGGCCAGGTGACTGACGCCATCCATCCCGGTCCCCATTCGCGTTCGCCCTGGTAGAGGAAGGGTCCTTCATTCTTCTCTTCCAGCTCTCCTCCTGGATCCATGAACCGGTGCCGAGAGGAAAACCTGGAATAAATGAAAGAAAAGAGAATGGTATCCGAAGGTCAGAACTGCATGATATAGTAGATGGGGTTGTCCGGGGAAACCACATCCATGTCGGCTGAGGTGGTTCTACCAGTCACTTTCTGGACGACTCCATGGACAGTGACGTAGAGATAGGAGACATCGCCTGTATCCCCCATCGGGATACTGAAGGTATATGATTTTATGCAGGTCGAGGCGTCAAAGTCCTGGGAGGGATGGAAGGAGACGGCACCCCCGATCGCTGCATCGGCGCTCCTCAAACAGTATGCATCTGCCAGGGTATATGCCACAGATAGCGTATTCAGGTGCTCATCTGTCGCCTCGTTTACCGTCCAATCGTTCCTGACGGCAACGCATCCGGCTGTTTCTCCAGACCCGGTAACAAGGCTGTAGGAATCGCCGCAATCCATGGATACGGTGATGTAGTCCGCTTTCCCAAGGGTATCTGATCCATCCCCGTTCGAAGCGGTGAGCGTCACCGTATAGGTCCCGGCAGAGTAGGTATGGGACGGGCTCTGCAAGGTGCTGGTTGCACCGTCCCCGAAGTCCCAGGACCAGGAGGTGGGGGTGTTGGTGGACTGGTCGGTGAAGGTCACGGTGAGAGGTGCTTTTCCGGTGGTGACGTCAGCGGTGAAGCCTGCAACCGGCGGGGTCGCCATGTTTACGGTGATGTAGATCGCTTTCACCAGTGTATTGGATCCATCCCCGTTGGAGGCTGTGAGCTTCACCGTGTAGGTCCCGGCAGAGTACGTGTGGACCGGGTTCTGCAGGTTGCTGGTTGCGCCGTCTCCGAAGTCCCAGGACCAGGAAGTGGGAGTGTTGGTGGACTGGTCGGTGAAGGTCACGGTGAGAGGTGCTTTTCCGGTGGTGACGTCAGCGGTGAAGCCTGCAACCGGCGGTGTCGCCATGTTTACGGTGATGTAGGTCGATTTCACCAGTGTATTGGATCCATCCCCGTTGGAGGCTGTGAGCTTCACCGTATAGGTCCCGGCAGCGGTGTACGTGTGGACCGGGCTCTGCAAGGTGCTGGTTGCGCCGTCTCCGAAGTCCCAGGACCAGGAAGTGGGGGTGTTGGTGGACTGGTCGGTGAAGGTCACGGTGAGCGGGGCTTTTCCGGTGGTGACGTCAGCGGTGAAGCCTGCAACCGGCGGTGTCGCCATGTTTACGGTGATGTAGGTCGCTTTCACCAGTGTATTGGATCCATCCCCGTTCGAGGCTGTGAGCTTCACCGTGTAGGTCCCGGCAGCGGTGTACGTGTGGACCGGGTTCTGCAGGTTGCTGGTCGCGCCGTCTCCGAAGTCCCAGGACCAGGAGGTGGGGG